>MTKY01002850.1_pt1 | contig 24476 bp, 17 predicted proteins | sample 1042731 | NCBI WGS metagenome assembly MTKY01 (sample SAMN06212206, study PRJNA360538) | anaerobic digester metagenome | biome: Wastewater treatment plant; material: sludge; isolation source: anaerobic digester fed with sludge from wastewater treatment plant | place: Denmark: WWTP Soeholt ... | reverse complement strand
CAGCTTTCCCTCCTGCTCCTCCCGTTTTTTCCAGGCAACGGCGGTGTTGTAATTGTGGCTCAGGGCGGTTCCCTCCTTCCAGGAATGCACCACTGGCCGGCCCGGCGTGTGTCGCAGCCAGAAGTCGTTCCGCTGCAAAAACGTGTTTCCCGAAATGGCAAACGGCGCGTCTTCCGCCGTGTGTGCCTGAATGAACGCGATCACTCCCTCGGCCGCCGCCGCCCGCTTTGCCCGCTCGCGCGAATCACGTCCGAAGTACCGTCCGGCCCCGTCCGCAATCTGGAGCCAGAAGCCCGCCCAGATCGTCCCGACGGCCAGGATCGGCACAAGCTTCGCCAGAGCCCATCGCGCGCCCCAGCGACGGTCCGCCGACCAGGACCGGAGAACGCCGAATCCGGCGGCCCCCAGCACCGCCAGACAGAACGGCCAGAAGCGGATGCCGCGGGCCAGGTCGTACCATACCGGCTTGTGCCCCGAGGCATTGGCTCGAATGCTCTCCACGAGCGGCACGACGATCGTGATCAACATGAACACAAGCGTCGCCACACCGATCATCAACAGCATCCGCCGGGAAGAGCGATGCCATACGCCAAGGCCGATGCCTGCCGCCGCCCACAACGCCCCCCAGACCGCCATCCACCGGTGGCGATAGGGAGGCGCCTTGTCACCTGCCACATCCTGCCAGACGAGAGCGAACCCCTCCTTCAGGTTCATCAGGCCGGGCGAGTACCGGGATTCGCGAAGCGACTGAACCTCCCGCGCCTGTGCGGCCTGTTCCGCCGCCTGCCGGGCAAGCGCTTCTTTGCCACCCTCGCTGAGCATTTCCGGCCGTTGCACTTGAGGCGCCGCCGATGGCAACCGTAAGCGGAGTTGCTTGCGCACCGCCGGCGCGGCCACCACCAAGGCCACCGCGCCGGCGATTGCCCCCCAACGAAGCCGCTGGAGGAACGGAACGCCCTCTGCGCCGACCAGAACAAGCGCGCTCCAGATTGCCACGCCCCACACCGGCGCGCTCAGGGGATACAGGTAGATCAGCACGCTGGCCAGGGCCGCCACCGCCGGCCACCATCGCGTTCGGTGTCGGACCTCCCACGTGGCCAGCAGCAACCAGGGAACAAAAACGGTGTACTGGGTCCGCGGCATGACGCCCCAAACCTCGCACATGCTCCACTTCTCACCCAGTTGGAACCAGATTCGCGCGAACACAAACGCCAGCGCGAACCCCACGCCAACCAGCCGACTGCCCGTGAACCGCCAGAACAGAAAGTAGCACCCGCCGCAGAACAGGAGGGCCGAGGGAAGAACCAGCAGCCAGGCAGCTTCGGGATAGCCACCCGCCATCCAGCGTGTCGCGCGCACCAGGGCCACATAACAGGGAATGTGCCCTTCCAGACGACCGCGATTGCTGAGATATGGATCGGCCGCGTATCGTTCCGGATCCGACTGGCCGGCTGCGACGGCGCAGATGCTCTGCATGTCGCTGTTCAGATCCCACACGCTGACCGGCCGCTGGGCCCACCACACGACCAGCACAGCCACGAGAAGAACGCCTGTTGCCACGGCGTGCTGTCGGAACCAGAAAAAACGGCGTCCGCCCGGCACCGGCCGCGGTTGTGCCGGTGGGTTGCCGGCCTGTCCCGAACGCTCCTGTTGTCGTCTGGCCATAGCGAACCGTCTCATACGCCGTACCGCCGGCATTCTCCAGTGCCGCAAGCACGCAGGCTTCCCAGTATACCGGGCAACCCCGGTCCGACCATCCGGCCCGCAGGTCGGCGTCCCACACGGTCACAACCTGCCACCGGTTGCGACGGGCGCATGGGAAGTTTGGCGGGTGGAAACGGGGCGGTCGCGGGCGTACCATCAGGCTTCTGCCCGATTCCGGGCGTTGGCCGCCGCCCATGAAGCGGACGGAGACAACGGTTATGTCCGGCAGCGTATGCCTGGTGATACCAGCCTACAACGCGGCAGGAACGCTGCGCCAATGCCTCGACTCCGCCGTTCCGCTGCTCGAGCAGGGGCAGCTTTCGCGCATTATTGTGGTGGATGACGGGTCCACGGACGCCACGCCGGACATCGCCGCGGCGTTTCCCGTCACCTGCATCCGCCGCGACCATGCCGGGCGCGGCAGCGCCCGCAACGTCGGCTGGCGTGCCGCCACCGAAGACCTCATCTGGTTCATGGATGCCGATTGCGTGGCGGAGCCCGACGCACTGGGGACGCTCCTGCCCCACCTGGACGATCCGAACGTCGCGGGGGCGGGCGGCAGCTACGGCAACATGAACCCGGGCTCTCTTCTGGCCTGCCTGATCCACGAAGAGATCGTCGAACGCCATCTGGCTATGCCGCCGCGCGTGAACTTCCTGGCCACCTTCAACGTCGTCTATCGCCGCAGCATTCTGGAGCAGGTCAGGGGGTTCGATGAGCGCTACCTCCGGGGCCAGGACGCGGACCTGGCCTGGCGCATCGTGGAAGCCGGCCACCTGCTGGCATTTGATGTAGGATCGCGGGTGAAGCACTTCCACCCTGTCACGTGGCGGCGTTATCTGCGGGCACAGGCCCAGCAGGGCTATTGGCGATTCTGGCTTCATCTGCGTCATACCGCGCCGGCCACGGGTGACTCGTACAGCCGCCTTTCTGACAACGCTCAGCCGCCCCTGGCCGCGCTTGGGCTCTTTTCCCTTCCCGCGCTTCTGTGGAAGGCAGGCTGGATCGCCCCCGTGAGCCTGGGTGCCCTGCTGGTTCTGGCGCAACTGCCGATGACCTTTCGGATCGTCCGCCGCACCCGAAGACCGCGTTATCTTCTCTTCGCGCCGATGAGCTTCATCCGCGCCTTCACCCGCGCGCTGGGGCTTTGCCTGGCCGGCCTGGTCCGGCTCACGGGTCGGACGCCGAGCGCCCACTGAGAGAATGGTTCCTCGACCCCGGGCCGCTACCGCATCCCCGCAATCACCTGCGTCTCTTTGTCGATCAGGACCTGAAGCAACTCTTCGCGAGTCTCGACGCTCAAGAGCGACGCGATGACGTCCGGGGTCAGGATACGGACCAGCCGGGCAAGAACGCGAAGGTGATGCCGATCGTCATGGCAACAGATCAGGAAGAAAAGGTGGGTCAGTTTCCCGTCCGACGAGCCGAAACCGATACCTCGCGGAATGCGGCCAACACAAATCAGCGGCTCGGCGGACACGTATGGCATGGGTTGGCGCGGGTGCGGCAGGGCCACGTCCATCGGCATCGCCGTCGAGCAGAGCGCCTCCCGGGCCTCCAGGGCTTCCAGCAATCCCTGTGCGTCGTAAAGCAGCCCCGTTTTTTCCGCCAGCCGGACCAGCTCCCGCAGCACGGATGACTTGGTATTGGCCGGCAGCGACACGGCGATCCCTTCCAGCCCGATCAAGTCCGTCACGATCATGCCGCCGGCGGCCGACGCGGCCTCCGTCGATTCCCCTTTTCCGGCTTCCATCGCGCGCTCAATCTCGATCAGGCGTTCCGAGTCCAGCGAGGGCATCTCCTGCTGCAGCCATTCCGTGACCCGCGCCCGGTTGAATCGCCACTCGCCCCCCACCTTCTGCGCCGGGAGCTTTCCCCGATCGGCCAGCTTGCGCACCTCCCGAGCATCCATGCCCACGTGCCGGGCAAAATCCTCCAGACTCATGTTTCGATAAGGCACTGCTTGCTCCCTGGGATTCCGTCACGCCGACCGGCCCGGCGGAACGCTGCCGTCACCGCATGAATCGGCCGGTGCGCCGTTCGCGCCGACGATGGATTCCGCATTCACGTCTGCGGGGGCATTCTAACTGTTATCCGTGCAACAGGTAAGAGGGCTATTCCGGGATCACAAACCCGCTGGCCCTGCTGGTCCGTCAAGGGTACCATGCCCATCATGTTCGCCTTCGAACAGCTCGCGCGCCACCCCGGCAACGCCGCCCGATTGGGGCGCCTTACCACACCGCACGGAGTGGTCGAAACGCCCGCCTTCATGCCGGTCGGCACGGCCGGCTCGATCAAGGGCGTTACGCCCGATCAGGTGCGGGCCGCGGGCGTCCAGATCGTACTGGCCAACACATATCACCTCCATCTTCGGCCCGGCGAGGACATCGTGGCCGCTCTGGGCGGCGTAGCGATGTTCAGCGGCTGGAGCGGCCCCATGCTCACCGACAGCGGAGGGTTTCAGGTGTTCTCTCTGGCCAGGATCAACCGCATCGACGACGAGGGCGTCGACTTCCAGTCGCACGTGGACGGGGCTCGGCTGCGCCTGGATCCGCGCGGCGCGATCGCCATTCAGAACAAGCTTGGCGCCGACATCATCATGGCGTTCGATCAGTGCCCGCCCCTGCCCAGTCCGCGGGAGGTCGTGGAGGCGGCGGTCCGGCGCACCATTCACTGGGCCCGCATCTGCCGTGACTGCCACGCTCGCGAAGACCAATGGCTTTTCGGCATCGTACAGGGCGGGCTCCACTCCGACCTGCGCGAGCGCTGCGCCGCCGCCCTGCTGGATACCGGCTTCGACGGTTACGCCATCGGCGGTCTGTCCGTGGGCGAAACCCACGAGGAGATGATTGCCACCCTGACGCAGACCGCCCCTCTGCTGCCCGCGGACAAACCGCGGTATCTCATGGGCGTCGGCACGCCGCGCGATATTTTCCAGGCCGTCCGCCTGGGCGTGGACATGTTCGACTGCGTGCTGCCGACCCGCAACGGCCGCAACGCCTACGCCTTCACCGCATCCGGTGCGGTCAGGCTCCGCAACCAGCAGCACGCCCTCGTCGATCGGCCGATGGAGGAAGGGTGTGACTGCTATGCCTGCCGGCACTTCAGTCTGGCCTACATCCGCCACCTGTTTGTCACCGGAGAGATGCTGGGGCCGATCCTGGCGTCCATTCATAATCTGCGGTTCTACCAGCGCTTCATGGAGAGAATCCGGGCATTGATTCCAGAGGGCCGGCTGGACAAAATGGCCGCCGAGTTTCCCGTAATTTCGGATGAGAGCGACGTGTCCCGTCGCGAGGTGATGGAATGAATTGGTGTATTCTGGGCCTGTTGGCTCAACAGAGCGCCCCCGCCGGACCGACGCGCGACCCGATGGGAGGCCTGCTGCTTCCGGCCGTGCTGGTATTCGTCATGGTTTTCTTCTTCGTCAGCACGCGCAGCGCGCGCAAGAACGAGCAGAAGCGCCGCGACGAAATGCTCAAGGCGCTGAGCAAGAATGATCGCGTTCTCACGCACGGAGGCATCATCGGCACCATCGTGGCCGTCAAAGACAACGAGATCGTGCTGAAGGTGGATGAATCCACTAACACGAAAATGACTTTCATCAAGGACGCCATTCGTCAGGTCATCAAGGATCCCGCGGACCTTCGTGTGGAAAACCAGCCGTCCAGATGACATTCGAAAGGACGGATGCGGCGGACCGTGCCGCTGCGGCGCGCGACGCTAGAGGGGCCGGTCCGGCGGTGTTTCTCGCACGCGCTGGATTCTCGAAAGCAGCGGACCGTGCGACTGCGGACCCGCCGCGACAAACGGGACTTCGGCTCCTCCATACGCCGCTTCGGCGAACGGAACCAGCGGACGCCCGCTCCAATCCGTGCAGAGGCCTCCGCCTTCCTCGATTAACAGCCAGCCGGCGGCCACGTCCCACAACCGGCATTCCCATGCCGCGGCGGCCGCGAACGCCCCGGAGGCTACCAGGGCCATGTGCAACGCCGTGGAACCCAGGTTCCGCAGGGCGGCAGTGCCCGCCAGCCCCAAGACGATCCGGCCGTCCGGGCCGTGAATCGTGGACTGAACCCCCACCAGGCTTCGCTCGCCGATCGTTGCGCGCGCCGCCGACACCTCGCGGCCATTGTGGGTGACCCCCGCGCCCCGCCGCGCCAGAAATGTATCACCGCCGGGCAGCGCCTTGACGATCCCGACGACCGGCCGACCGCGGTGCAGCAGCGCGATCGCGGTGGCAAACACCGGCACCCCGAACGCGAAATTCCGCGTGCCGTCGAGCGGATCGGTCACCCAACAACACTCGGCCGCCGCCGCCTCCCGGGCCCGGCCGCCGATCACACCGGATTCCTCACCGAGAATCAGATGCCCGGGATACGCCCTTCGAATCGCGGAAACCATCATCTCCTGAATCGCGATATCCGTATCTGTCAGTTCACTTCCATCCGGTTTGCGACGAACACGGACGCCCCCAAACGCCTCGCAGGCGATCCTGCCCGCTTCGTCGGCCAACTCCCGGGCGAAGACGGCATAGTCCTCCAGTTGCCTGTCGTCCATCAGATCCATCCATCCTTCGTCAATGCGTTGGCGCCCGCATGGGCAAATGCCATCGGATTACTGTTCGGCCTGCCCGCCCTGATGGACAGATCGCTCCAGGAGCAGGAATACCCGGTGATCCAGGCGGGCAGCCATATGTGCGGCGGGAAGACTGCGACCGGCTGGCGAACCCGACGGCGGACACCATCGCGTATTGCTGACCCGATCACGACGCGGGTCGCCCGACGATGCGAATACGCGAAGGCGAGCCGTCCGCGGGATCGTCCAGCACGTACAGCCGCACCCGGGGAAAAACCCGCTCGAACGTCTCGAGCCACAATCGGTCGCGCGTCACGTCGGGGGCGCGTCGGTATTCACCAAGAAGGCTCACGAAACGGTCCGCGTCGCCATGCGCGCGGCCCACCTTCGCCAGCCCGTAGCCCTCGGCCTCTCGCAACAGGCGCTCCGCGTCTCCCCGCGCCTGAGGCAGGATGGTGTTCACGTCCGCGCGAGCCTGATCCACCATCCGTTCGCCGTCCTTCTTGGCGCTCACCACGTCCTTGAATGCGTCGGCGACCGCGCGCGGCGGCTCGATCGTCTCCAGTTGCGCGCCCGCCAGACGCACGCCGGCGCCGTAGACATCCAGCAACCGCTGTGCCGATCCGATCACGTTATTCTGCAACGCCCCCTTGGCCGTCGTCAGAGCGCGATCCACCGGGAGGGCCCCCAGTTCCTCCACAAGCGCCGCCTGCACGGCGGAGCGCACCAGTCGATCCGGCGCCGCCGTGTTCGTCAGATATGCGGCCGGGTCCGACAGCCGGTACTGCACGACCAGCGTCACCTTCAGAATGTTGCTGTCCCCGGTCAGGATGTCCGAGGCGGTGGAGTCTTGAATGGCGCCGACACTCCCCCGCGCGATCGCCTCGCGCTGCTCGGGCAGCAGGCCCACATAGACCCGTCGCATCTCGGTCGTCTTGGGGGTGTCCACCCGGCAGACCGGCCAGGGCGGCGCGTATCGCAGACCCGGCCCGATCATCTGCCCCTCGGGAATCCGTCCGAACCAGCGCACGACGGCCTGCTCGTCCGGATCGACGAAATAGAACCCGCTCAGCGCGTACACCGCCAGGGCCGTTGCCAGGACCGGCCCGGCAACGCGCCACCGGCTACGGTGACGGCGAAGCGGATCGGGGTGTCTGGACTGCTCCGGCATTCGGAGTCTCCGTGAGGGGAACGCTCAACGACGCCGGCTGTCGGATCCGATTCAGGAGTCGCAGAAACTCGCTGTCACCGGAAAGAATCAGCACGGTGTCTTTGTCGAACGTCGCCTCGTACGTCTGAAGCGTCCGCACGAACTCGTAGAACTCGGGATCCTGCCCGTATGCGTCCGCGTAGATGCGGGCGGCTTCTGCGTCCGCCTGTCCCTTGATCCGTTCGGCCTCCCGGTAGGCGTTCGCAAGGATATCCTCCTTCTTTTTGTTCGCCTCCGCCCGGATGGCCGTCGCCTGCTCTTCGCCCTCGGAGCGGTACCGCGAGGCGATCCGTTGGCGTTCAGCCCGCATGCGTTCAAACACGTTGCGGCGGTTCTGGTCGGGGAAGTTCAATCGCTCGATGCGCACGTCGACCACGTCTATCCCATACGTGTCTCCGACTTCCGCACGGCTGGCGTCGCGCACGGCGTCCTGGATGGACGACCATTTCCGCTCCTCGGGGTTCGTGGACACCAACGCGGAGAAATCGTGCGAACCGAGGGCGTCGCCCAGCCGGGCGCCCACCACGTCCGTCAGAATGGCCTCCGCCCCGGACCCGCTCCCCACCGTCACCAGGAACCTGCGGACCGCCGCGGGCTGCGGATGAATCCGCCAGCACGCATAGGCCGTCACCTCCACGTTCTTGCCGATGCCCGTCTCCTCGTCCAGGAAGATGTACTCGCGGTCGGGTTCTCCCCGGCGGGGCACCTCGAGCACCATCAGGCGGTTGTCGAACCGAACCACGTCATCCACCGGCCAGGGACACTTGCAGTGCAGCCCCGGCTCCATGACCGTCTGCACCGGATCGCCGAACCGGGTGACGACGGCGAACTCCGTCTGATCCACGATGAACAGGCACGTCGCCAGCAGCGCCAGCACAATCGCCCCGGCGGCAATCAGAATGAAACGTCGCACGGTCCCAGACCCTCCACGGCCACTCATCGTTCCCGACTCGGCTGGGGCGGCACGCCCGGAAAGCCCCACCCGCTGTCGGTGTCCGTCAGCCACAGCTCGATCACCTCCGACCCGACGCCGGCGGGCCGGATATACTTGGGTACGCCCGGAAGCGTCGCGTCCAGCGCTTCGTGGTACAGCCGGCGGCGCGTCACCTCCGGCCAATGCCGGGCTACGTTCCACAGATCCCGGAACCGCCAGGCCTCCCCTCGCGCGGATTCCACCAGCCGGATCGCGTATCCGCGGGCCTCCTCCTGCATTTCCGCGGCCCTCCCGCGCGCCTCCGGAACGATGCGAGCCTCTTCCGCCAGGGCCTTGTCGATTCGCGTCGCCTTGTCTTCCATCGCGCCGGCCACGTCCCGGAACGCATCGTGTACTTCCGGCGGTGCGTGGGCGTCCAGGAAGTAGAATCCGTGGATGCGTATCCCGCAGCGCCAGGCGTCCAGACTCGACTGGGCGCTGGCCATGATCGACGCCGCGGCCGCTTTCCGGCGCGACGTGAAGATCTCGTTGATGGATTCTCCCCCCAGCGCCTCGCGACATGCCGCCTGCACCGCGCGGCGAAGGATGAGCTCGCGGTCCGTCACGGCATAGGCGAATTGCAGAATCGTCTGTTTCGTACGACCGTCCGCCCCCCAGAGCACCGCGGTCTTGATGTCCGCGATGTTCTCATCCCCGACAAGGCTCCACGATTCGTTTGTCTGGCTCGCGAACGTGGGAGTGCCCTTCTCCGGATGAATCTTGTACCCCAGCACCGTTCGATACACGCGGCGCACCGCGACGCGGTCGACCGATTCTATCGGACGCGGCCAAGCATAGTGCAGCCCCGGCGGCAGACCGGTTCGATGAATCGCTCCGAAGCGCTTGACAATCCCCACCTCTTCCGGCTGCACACAGAAGAACCCACTGGCCAGCCACGAGACCGCCACACCAACCAGAAACGCCACCGTCAGGCGTCCCCGGCTGACCCGCACCGGCAGACGTTCGTTCAGCCACGCGACGAACCGCTCCACGTAGCGCTGCCGCCGCGCGCCCACCGCGCAAAGCGCCAGGAAGACAATCGCCCCCGCGACCTTCACCGACTGCGGCACGATCGATTCGCTCAACGCCTGAACATGCTGCGCCGAACCGGGTTGGCTCACCCAGGCATCCAGCACGGCCCCGGCCGCCAGGGCCACCCCGATGATGCTCGCCAGATACACCACCATCGTCCGCCGGCCCAGTATGCTCCGCAGCACGCCCAGGGAACCGATGTTCGTCGCCGGGCCAACCAGCAACAACACCAGCCCCGCGCCCGGGCTGACGCCCTGCGCAACCAGGGCCGCGGCGATCGGCGTTGAGCTCTCCGCGCAGATATAAAGCGGAACCCCCAACGCCACCATGACCAGCATGGACTGAAACGATCCCCGGAAAACCGTGCTGAGCACCACGCCGGGCAACAGCGCCTGGATGGCGGCCGCCGCCAGAATGCCGATCAGCATCCAGCCGAAAATGTCGTCGAACACATCCACGAAGGCATAACGCAGCGCTCGCCGAAGACGGACAGCCGCCGGTTGTGGTCCTTCGCTCGCCTCCTCATGGTCCGCGCCGTGGTTGCAGGTGCCGGCGTCACCCGCGCCCCACATCCCGCCTGCCGCCCCGGCTTCTCGTTTTTCGAACGCGGTCTCCAGGACACCGGCCACCAAAGCCGTGATCGCCGCCGCCACAGGCCGGACGATCGCCATGACCGGGCCCAGCAGTCCATACGTCAGCAGCACGGACGTCACGCTGGTCTCCGGAGTGGAGATCAGAAACGACAGCGTAGCGCCCCGGCTGGCCCCTTTGCGGCGCAGCGCGACGGCCGCCGGGAGCACGCTGCACGAGCACAACGGCAGAGGCAGGCCGATGAGCGTGCCCAGGAGTACCGATCGGGGCCGGGTGGCACTCAACAGTCGAATCACGGTCTGGGTCGGGATCAGCGCATGCAGCAGCCCCGCAACGGCGAACCCCAGCAGGATGAACACCGCCGACTCGCAAAGGATGTTCCACAACGCCGGGCCCATATGGTCACACTTTCAAACCGGTTTTCCCGGTGATTGTAGTCCCGGCCCGCAATGACGTACACCGTTGGAGCTGCCGCGGAACCTACTCCAGGGCCGGGAAGACCGGCTCGGACCCCGTGTCCTGCTCCTCAATGCGAGCCGCCAGCCCGGGCAGAAGACGGAAAAGCTCCGCCTCCATCTCCGAGAGGTCCACGTTGCGGGACGCCATTGCCAGTCGCGCCGCCACGAGCAGGCGCTCCGGATCGCCGCTGGACAGACCGCCGTCGGTGAACCAGCCGAACGACGGAAGGAACTTGGGGAGAAAGCGCCCCGACGCCGCGGCGGCGGCAAACCCGATGACCGCCCCGTTGGGGATCTTCTGGTTCGTTCCGATCCGGACATGATCCGCAATGATCGCTCCGCAAGCCGTCAGGCCCGTGTCCAGCGTGCGGGAACCGTACCAGACCCGGATGGGCCCGTACGTGCTCTTGCTGTCGGTATTGGCCGTCCCCGGCCCGATGTCCACCCAGTTGCCCACGTAGCTGCGGCCAAGGTAGCCGGCGTGCTCCTTGTGCGTGTACCCGCTGATGATGCATTGGTTCACCTCACCCCCGATCCGGCACGCCGGCCCGATGGACGTGCCGCCGCGGATCACCGCGTGCGGCTTGACGAGCGTCCCGGGACCGATGTAAACGGGCCCCGAAATGCACGCATGCGGCTCCACCGTCACGTTGCAGGAGATGAAGATCGGTCCGTGCTCCGCATCCAGCACGGCGCACGGCTTGATTACACTGCCTTCGCCCACATGAATAGCGTCGGGTCGCAGTAGAAAAGCGGATGTGCTGACGGAGCCGTCGATCGCGCAGTCTTCCGAGTTCCAGTCTCGCCGCAGTACGTCGGCGTTCCGCGTCACGAAATCCCACGGATAGCGGAACAGGCGGGCATCGACCTCATGAATGGGCACCCCGGACAGGGCCTCGCGCCAGCGGTCTTCTTTCAGCAGCGTCTCCGGAGACAGCCGGCGCGCCAGAGCCTCATCCGGGGCCACGTAGACCAGTGAGCCTCCGCAGACCCCTGCACTGGGGGCCGCGTGAATGTCGAGCTTCCGCCACGCCGACCAGCGGCCGTTGATCAGCACGCACGGTCCGTTCAACGGCTGGTTGACCGGCAATTGGCACCGATAGCTCGCAACCTTGGCGATCCATTCACGCGCCCACAGTCCGCTCGGATGCTGTCCCAGGCGACGGGCGATACGGTCCATCTGGCAGACACGACCCCCGTTCAACTCAAAGACGGACCGCCACAGCACCAGCGGCAGCAAGTCCGCCGTGCCCTCATCTTCAAAGAGAATGTACCGGATCATTCCGGGAACTATACCACGAAAGCCCCCGCGTGTCCGATACTTTTTTGGAGGCCCCCGAGAGCGGCCCCGGATGCAGCGTCGGGACGGCTTGTCGGGACGGGACATATGCAGTACAACCGCCCCAGTCGCTCGCCTGCCGAAGCTCCGCAACGGGCCCGCGCCAGGGAGTCAGGGTGAATGTCAGAGATGCGTCAGGTTCTCGCAGGATCGGGGTGCCGGGTGTCCAGCCTGGCTTGCATGGTGTTGCTGCTGGCGGCCTTTCCAGGCTGGCAGGCGACTGTCGGGGCGGAACCGCCCACGAAGCCCTGGGTCCCCATCGCCACGCTCGACACGCAGGTGGTGCGCGAGGCGTCCGGCATCGTCAAGAGTCGACGCCACCCCGGCATCTTCTGGACCCACGGCGATTCGGGCACCAGCCCGGAAATCTTCGCGTTTCGCGACACGGGAGAAGTGGTCGCCAGGGTTCGGCTTTCCGGGGCCCCCAACAGCGACTGGGAAGACATCGCCATTGATCACGAGGACAATCTGTATATCGGGGACATCGGGAACAACAGGCAAATTTTCCCCGCCCGGTTCATCTATGTCCTGCCGGAGCCCGATCCCGCGGCCGACCACTCCGAACCCCTGCCCTGGTCCCGCCGGTGGAAGTTCAAGTACCCTCAGGAACGATTCAACGCCGAATCCCTCTACGTACGGAATGGACACATGTTCATCCTGAACGTCGGGGAGAAGGCGAAGCCCACCATCTACCGCCTGGTGCCGACCGCGGACGACGAGTGTGAACTCCAGGTTGTGGCCCAACTGCCCGTCTGGCTGGCCCAGGGGGCCGATGTCTCGCCCGATGGCCGGTGGCTCGTGGTATGCACGGGCGCGGCGGCGTGGCTGGCGGAGCTGGACGACGACGGCAAACCGCGCGAAGGCCGCAAACTGCTGCAGATCCGCTACCCACAGTGCCCTGCGGAGGCCTGCTGCTTTGACGGCGACGACATCCTGATCCTTACGGAAGAAGGCAGACTCTACCGCATCCCGCGAAAGGATTTCGAGGACGGCGTACGCTTCGTCCGGCCACCCGCGGAGAAACAAGAACCCCCGGCTCCCGAACCCCCCGCGCCCAAGCCCGATGACCCGCCGATCGCGGCCGCAGGATCCGTTTCCGATGAATGAGGCAGGTTCAATCCCGGTGTGCGTGCGTCCGGCCCGTCCGGATGATCGTGACGTTGTGACGGAATTCAATCTCCGGATGGCTCAGGAAACCGAATCCCTCCATCTGGATCCCCTCACGGTTCGCACCGGCGTCGAACGCGTGCTGTCGGACCTCGTCCGAGGCCGTTACTTCGTAGCCGAGGTGAACGGAGTGGTTGTGGGCCAGACCCTGATCACCTACGAATGGAGTGATTGGCGAAACGCCTGGTTCTGGTGGATTCAGAGCGTCTACGTGCATCCGGATCACCGTCGACAGGGCGTCTTTCGCGCTCTGCACCAGTTCATCGCCGAGCAGGCCCGACAGACCCCGGACGTCTGCGGCCTGCGGCTCTACGTCGAAGAGCACAACGAGCGGGCCATGCGGACCTACGAACGCCTCGGCATGCGGGCCGCAGGGTACCTCGTGTACGAAGCCGTCTGGCTCCCTGTCCCCCCGTCGGATCACTCCAGAATATCCGGTTCCGGCACCGTGTGACGAGGCCGGCCGAGCAACCGACCGACCGCCCGACGCAATCGAGCCCAGGGCGTGGGATAGCACCGGGCTTCCTCGCATGTCCGGCACAGGATATCCACGGCCGCATCCCGCTGTCCGCGCAGAATCAGCCGAAACGCCTCACCCTGATGGAGATCCTCGTAGCGGCACTCCAGAAGGTTGCCCAGGACGTGCTTGAGTCCCCAGTCCATGCAGCAGAGCGCGACTTCACCGTTCGGAAGGAGGATGTTCACATAGAACCGCCGGCATGCCTGCAGCCTGCCCTTGAGGCGTACGGGACAACTCTGCCCGTCGATGCTCACGTTCCCGGCCCGGGTCACGAGCCCTCGACGCTTCGGCTCAACACCATGCGCGTCAAAGACACGCCGGGCATCCTCATGGACGTGCTCGTTGCCCCCCTGTGTGAAGTGGAAGATGAACTCCGCGTTATGAAAACCGTGCGTCAGCACCCGGTCCAGCACGGCCAGGTACTGCGCGTCCACGCGCATGCGGGTCTTGCCCTGCCCGTCCGGCAGGTGAACCGTGAAGGTTTCGAACGGCACATGGCGAATCCGATCCACGTCCTGCACGGTCATACCCATCAGGGTCGTGAACACCCGGATCCTGTGCCCCCGATCAAATGCATACAGCAGCATGTCCGTGCATGCCGGGTTGAACCAGGGCTCCGCGAAACCGGCGAAATTGATGCACACATCCGTGGGCACTTTGTCCACGCACGCTCGAAACGTCTCGAGACTCATGCGCGTTTCGCCGTTTCGCGGCCGATATGCTCGCATGAAGGTTCCCTGCGGGCAGTAGCTGCACCTGTTACGGCAGCCCACCACAGTGGTAATCGCCAATCGACGGTCCATGTTCCCGGCCTGATCCACGTTGCCCCGATCCGTGCCTCACATTGCCTCTCGGCTGTGTGCCCTTCCCGCCCCTCCGATCGGACTGCCCGCTCCGGTGTTTCTGAAACACCGAAGCGCGGAAGCACCGTGGTCTGCCGACGGAGTCCGAATCCTCGCCAGCCCTCCCGCGGAGCCGCAAGACAACGCCCGATCTGCCTCTTGTATGGCAGAACGCGTTCTCAAAGACTCACCATAACAGCACCATCACCCTGCCCGCAAGCATACCGCGCCCGATCGGCGGCCCTCTCGACCCCGGCCCCCTCGCAATCAGCCCGACGAGCCCTCAGACCTGTGACCCGCGGGCACGGGGCGTCCGCGAAGTATGCGGAGAACACGACGGATCGAAGTCGGACAGGCCAGACGGACGGCCATGACCACGTCCTCCGCCAGCCGCACGGGATAACGGCACACCCAGCGGCCGATCCGCGCATAACACGCCAGTCGCTCGTCCCGCGGCAGGGGCGCCACGCAGACGCATCGAAGGTATTCCCGGAGATAGCGCCAGTATCGAAACACGACCGTCCCGTCGCGATTCGGATCAAACCACGCCGGCATTTTCGCAAGCGAGGCGCGCACCGACCGCTGCTTGTGATCTCGCGAGATGAACAGCCGTTCCGGCAGCTCGCAGAAACGGCCGTGGAGGCTCAACTCGGCCAGCAAGGGCAGGTCCGAGCCGATGTAGTTGGCGATACGCGGCGTGCGGGCCAGCACCTCGCGCCGCATGACACCGAAGATGTGATAGCACCGATGCCGGATCAGGATAGTGTCCAGGAAACGGTCTCGCGGCCTCGGCGAGTCGATCCGACCCAGTCCCACCGCATAGTCCTCCACCGGTCGGCCCTCTTCGTCGATAATCGCGACCCGACTGTGACACAACACCAGACCGGGATCGCCGTCCAGTTTCTCGACGCACTTCTCAATGCAGGTCGGCGCGCAGCAATCATCGTGCGCGGCCCATTTGAAGTACGGAGCCGTCGCCAGATCGAACACCCGGTTGAAGTTCCAGGCAGCGCCCCGATTCTGCTCGACGCGATAGTATCGGATGCGCGGGTCTCGCCGAGCATACTCCCGGCAGATACGCTCCGTACCGTCGGTCGAGCCGTTGTCGGAAATGATCAATTCGAAATCGGCGCATGTCTGCGCCAGAAGGGAATCCAGCGCCGCGCCGAGATAGTCTTGACCGTTATACACGGGTAACCCGATGGATACTCGGGGAACCATCCCTTTACGCTCTGACTCCCTGGACACGCACAACTACCCCGCACCCGTCCGCCGAAGTGCTCGGCCGGAACCGATCGTACGCCCCCGGTCACAGCACGTCAATTCACCTGGCGGTGTCGGCTCGGACAAGTCTTGACAGAATCCAGAACTCCAGAAACACCGCCCCCACGGCCAATGGCATCATGAAAAAACCCGCGCAGTCGTGGAAGAACCACTCCGCCCGCTTCTGTTCGATCACCAGGAAAAGCAGGGCCGTGACGGTCAACCGCAGCAAGTTGCACAGGATCGCAATCGGTACACAGGAGATCAGGACAACCGTCTTCTGCCACACCGGACGCCGGGCGAGAAACACCATGACCGCCGTCACCACGACAAACGCCGTCAGCAGCCGCAGGCCGCTGCACGCCTCCGCAATCGCCACCGGCACCTCGTCGTTCAGCAACACGACGTTGCCCTGCCGCAGAACCGTCACTCCCAGCATCTCCAGGCCCACCGCCGCCCCTTGCGTAGCCAGGCTCTGAAGCGGGCCTGAAATCGCGTTGTGCACGCGCCCCGGCAACGGGATCGCCAGCAGCAGAAACAGCAGGATCCAGCGAACCTTCCACACCGTGGCCGGGCCGGCCAGCCAGAGCACCAGGCCGATCACCGTCAGCCAGAGGGCGTAACGCTCCGCCGACTCGAACAGAAAGAGTACGCCGAAAAACCGCAGCGCCTGGGCTGCCAGGACCAGAACAGCGCCCCACCAGCAGATGCCGACTGCGATGTCAGTGAGACGATCCCGCCGCACCCACAGGAGCAACAAAGCAACAATCGGCACCAGGGCACCGACCGAATAATTGTCATCGGAGCCCCAGTCTCCGATCAGCCCTGCGAGCGTGTCGGCGAATGACCACCCCAGTGCCAACCCAAGGCCTAGTACCCCCAGCCACGCTCGGCGCATCGGAACGGGCCTTCGGCGCTGCACGGTCCATATGGAATGGTCATTCATCCTGGGACACTCCCAGAGCAGCGGGTTTCGGGAGCAGCCGGGCAACCAACGGTGCCACCTGCGCCGCAAACTCGTGGACGGCCATCATCGCCCCGTCCGTGCGGTCCGCACTTACGCAGGCGATCTGCACCTGGGCCACGAACGAGGCGTTGCCCACCCCCTTCCAGAACCGCCAGCGAAGCGAACCGCCATCGTGAACCGGAACGCCATCCACGATGAAGTAGTTCACGACGGCGACCCTGGCCGTGAGCAGTCCTCCGCGCGAGAACCAGTACGCGCGCACGGGGATTTCTGTTCCATCCGCCGTCTGCACGGAGTCGTTGCTCATCTCCTCCAGCGTCCATCCCGCACTGGTGTAGCACACCTCGGGCCGATGGCGCGACAGGTCGCGCAGGCGAACGCCATAGCCGACAAACAGCGACACGGCATCGGCGCTTCCGGGCCGACCGTATGCCCGACTGACATGGTCTGTCGTGTCCGTGGCCCGCACCACACGGGGATCGAGCTGGACGTCCTGCCCCACCCACTCCGCCACCCCCAGGGGCAACTGCGAAAGCGTACCTGGCTCCAGCGCGGGGGCGATTTCTGCACGGTTCAGCACGGCGGCCAGATATCGATCCAGCACGCCCGCGGCAACCAACGTTGCCATCGAGACTCCCAGGGCAATTCCATACGATCTTGGTGACGATCGCGTCATTCGTTCGGCTCGCGTCCGGAAGCCTGGCATCGCACACGCTCATCGGGCAGCCGGGCCTGCAGAATCCTTCCCATCCGCACAGACAACACAACCGGGCTACGGCGTTTTCCCCTCTCTTTCCTCTCCATCGACACGCCTGTGAGCACCGCCTCTCTCATACCCGGCAACGCGCAGATTCTGCGGGATGATTCCGCAATCGTTGCGCATGGGGATGTTATAGGGCAAACACCAGCTTCGGCACGCGCTCACGCCGTCCGATACGTCAATCGACACTCGCTATCGAACCTTGCCCGGAGCACCGCGTGAATTGTACCCGTTTGTAAGGCACACAGCTTGGGCAAACCAGAAAAACCTGCACACGCGACACCTTCCAGCCGGAGGACTCCCAAGTGAAAACGTACTCTCGTTTGTGCCGAGCCGCACTGGCTTCGTTTCTGATCGTGCTTCCGCTGGCGGCCTCAACCGGTTGCGGGCAGTTCTCGCCCGCCTCTGCGTCCGCCAACGACAGCGACACCGCGGGCGGCGACGCACGCGGCCGCAACGATATGGACCTGATCATCGACGATGGCAGCTCACCTGACAATACGGCGGCGTATCGAATCGCCGTCGCGGCCGTGGATGGCGGAGCGCCCGGCGAATACGCCTTCTCCCTCGAGCCTGGGGGGTCCGCGTTCGACGATATGCGGGTGGAATGGGATTTCGGCGACGGCCAGAAGCACGGTGGCATTGAGCTGAGCTACGTGTTCAGCAGTTCCGGTGATTTTCTCGTCATCGCTCGCGGTTACGACGCAGACGGAACCCTCCTGTTCCAGGTATGGGTCACCGTCCGCGTGCCGAACCTGCCCGATGCCGCGCCAGTGGCCCTGGCCGGTCCGGATCTGGAGGTATCCGAGGGCGATCACGTCTGCCTCGACGGCTGGGCGAGCCACGCCAAGGAGGGCCTGGACTATGTGTGGTCCCAGGTGAGCGGTCCGGCAGTCACGCTGGTTCCCGCGGAAAACCCGGCCGTTGTCTGCTTCCAGGCGCCGGATGTTCTGGAGGACGTAGACCTTGTCTTCCGACTGGTTGTCAGTAACGAAACCGGCGAATCCGAGGACTTCGTGACCGTCAAGGTGCTGAACACGGTCGACCTGGCGGGAGTTCTGGTGGCCAACGCCGGCGCCGACCAGTCCGTAACCGCCGGCGCCCTGGTCACGCTGGATGGCAGCAAGAGCAGTGGACCCGCCGGCGTCAGCCTGGACTACCAGTGGACGCAAAGCAGCGGGTTGGCCGTCACGTTGCGGAATCCGAATCGGGCCGTGGCCTCCTTCACCGCACCGTCCAACCTGACGGAAGTACAGTCGTGCGTTTTTCGCCTGACCGTGCGCAGTGGCGACCTGACGGCCTCCGATGAAGTGGCGGTGACCATTTCTCCGACCGCTTCAGGAGGCGGAGGCGGAAGCGGAGGCGGTGTCAGCCCGCCTCAATGCCAGGAAGACGCAGACTGCGACGATGGTCAATTCTGCAACGGTCCGGAAACCTGTGTCGCCGGTGCCTGCCAGCCGGGTGAGCCTCCGTGTGCAGCGGGACTCTGTGACGAAAGCGCGCGGCGCTGCGTGGAGTGCTTTCTGGACACGGATTGTGACGACGGTTGGTACTGTAACGGCCACGAGACCTGTTCCGACGGCGTATGTGTGGCCGGTTCCGATCCATGCCCCGGTCAGACCTGTGACGAACAAACCCAAACGTGCTCCGGTGATTCGGACTGGGCCCCGCCGATCGGCGTGCCGCCGCCGGAGTTCGGCATCCATGAAACCGTGGAGAATGTTTACGGATCGCCCGATTACTACACGCACTATGTGAACAATGCTCACGGAGCCGCAACGGACACGAACAACCCCAACGGCAGTCCAAGCAAGCCGAGAGCGACCGTGCCGTCCAGCCTTCCCGCCGGCAGCGTGGTCTACCTGGCGGGAGGGACGTATTCCACCGGCGCCATGCGCACGATCATTGGAAACGGGACCGCATCCCAACCGGTGTTCTTGCGCGGAAACGCGGCCGCCATGCCGAAAATCACCATCGAAACCGTCTTCAAAGGCACGTATTTTGTCGTCGAGCACGTGGACTTCAACGGCGCCTCCGCGGCGGTGAACGTGCTGGGGCCGTCCGATCACGTCGCCATCCGTCGGTGCGCGGTCCGAAATGCGGGCGGCAACGGCGCGGGAATCTGCGTTGTGGGAAGCTGGAGCGGCGAGGATCCGACGGTTGTTCACAACATCGTTCTGTACGAGAACGTTCTGCACGATCTGGGAGATCTTGATGCGGCGACGGACCAGGACCACCACGGGGTGGTCATCGGCCACCATGCCAACCGGGTTTTCATGCTGGACAATGAGATTTACAACTGCAGCGGATCCGGCTTGCAGGTCAACTCCGGCTTCCTGGACGAAACGGGCGACCGGCCGGCCCACCACGTGTACGTGGGACGAAACCACGTCTACAACGTCCGGCAATCGGGGCTGACGGTGAAAAAAGCTCGGGACGTCGTGTTCTCGCAGAATCACGTGCACGACATCATCGACACGCCGTGGTCCACCGCCAAAGGTCTGGCGTACCAGTACGCCCCGTACAACCTCTGGTACATCTACAACCATCTGCACCACATGACCTGGGGTATCAACGGCCCCAGCAACGACGGCGGCCCGGGAGGAAACGTCTACTTCGTGGGCAACGCCATCCACGATTGCGAACAGGGCATGATTTTCTGGAACAATCAGCAGACGGCCTACATGGTGGCAAACACCATTTGTAACGTGGAGACCGGGATCAACTACGACAACGGCCCGGCCATGCACTTGAGCAACAACATCATTTCGAACGCAACCAGTCGGTCGATCCGGGTGCTCGGCCGAAGCGGCGCTACGGCCGCCGCCTCCAGCACCACCCACGATCTGTTCCACAACAGCGGGAACCCCGTCAGTTTCGAATGGGGCGGCGTCGTCTACAACAGTGTGTCCGCCCTGCAGAGCGGCACGGGCAAAGGAGCGGGCAATCTGCAAGCGGATCCGCGCTTTGCAGCGCCGGCCAACCGGGACTTCCATTTGCTCGCTGACAGCCCGTGCATCAATCAAGGCATCATGCCCTCCGTGTACGCGACCTACCAGTCGCTCTTTGGCGTAAGCATCGCCGTGGACATGGAAGGGAATCCACGCGACGCGGACGCAAGCCACGATATCGGGGCCTTCGAACGCTGACGCACGGCAGATGCGTCTGGAAGGCGTGTCCCGGCGGATCGCGCCGTGAACCTCACGGCCGCGCGGGGCGCGCCTTCCCCGCCTCACGAGTCGAGCTGCCAGACCCGAGCCGATGCAGACCAACCATCCCGGGCCGGCGGATGCCATCCGATCCCTTCAACGCACGCGGTTTTCCCAGAGTCGCCCCACTCCCGCCTTTCCATTTTGCCTGGATTCCATCATTTCCCCGTTTTCTATTGACAAGGGGCTTTCTACCCGCATAATTCGCACTCGGGACCGACATTGCAGCCGCTCCGACGCCGCAGGCGCAGCGGCCCGGGAGCGGCACCCTCTTGAAAACCCTGCCACCACTGCCCTCCAGGAAGGGCGACGCTGTCCGTATGAACGTCATTACCCGGAGGCAGGGCGGAACAAAAAGGCTTGCGTCCCAGCCGCCAGACTCCCCATGAACTCCCGAAAATGCCCCAATACCGTTCGAAAGGACAAAGTCTCCGGGTCGATACACGGTGCGCTTCGACCGCCAATCGGCGGGCCGCTGCGGCGGATGCGGGCGGCGGCGCTGGTTGTCTTGACCGTGCTGCTGTCGGCGGGCTGCCAGAGCCAGCCACGGCCAACCTCCGGCCATCAACCCGGCGAACCCGCCACGACTTCGGATTCCTCTGAGCCAGTGGTTCCGCCCGTCCACGAGGATAACGTCGTGGTTGTGCCTGAGACGCCGCCGATTGACGCCTCAGACGAAGCTCCTGATCCTCCCCACGCGGCTCGAATGCCGATCCACGATTCGGTGCGGTTCGAGATTGATCCGGCCGACGGTCCCTGTCCCTTGACAAGCACGCTTCGGGCGGTGACGTTGGACAACGGGCCGCTCCCCAGAGGCAACTACACATGGACGATTGATGGGGACGTGGATTCCGGACCGTTGGAGACGCACAGTGTGATCACGCGTCAGTTCACGATCCCGGGCCTGTATTCCGTGATGCTTACGCTCACCACCGGGGGTCTGACCTCCGGCTGCCTGAACGCACAGACAAAGGACCTGACCGGGTACGTCTCCGCCCTCGCAGCCGTCTCCGGCGAAGTTCTTGGCGAAGACAGCAGGCCCGTGCCCGGAGTCGTCCTCTCGGCGCCGGGCGCATCGATAGAAACGGCGATCACGGACGCGGAAGGCCGATTCGCGTTCCGCGTGACCCCCGGCTGGTCCGGGGTGATCACACCTCAACACGTCCAGTACACGTTTGACCCGCCGAACCGGGCATTTCGCTCTGTGCAGATGAACCAGACCGACCAGGACTTCACCGCCCGAGCGAAAAGCCCGGGCATCGGACGATGGTTGAATACGGGGCCCGCCAACAGCATGGAGGAGGATGACTCCCTCTTCGGCCATTTCATCGTGGACGGCAGAGAGGTTTTCGGAACACTCTCTCGCGCCATCGATATTCACTCGCACTACGTGGGTTCCGACGCCTCAACCCGGTCCTCCTACGAATACACGGGCCGGATGCGGACGGACGATCCCGCGGGTGGGCTGGGCGTCACCTTCTTCTCCGATTATCCCCGGTCGGATTCGTACTACCGACTGCGTCAATACAACGGCGGGCCGTTCCATATCGCTCCCCATTCATGCGGAAGGCCGAGTTCAGGCGGCGGTGGAGTCTCCAGTACAAACATCGTGCCGGAGGCCGGCGTATGGTACCGGTTCCGGGTTCTGGTCGCCGACGAGGGTTCCAGAACCCGCGTTCAGGCCAAGGTGTGGAAGGAGGGAACGCCCGAGCCGGCAGAATGGCAGATTGACTGCTATGACGATTCACCCGACCGGCGGCGGGCCGGCACCTTCGGCGTCTGGAGCATGAACTCACACGGGCACTACTGGGACCGGCTTGAGGTGGACGGGCTCTCGCCGGAGGGCACCGAGCTCCCGGGCGAAGATGAGGTTCCGGATGAACCGGACGACTCACAAACGTGCATCACCGACGCAGACTGCGATGACGGTCAGTTCTGCAACGGGCAGGAACGGTGCGTGAACGGAACCTGCGTGGCCGGGCCGCGTCCCTGCACGGCCGGCCAGACGTGCAACGAGGCCGCCGGAGTGTGCGAGACGATCTCCGGCTGGCAACCGCCAATCGGAATTCCGATTCCGGATTTCGGGATTCACCAGACGGTGGAAAATGTCTATGGCCGAGCGGACTACTACACGCATTATGTGGACGCCGCCGCATCGACGGCCACGGACACGAATAATCCGACGGGCAGCCCGTCCCTCCCCCGGCTGACGATTCCATCCGCGCTCGCAGCGGGCAGCGTGGTGTACGTGCGTGGCGGCACGTATTCCAACAGCTCGATGTCCGTGATCCAGGCGGACGGTACGGCGAACCGACCCGTGTTCATCCGCGGCAATCCGGCTGCCCGGCCGATCATCACCATCGAGACCGCGTTCCGCGGCACCTACTTCATTGTCGAAAACATCGACTTCAACGGCACCGCCGCGCAGGCCAACGTCCTGGGTCCATCGCATCACGCCGCCATCCGCTACTGCGAAGTGCGAAACGCCCGGGGCAACGGCGCCGGGCTTGTGGCCACCGGAAGCTGGAGCGGAACCGATCCGACAACGGTCAAGGACATCGTGTTTTTCGCCAACACTCTGCACGATCTTGGAAACCTCGGTGCGGCCAACGACGAGGATCATCATGGTTTCGTGATCGGGCACCACGCCAGCCGCATCTGGGTCGTGGACAACCAGATATCCAACTGCAGCGGTTCGGGGCTGCAGGTCAATTCGGGGTTTCTGGACAGCACGGGCGACCGACCGGCCCATCATATCTACGTCGGGCGCAATCACGTGCATCATGTCCGTCAATCGGGTCTGGCCGTCAAGCAGGCCCGCGACGTGATCTTCTCGCAGAATGACGTGCACGACATCATCGATACGCCGTGGTCGACCGCCAAGGCGCTGGCCTTTCAGTACGGCCCGTACAACCTGTGGTTCATCGGCAACCATCTGTACAACACCACCTGGGGAATCAACGGCCCCAGCAATGACAACGGCCCCGGAGGAAACGTATACTTCGTCGGTAATCTGATCCATGACTGCGGCGTGGGCATGACCTTCTGGAACAATGGGCAACTGGCCCACATCGCCGCCAACACGCTGTATAACCTCGGCCAGGGCGTCCGCTATGAAAACGGCACGGGCATGAAACTGACGGGAAACATCATCGCCAACATGACCTGCGGCCCGCACATCGAGATCAGCGGCGGCAGCGGCGCCACCGCGGCCAATTCCAGCAGTCGGCACGATCTGTTCCACCAGGCCGGCGGATCCGTCGCCATTTCGTGGGGCAGCCGGTCGTACAACACGATTCCGCTGTTTCGGGCAGGCTCCGGCACGGGCGACAACGACCTGGAGGCAGATCCCCGCTTTGTCAACGCCGCCGCCGGGGATTTCCACCTGCGGCCGGACAGCCCGGCCGTCAACGCCGGCACGATCCCCGACGTCTACTCGACGTTCCGCACCCTGTATGGACTGGATATTCAGGTCGATTACGACGGCGTCCCACGGCCCGTGGGCAGCGCGCACGATATCGGCGCGTTCGAGCGCTGACCCCCCGTCAGTCCAGGTAGCCGAGCCTCCGGAGGTGATCGACGATCTTCTGCTCGTCCTCGGCCTGCAAGCGGGCGAGCGAAGGGGCCGGTTCATCGGAGCCGGCCTGCGCCTCCAGCCCCGCCAGGCGCTGCACGAGTTCGGCGACCACCTCAGGCCGCTCATCGAGCCGGTCCACGCGTTCGTCCGGGTCCGCATGGAGATCGTAGAGCCGACGGGTCGGACGCCCCAGCAGAAAGCGGACCGGATCTGCACACAGCGACCCCCAGAACCCCCGGAAGCCGCGCCGCAGCCGCGGTCCCAGGAGGATCGGCAGGGCCCGCGG
>MTKY01048036.1_pt1 | contig 24522 bp, 23 predicted proteins | sample 1042731 | NCBI WGS metagenome assembly MTKY01 (sample SAMN06212206, study PRJNA360538) | anaerobic digester metagenome | biome: Wastewater treatment plant; material: sludge; isolation source: anaerobic digester fed with sludge from wastewater treatment plant | place: Denmark: WWTP Soeholt ... | reverse complement strand
CGCCTACCTGCTGCAGGCCAAGGCCAACATGTACGAGATCGACGAGGTCTTCCCGGTCATCGAGAAGGCCTCGGAGATCACCGGCCGCACCTACGGCGCCGACCCGACCGACGACGTGCGCTTCCGGGTGATCGCCGACCACGTACGCAGCGGCCTGATGCTGATGGGCGATGGCGTGACTCCGGGCAACGAGGCACGCGGATACGTGCTTCGCCGACTGTTGCGCCGCGCGGTCCGCTCGATGCGCCTGCTCGGCTACGAGGACCCAGCGCTGCCGCAGCTGCTGCCAGTCAGCCTTGACCGTATGAAGGCGTCATATCCCGAGCTTGAGGCTGACTTCCCGCGCATCGAGAAGATCGCGTACGCCGAGGAAGACGCATTCCGACAGACACTCGGCAAGGGCACGCAGATCTTCGATTCGGCCGCCTCGGCCATCAAAGACACTGGTGGAAGCTCGCTGCCCGGCGACCAGGCATTCGCCCTCCACGACACCTACGGATTCCCGATCGACCTGACTCTCGAGATGGCGGCCGAGCAGGGATTGACGGTGGACGAAGACGGCTTCCGTGCACTCATGACCGAGCAGCGTGCCCGCGCCAAGGCGGATGCGAGGTCCAAGAAGGGCGCACACGCCGACACCTCCATCTACCGCTCGACGCTCGATGCCGGCGGACCGACCGAATGGCTCGCCTACACGACCCTGACAACCGAGTCGCGTGTGCTTGCGCTGCTCGCCGAAGGCGTCGACGTGCCCGCGATCAACGCCGGAGCGGTCGGTGAGGTCGTGCTCGACCGAACTCCCTTCTACGCCGAGTCAGGCGGCCAGAGCGCCGATGCAGGACACATCACATGGGAAGGTGGACGCGCCGAGGTGCTCGACGTACAGCGGCCCGTACGAGGTCTCGTCGTCCATCAGGTGCGCGTCCTCGAGGGTGAGCTCACCCGAGACCAGAAGGTCGAGGCCGCCGTCGATCCCGAATGGCGTCTGGGTGCGCGGCAGGCTCATTCCGGCACGCATGTCGTCCATGCAGCGCTGCGTGAGGTGCTCGGCCCCACGGCATTGCAGGCGGGTTCATACAACCGACCCGGCTACCTGCGCCTCGACTACGGCTGGAACGGCGCACTGTCACCCGACCAGCTGCATGATGTCGAAGAGGCGTCCAACCGAGCTCTTCGCGCTGACCTGCCTGTCACGGCGCAGATCATGACTCTCCCGGAGGCGCGTGACTTCGGCGCTCTCGCGCTGTTCGGCGAGACCTACGGTGAGGATGTACGCGTCGTTGAAATCGGCGGTCCTTGGTCGCGCGAGCTCTGTGGTGGAACGCACGTCGAGCGCTCGTCACAGATCGGCACAGTCGTCATCACCTCTGATGGTTCGGTTGGCGCGGGCAACCGTCGCATCGAGGCGCTGACCGGCATCGAGGGGTTTGACTACCTTGCCCGCGAACGCGATGTCGTACGCCAACTGACGGAGCTTCTCAAGACGCAGCCCGGTGATGTGCCGGGTCGCGTCCAGGACCTCATCGAACGCCTGCGCACCGCTGAGAGGGCGGTGGAACGGGCCAAGGCCGCCGAGCTGGTCGGTGCCGCCGGCGATGTCGCGGCAGCTGCCAAGGACGTCAACGGTGTCGCCTACGTCGGCCACCGTGCAGACGGCGCCAACGGGGGAGACGTACGCACGCTCGCCCTCGACATCCGCGGTCGCATGCCCAAGGACAGGCCCGCCGTCGTCGTTGTCATCGGGACCGCTGACGACAAGGCTTCGGCCGTGGTGGCCCTGAACGAAGCCGCGCAGGCGAGAGGACTGAGCGCCAGCACCTTCGTCGGGTTGGTCGGCGACATGATCGGCGGGCGCGGCGGCGGCAAGGCCGATGTCGCACAGGGCGGTGGCACGGACGTGTCGGCGATCCCGGCGGCCCTGACGGCTGTCGAGAACGCGATTGGCGCCGCCTGAATGCGACCTGGACGGCGTCTCGGGATCGATGTCGGCGACGTACGCATCGGTGTTGCGGTGTGTGATCCCGATGGCAGGCTCGCGACGCCCGTAGAGACGGTGACGGCCGGATCAGGTGCGATCGGCCGACTCGCCGAGCTTGTGCTCGAGTACGAACCATTGGAGTGTGTCGTCGGTATGCCCATCGGTCTCTCAGGGCGTGAGGGCCCAGCGGCGCTCAAGGTGCGGGCCTTTTGTGCTGACCTGCTCGAGGCAATCGACCCGGTGCCCGTTCGGCTCTTCGACGAGAGGATGTCTACGATGACTGCGGAGAGTCTGCTCAGAGAACGTGGACGATCTGCAAGCTCAAGCCGAAGTGTCATCGATCAGGCAGCAGCGACGGTGATACTCCAGACGGCACTGGATTCCGAGCGGACCCGAGGGTCCGCGCCCGGCGAGACATTAATGAGGACGCATGGCTGACGGCGGACTGAACATCATGACCGGAGCGCCCTCGGGACCCGGTCGCCGCCGCGCCGCCAAACCGCCGAGCAAGCCGTGGGGTCGGCGCATCCTTACCCTCCTGGTCGTTCTGGCGATCCTGTTCGGCGGCTACAAGGTCGTCGGCAAGGCGATGAACTTCTTTGGAGGACCCGAGGACTACACGGGTCAGGGTACTGGCAGCGTCGTCGTCGAGATTCCCGAAGGCGCCAACGGTCAGCAGATCGCCAACGTCTTGGCCAAGGCGGACGTCGTCAAGAGCGCCGAGGCCTTCTATCAGCTCAGCCTCCACGACTCACGCTTCCAAGCTGTGCAGGCCGGATTTTTCAACCTCCGCAAACACATGTCGGCCGATTGGGCCATGCGGGAGCTCACGGACACGGGCAACCGGGTCCAAGGCAAGGTGACGATCCCCGAGGGGTCGCGGGTTGGCCAGATCGTCAAGACCATCGCCAAGAATTCCGACATCAAAGAGGCTGACCTCGTCGCAGCTCTCGACAAGCCTGAAGACCTCGGGCTTCCGAAGGTCGCCAACCTGAACCCCGAGGGTTACCTCTTCCCGGCGACATATGAGGTTCCTCCGGGAATGACGGCAAAGCAGCTTCTCAAGATCATGGTCAAGAAGACCATCGACGTCTCCAAGTCACTCAACATCGAGACGCGGGCACAGGCGCTCGGCTACACGACCGAGCAGATCCTCACCGTCGCCAGCATCTTGGAGTACGAGGCCAAGAAGGACGAGGACTACCCGAAGGTCGCGCGTGTGCTCTACAACCGACTCGCCAAGCCGATGCGCCTGCAGCTGGACTCGACCGTGTCGTACGTCAGCCAACGTGAAGGTGACGTGTTCACGACGCCGGAGGAGCGGGCCGATCCGTCGAAGTACAACACCTACACCAACGACGGACTGCCTCCCGGTCCCATCGGGTCACCGGGTGAGAAGACGATCGAGGCGGCACTCAACCCTGCAGAGGGTTCGTGGCTCTACTTCGTTGCGGTCAATCTTGAGACGGGCGAGACGATCTTCTCCAACACGCTCGGCGAGCACAACCGAGCGGTCGCGAAGTTGCAGGAATACTGCCGCGGCACAGACGTCTGCTGATGCGCTGCGCCGTGATCGGCTCGCCGATAGCCCACTCGCTGTCGCCGGCGATGCATCGTGCCGCGTACGTCGAGCTGGGGCTCGACTGGACGTACGAAGCCGTGCTCGTCGAGGAGGCTGACCTGCAACAGTTCCTTGGATCGCTGGGGGACGACGTTCGCGGCCTTTCCGTGACTGCACCGCTCAAGCGTCGACTCGCTGAGCTCATTGGGGTGGGCGGGGGGCCGCCGCTCGGCGTTGCCAACACCGTGTTGATCGACGACGGGGCCCTCAGTGTTCACAACACCGATGTGCCGGGCGCGGTCAATGCACTCGTTGAGCGCGGGATCGACGACTTGTTGACGGCTCGGATCCTTGGCGGCGGAGCAACGGCCGCTTCCATCGCCTATGCATTGTCGACGTTGGGCGTCACGCAGGTCGAGTTCGTCGTACGTGACCGCGCGCGAGCTGAGATGGCCATTGATGTCGCCACGACCGCCGGGGTGGCAGCGACGACGCGCATGATTGATGAGCCGTTGTTGGACAGGGTCGACCTGTTGGTGTCGACCGTCCCAGCGGAAGGGGTCAACGGTCAGGTGCACGAGCTCGTCGAGGCGGCGCGTGCCGTGTTTGACGTCATTTATGATCCATGGCCGTCGAACCTGATATCCGCCGCCGAAGAGGCGAAGACTCCGCACGTGACCGGGCTGGACCTGCTCGCCCATCAGGCCGCACTTCAGGTCGAGCTGATGACCGGCGACCCGGTTTCTCCACAACTGTTGCGCGACGCAGCGCTGACAGAGCTCACCGCTCGTTAGTCTGCGAGCGTGACTGTCGCCCTTGCCGCTTTCGCCGCTGCCCTCGTCGGCGCGACCGGACCCTGGGTCCTGCGGCGGATGCCCGAGCCGGAAAAGCCGCACGCCGACAAGATCCCGTACGCCGCGCTTGCCGATGCGCGAGGTCTCACCCCTGCTCTTGCCGTTGCTGCGGCAGTGATGGCAGGTCTCGTGGCTTGGCGCATCGATCGTCCCGAGCTACTGCCTGTCTGGGTGCTGGTCGCAGGTGTCGGTTCGTGGCTCACCTACATAGATTGGCGGACCAAGTTGCTGCCGCTGGTGATCGTCGGGCCGACGTATGTTGCAACCGTGCTGCTCGTGGGCCTTGGCGCACTGCTGCTGCATGACGTTCACGTGTTCACCCGCGCACTGGTGGCAAATATCGTCGTCTACGTCATCTTTCGGGTGCTCTACTGGCTTGGCGGTCGATTCTTCGGCGGCGCGTTCGGGTATGGCGACGTGCGCCTTTCTGGTGTCTTGGCGCTCGCTCTGGGCGCCCTTGGTGCCAGCGAAGTCTACGTCGGAATGTACGCCGGGTTCATCCTCGGCGCAGTGCTCGGCGTCCTGCTGTCGCTATTGCGGATCATTGATTCAAAGGGCTACGCCTTCGGTCCCTACATGGTTGTGGGAGCCGTGATAGGCGCCGCTTGGGGATCGGTGGTCTACACGGTTTGAGTGCCTGACATCAGTGACGAGTGGCGCGTGGGAGAATTGCTCGTATGCTCCGTTGGCTCACAGCAGGTGAATCTCACGGCCCCGCTCTGGTGGCCGTGCTCGAAGGTCTGCCTGCAGGCGTGGAGGTCACCAGCAAGGACATCCAGGCTGCGCTCGCGCGGCGCCGCCTTGGCCATGGTCGCGGGGCCCGGATGGCCTTCGAGGCCGATGAGCTCGAGCTGGTCGGAGGCATCCGTCACGGCGTCACGATGGGCAGCCCGATCGCGCTGCGCATCGGCAACAGCGAATGGCCCAAGTGGGAGCAGGTCATGTCGGCCGATCCAGTGGACGCTGACGTGCTCGACGGGCTGAAGCGAAACGCGCCGCTGACCCGCCCGAGGCCAGGTCACGCTGACCTTGCGGGCATGCAGAAGTACGGCTTTGACGAGGCGCGCCCGATCCTTGAGCGCGCCAGCGCGCGCGAGACGGCTGCACGTGTCGCTCTTGGCGAGATCGCCGCTCAGTTCATCGAGCAGACCACTGGTGCCAGGGTCGTCTCGCACGTGGTCGAGCTCGGCACCGTGCGCGCTCCTGCAGGCGTGATCCCGAGCCACCGCGACGTCGAAGCACTCGACGCCGATCCGGTCCGCTGCTTCGATCCGTCGGCGAGCGAGGCGATGGTTGCCGAGATCGACGCTGCGCACAAGGACGGCGACACGCTTGGCGGCGTCGTAGAGGTCATCGTCGAGGGTCTGCCACCCGGACTTGGCTCACATACGCATTGGGACAAGCGCCTTGACGGTCGACTCGCCGCGGCGTTGATGGGTATCCAGGCGATCAAGGGTGTTGAGCTCGGTGACGGTTTCGAGCTCGCCCGCACCCGCGGATCGCAGGCTCATGACGAGATCATCCCGACTGACGACGGCATCCGTCGCACCTCGGGCCATGCGGGTGGCACCGAAGGCGGCATGACGACGGGCGAGATCTTGCGCGTGCGTGCCGCCATGAAGCCGATAGCCACGGTGCCCAAGGCGCTACGCACGATTGACGTCGAGACGGGTGAGGAGGCGCGTGCCCATCACCAGCGCTCGGACGTCTGTGCAGTCCCGGCGGCCGGTATCGTCGCCGAAGCGATGGTCGCCCTCGTGGTCGCCGACGCGATCATCGAGAAATTCGGTGGAGATGCCGTCGAGGAGACCCGTCGAAACGTCGAGGGCTACCTCGCCAACCTGAGGCACCGTTGAGTCCAACCGTGGTGTTCGTTGGCCCTCCTGGTGCCGGCAAGAGCACAGTCGCCGAGATCGTGGCCGGACGGCTGGGTGTGGACGTGCGTGACACCGACGCCGACATCGAGGCGAGCCAGGGCGTCAGCATCCAGGACATCTTCATCGATCAGGGCGAGTCGCATTTCCGTGCTCTTGAGGAGAAAGCCGTCGCGGCGGCGCTCGCCGAGCACGAAGGCATACTCGCGCTGGGCGGTGGCGCCGTGCTCAGCGACAAGACGCGCGCGTTGCTCAAGGAGCATTCAGTGATCTTCCTGGACGTGGGTCTGGCAGCAGGCGTGTCCAGGGTCGGACTGAACGGCAATCGACCGCTCCTGCTCGGCAATGTCCGCTCGCAGATGAAGAACCTCATGGATCGCCGACGCCCGTTGTATGACGAGGTGGCTCGATTCACGATCGACACTGACAAGCTTGACGCCGTCAAGGTCGCGGACCGGGCCATCACGCTGATCAAGGGAGACCGATGACCACCCGGCTCACGGTGCCGACCGACCACCCGTACGACGTGGTGATCGGCAACGGCGTACACGAAGAGCTGCGCGGACTGATCGGGTACGGACTGGGCGTCCTGCGTGTGGCGATCATCCACGCTCCAGAGATGCGTGACCAGGCCGAACAGCTGCGCAAACCGCTGGTCGCTGACTCGCTCGACGTGCACCTGATCGAGGTTCCGGACAGTGAGCGGGCCAAGACCGCTGAGGTGCTCACATTCTGTTGGAAGGTCTTGGGTGAGCTTGGATTCACCCGATCGGATGTCATCGTTGGCCTCGGCGGCGGCGCGACCACCGATCTCGCGGGCTTCGTTGCGGCCAGCTGGCTTCGCGGCGTCAGGTTCGTCAACGTACCGACAACGGTGCTCGGCATGGTTGACGCGGCCGTCGGTGGCAAGACCGGCATCAACACCGCGGAGGGCAAGAATCTCGTTGGCGCATTCCACGAGCCCGCGGGCGTGCTGTGCGATCTTGACGTGCTCAGCACGCTCCCGGCAGCTGAGCTTCGCAGCGGCATGGCCGAGATCGTCAAGTGCGGCTTCATCGCCGATCCGACCATCCTCGAGCTGATCGAGGCCGCGCCCGAGACGGTCACCGATGCGACCTCGTCGATCGTTGCGGAGCTGATAGCCAAGGGCATCGCAGTGAAGGCGAATGCAGTCGCCGGGGACCTGCACGAGACGGCAACGCACGAGGTGATCGGCCGCGAGGCCCTCAACTACGGCCACACCTTTGGTCACGCGGTCGAACGGTTCGAGGGCTATCGCATCCGTCACGGTGAGGCCATCTCGATCGGCATGGTCTATGTCGCGGAGATCGCACACCGTACGGGGCGCATCGACGGCGAGCTGCTGGCTCGGCACCGATCGATCCTCGAGACGTTGGCCTTGCCTACGACCTATCGCCCTGGCATCTGGGAGGCCTTGTCGGCGACGATGCGTCTCGACAAGAAGACTCGAGGCGACCAGCTCCGCTTCGTCGTGCTCGACGGTCTGGCCAAGCCAGTGATCCTCCCAGGCCCTGACGATGCGCTGATCATCGATGCCTACCGGGCGATCTCCGAGTGACAGCGGCTGATCGTCGCGAACGACTTGTTGCCGCTCTCGGCGTCCGCGGGCTCGACGGCATCTTCGTCACGACATTGGTCAACGTGCGCTACCTGACGGGCTTCACGGGCTCGAACGGTGCGCTGCTCGTGCCTTGCGAAGGCGCGCCGGTGTTCTTCACTGATGGGCGCTACCGCGACCAAGCTGCCATCGAGCTCCCCGACGTGGAGCACGTGATCGACCGCGATCTCGCCAGTTCGGCATCGCGGCGCATGGACCCCGGACCAGATTCTTCCAAGAAGTGGGGTGTCGAAACGCACACGCTCAGCGTGGACGGCCACGCCAACCTCGCATCGCTCGCCCCCGGTGCAGCACTTGCACCGGCTGGCCGAGTCGTCGAGGAGCTAAGGGTCGTCAAGGACGAGGATGAGATTGAACATCTCCGTACAGCCTGCGCCATCTCCACCAAGGCGCTCGAGGGACTCCTGGCGGGGCCGTTGGTCGGCCGCACCGAGCGTGAGGTCGCCCGCGATCTGGAGCGTCGAATGCTTGACCTGGGCGCCGAGGCGATCGCATTCGAGACGATCCTCGCGAGTGGCGAGAACTCCGCGATTCCGCACCACAGCCCGACAGATCGGGTGCTTGAGGCGAACGATTTCATGAAGGCCGACTTCGGTGCACGGGTCGCTGGTTATCACGCCGACTGCACTCGTACCGTCGTCCTGGGCAGGGCCGACGACTGGCAGCGTGAGGTCTATGGCGCTGTTCAGGCATCGCAGGCGGCCGGACTTGACCACTTCCTGGATGGAGCAAAGGTGTCTGACTCAGACGATGCAGCACGAGCCTCGCTGGATGCCGCGGGGTGGCTCCATGCGTTCACGACCGGGCTTGGGCACGGCGTCGGACTGGAAATCCACGAGGACCCGTTCATCGCCGCTCGAAGCACCGGTAAACTGGTGAGTCGCACCGTCCTCACGATGGAGCCGGGCATCTATGTTCCGGGTCGTGGGGGAGTGCGAATCGAAGACACCGTCCTCGTGACAACGGGTGCCCCAGAGGTGCTCACCACGATGACCAAAGACCTCATGGAGATCGGCTGATGGCCACCACTAACGACATCAAGAACGGCATGGTCCTCGACCTCGACGGCCAGCTGTGGTCCGTCGTCTGGTTCCAGCACCACAAGCCCGGCAAGGGTGGTGCGATGGTCAAGACCACGCTCAAGAGCGTCATGAGCGGCAAGACCGTCGACAAGACGTTCAATGCCGGGCTCAAGATCGAGACCGCCAACGTCGACAAGCGGGACTTCACGTACCTCTACCACGACGGCGACTCCTACGTCTTCATGGACAAGTCGACCTACGACCAGGTCAGCATCTCCGAGCAGGTCGTAGGAGACGCCAAGGACTACATGCTCGACAACCAGGATGCGATGGTCGCGATGCACGAAGGTGTGCCGCTCTACATCGAACTCCCGGCGTCGGTCGAGCTGCTCGTCGAGTACACCGAGCCGGGCCTGCAGGGAGACCGCTCCAGCGGCGGCACCAAGCCAGCGCGGCTGGAGACAGGCAAGGAGATCCAGGTCCCGCTTTTCATCGTCAACGGCGAGAAGATCAAGGTCGACACCCGCGATGGCAGCTATCTGGGTCGCGTGTCGTCGTAGTGTCAGCTCGTACCAAGTCCCGCAAGCGCGCCCTAGACATCCTCTTTGAGTCGGAGGCGCAGAGTCTTGAGCCCGGTGGCACGCTCGCCGATCGACGGGACTCGACGGATTACCCGGTCAACGACTACGCGGTCTCGCTGATCGAGGGCGTCGTGCTGCACCGTGATCGGCTCGACGAGATCATCGCCGAGAACGCCAAGGACTGGACGCTCGAACGCATGCCTGCGGTTGATCGCAACCTGCTCCGCATCGGCGCGTACGAGATCCTCTACGTCGAGGACGTCCCCGACGTTGTAGCCGTGAGCGAGGCAGTGGCCCTGGCCAGCGACCTGTCGACAGACGAGTCGCCAGCCTTCGTCAACGGACTGCTGAGCAGGATCGTCGAGCTCAAGCCGTCGCTCACCGCCTGACCCGCGCGAGTCGATGGGCGTTCACTGTGACGGTTGGGGAACCTTGCAGTCGACCTTCGGGTTGACGCCGATGTAGTTCAACGGCCCTGCGACGACGGTGAGAACCGTGTCGCCGACTTGGTTGCAGTTCTTGTCGGAGTCGTTGAAATAGTCACGCTGGGTCGCCGCGATGACGCCGATCACCAGCCAGATGATGAGAACGATTGATCCGGTACGCATAGGTTCCTCCTGAGCTGACCCGCCATTGCAGCAGGTGCTCGTCAACGTAGTGCACGCTCGCAGAGGATGCCCGTTTTGGCTGGTAGTGTGACACCCGAATCATCGACATCCTTTAACGGCCGTCCCGAGAGGCGGAGAAGGAGGTCAGACATGGTTGCGTCCGATGACGCTGCACGTGCTGACACGCCGCACACTCAAGATGCAGGGCACACCCCCGACCGCACAGTTCTTGACGACAAGGACATCTCCAGGGCTCTGACCCGCATCACCCACGAGATCCTCGAACGCAACCGCGACTCCACCGATGTCGTGCTGCTCGGCATTCCGACGCGAGGAGTCCATCTCGCGCGTCGCATCGCGAAGCGGATGTCGCAGGTCGAAGATCGTGAGATCAACGCAGGTGCTCTCGACATCACGATGTTCCGTGACGACCTGCGGCTCAAGCCTGCTCGCGCGCTTGAGCACACCGAGATCCCCGACGACATCGACGACAAAGTTGTCGTACTGATTGACGACGTACTGTTCTCCGGTCGTACGATCCGCGCCGCTCTCGACGCATTGACTGAGATTGGCCGGCCCCGCGCCGTGCAGCTCGCCGTGCTGATTGACCGCGGACACCGCGAGCTGCCGATCCGCGCAGACTTCGTCGGCAAGAACCTCCCGACCTCGCTCAGCGAGAGCGTCAAGGTGTCGCTCTTCGAGACCGACGATGCAGACCAGGTCATGATCACTGGGGGGACCTCGTGATCAAGCACCTCCTCAGCGCCGGCGACCTCAACCGCGAAGACGCGACACGCATCCTCGACACCGCCGAAGAGCTCCTCGGTGTGGCGAGCCGCCCGATCAAGAAGCTCCCCACGCTGCGCGGACGCACGGTGGTCAACCTGTTCTTCGAGGACTCGACCCGTACCCGCATCTCGTTCGAGGCAGCGGCAAAGCGACTCAGCGCGGATGTCATCAACTTCTCGGCCAAGGGCTCCAGCGTGTCCAAGGGGGAAAGCCTCAAGGACACCGCATTGACCCTGCAGGCGATGGGCGCCGACGCGGTGGTCGTACGCCACCACAACTCCGGCGCGCCGCACCGGCTTGCTCACGCCAAGTGGACCAAGGGTGCCGTCATCAACGCTGGTGACGGGACGCATGAGCACCCGACGCAAGCGCTGCTCGATGCCTTCACGATGCGCAGGCATCTCGGCGACCTCGAAGGCAAGAACATCACCATCGTCGGCGATGTCCTGCACAGCCGGGTCGCCCGCTCCAACGTGCTGCTGCTCGACACCCTCGGCGCAAGCGTCACCATCGTCGCGCCGCCGACGCTGCTTCCGGTCGGAGTCGAGAAGTGGCCGGTCGAGACGTCGTACGACCTCGACAGTTCCTTGGAGAAAGCCGATGCGGTGATGATGCTTCGCGTGCAGCAGGAGCGGATGAAGGCGTCATTCTTCCCGAGCGCTCGCGAGTACAGCCGCCGCTACGGGCTCGACACCGCCCGCATGAACCGGCTGCCCGATCACGCGATCGTGATGCACCCCGGCCCGATGAACCGCGGCATGGAGATCACCGCCGATGTCGCCGACGACGTCCGCTCGGTGATCGTCGAGCAGGTCACCAACGGTGTGGCTGTACGCATGGCGGTGCTGTACCTGCTGCTCGGTGGAGCACCCGAAGACGAAACCTTTGACGAGATTGAGGAAGCATGAGCTCGTACCTGATGAAGAACGCGAGCATACTCGGAGAAAAAGTCTCCGATATCGCGATCGAGAACGGTGTCATCACCGCGATCGGCAAGGACCTCACGGTGAAGGATGCGACCGAGGTCGACGCCAAGGGACTCGTTGCGCTCCCGGGTCTGGTGGACCTGCACACCCACGTACGTGAGCCTGGCCGCGAGGACGCCGAGACTGTGCTCAGCGGCTCCAAGGCAGCAGCGCGTGGTGGCTTCACCTGCGTGCACGCCATGGCCAACACCGATCCGGTCGCTGACACCGCGGGCGTCGTCGAACAGGTCTGGCGTCTGGGTCGCGAAGGTGGCTACTGCGATGTGCAGCCTGTTGGCGCAGTGACGGTCGGCCTCAAGGGCGAGCAGCTCGCTGAGCTCGGAGCCATGGCCGACAGCGCAGCAACGGTCAGGGTGTTCTCCGACGACGGCAAGTGCGTCTCGGACGCCGTGGTCATGCGCCGGGCACTGGAGTATGTGAAGGCGTTCGACGGGGTCATCGCCCAGCACGCCCAGGAGCCCCGTCTCACCGAGGGCGCGCAGATGAACGAGGGCCCGCTCTCGGGCGAGCTCGGTCTCACGGGTTGGCCCGCTGTTGCTGAGGAGGCGATCGTCGCCCGCGACGTGTTGCTGGCCGAGCACGTCGGCTCGCGACTGCACGTGTGTCACCTGTCGACGCGCGGATCGGTCGAGATCGTGCGGTGGGCCAAGAGTCGCGGCATCAATGTCACGGCGGAGGTCACCCCGCACCACCTGCTGCTGACCGATGACCTCGTCCGTAGTTATGACCCGATCTACAAGGTCAACCCGCCACTGCGCTCCGACGACGATGTCGATGCCGTACGCGAAGGGCTCGCCGACGGCACGATCGACATCGTCGCCACCGATCACGCTCCCCACCCGATGGAGGACAAGGAGTGTGAGTGGTCCGCCGCGGCCTTCGGGATGCTCGGGCTCGAGACTGCGCTCTCGGTCGTGCAGCAGACCATGGTCGACACCGGGCTGCTGACCTGGGCGCAGGTCGCCGACAAGATGTCGACCAAGCCGGCCGAGATCGGTCGCGTCAACAATCAGGGGCGCCCGCTCGAAGTGGGCGAGCCAGCCAACATGGTGCTCATCGATCCCCAGGCCACTCGCCTGATCGATGCCCGCAACACTGCATCGCTCTCGCGCAACAACCCGTACGCCGGCCTGACTCTTCCGGGAGAGGTCGTTGCGACCTTCCTGCGAGGGCGACCCACAGTCAGTGATCGCACGCTCGTCACTGTGCCTTTTGAAATCGTGGTGACCGTATGACTGAGGCAATCCTCGTGCTCGAGGACGGACGCGTGTTCCACGGCGAGTCCTACGGAGCCGTCGGCGAGACGGTCGGCGAGATCGTGTTCGCCACCGGCATGACCGGCTACCAGGAGACACTCTCCGACCCCTCCTACCGTCGCCAGATCGTGACGATGACCGCTCCACACATCGGAAACACCGGGGTCAACGACGAGGACGACGAGTCATCGCAGTTCTGGGTCGCTGGCTATGTCGTACGTGACCCAGCGCGACTCTCGAGCAACTGGCGCTCCAACATGACCCTCGATGAGCGCCTCGTAGCTCAAGGCGTGGTGGGCATCAGCGGCGTGGACACTCGCGCCCTCACCCGCCACCTCCGTGAGCTCGGCGCCATGCGAGCGGGCATCAGCTCTGAGTCGACCGATGTCGAGACGCTCCTCGCCACGGTCAAGGCGGCACCGATGATGGCGGGCGCTGACCTCGCGGGCGAGGTGTCCACCGACGAGACCTACGTCGTCCCGGCGACAGGCAAGAAGAAGTTCACTGTCGCTGCACTCGACCTCGGCATCAAAGGCATGACCCCTCGACGCATGTCCGAGCGGGGCATTGAGGTGCATGTGCTGCCGTCCAACGCGACTCTCGAGGACGTTCTCGCGATCAAGCCCGACGGTGTCTTCATGTCGAACGGACCCGGCGACCCCGCCACCGCGGACTCGAGCGTCGAGCTGCTCCAGCAGCTGCTCGAGCGCAAGATCCCGTACTTCGGCATCTGCTTCGGCAACCAGATCTTCGGCCGCGCGCTGGGCCTCGGTACCTACAAGCTCACCTACGGCCACCGGGGCATCAATCAGCCGGTGCAGGACCTGACAACCGGCAAGGTGGAGATCACCAGCCACAACCACGGCTTCGCCGTCGATGCACCGATCGAGAAAACCTTTGAGACCCCGTACGGTCCGGGCCGCGTCACCCACGTCGGACTCAACGACCAGGTCGTCGAAGGGCTCGCCTTGCTCGACCAACCCGCCTTCAGCGTGCAATACCACCCGGAAGCAGCGGCCGGTCCGCATGATGCGGACTACCTCTTTGACCGCTTCGTCGACTTGATGGGTGGCCGCTGATGCCAAAGCGGGAAGACATCAAGAGCATCATGGTCATCGGCTCCGGGCCGATCGTCATCGGCCAAGCCTGCGAGTTCGACTACTCCGGCACGCAGGCGTGCCGCGTCCTCCGCGAGGAGGGGATCCGCGTCATCTTGGTCAACTCCAACCCGGCGACGATCATGACTGACCCGGAGTTTGCCGACGCCACATACATCGAGCCGATCACGCCCGAGTTCGTCGAGAAGGTCATCGCCAAGGAGCGACCTGACGCGCTACTCGCGACGCTTGGCGGCCAGACGGCGCTCAATGCCGCGATCCAGATGCACGAGTCCGGAGTCCTCAAGAAGTACAACGTTGAGCTCATCGGCGCCTCGATCGAGGCGATCGAGAAGGGTGAGAATCGCGAGTCCTTCAAGAAGGTCGTGGAAACGCTGCCCAAGGAGTGGGGTGCAGAATCGGCGAACTCGGTCATCTGCCACACGATGGCCGAGTGCCTCGCCGGCGTGGATGCCCTCGGAGGGTATCCAGTGGTGGTGAGGCCCTCATTCACCATGGGAGGAAGTGGCAGTGGACTGGCGTACAACAAACTAGACCTAGAACGCATCGCCGGCTCTGGTCTCGCCCTGAGCCCGACCACCGAGGTGCTCCTCGAGGAGTCGATCCTCGGGTGGAAGGAGTACGAGCTCGAGGTCATGCGCGACACCGCCGACAACGTGGTGATCGTGTGCTCGATCGAGAATTTCGACCCGATGGGCGTTCACACCGGCGACTCGATCACGGTCGCTCCGGCGATGACGCTGACCGATGTCGAGTACCAGCGTCTCCGTGACATCTCGATCGGCATCATCCGCGAGGTCGGCGTCGACACCGGTGGCTGCAACATCCAGTTCGCGGTCAACCCCGAGGACGGCCGCATCGTCGTCATCGAGATGAACCCGCGCGTGTCACGTTCATCAGCACTCGCCTCCAAGGCGACAGGATTCCCGATCGCCAAGATCGCCGCCAAGGTTGCTATCGGCTACACGCTAGACGAGATTCCCAACGACATCACCCAGCGCCCTGATGGACGGAGTACTCCGGCGTCGTTCGAACCGACGCTCGACTATGTCGTCGTCAAGGTGCCCAGATTCGCCTTCGAGAAGTTTCCCAACGCCGACGCCACTTTGACGACGCACATGAAGTCCGTCGGTGAGGCCATGGCGATCGGCCGCAACTTCACCGAGGCGCTACAGAAGGCGTTGCGGTCGCTGGAGCGTCCCGACTCGGTGTTCGATTGGAACCAGCAGTGGGTCGACCTCGACAAGGCAGCCCTGCTGAAAGAGATCGCCGTCCCGCACGACGGACGGATCAAGAAGGTCATGGACTCGATCCGTGCAGGTGCCACCTCACAAGAGATCTTCGAGGCGACCAAGATCGATCCGTGGTTTGTCGACCAGCTCGCTCTTGTCAATGAGATTGCTGTCGAGATGATCGATGCCAGGGAGCTCTCACCCGGACTGCTCCGCAAGGCCAAGCGTCACGGCTTCTCAGACGCCCAGATCGGCAGGATCCGAGGGCTGAGGGAGGATGTCGTACGCGGTGTGCGGCACGCGCTTGGAGTGCGCCCGGTCTACAAGACCGTCGACACGTGTGCTGCCGAGTTTGCCGCGACGACGCCTTATCACTACTCGTCGTATGACGAGGAAACTGAGGTGGAGCCGCGTGCCAAGGAAGCCGTGCTGATCCTCGGCAGCGGTCCCAACCGCATCGGCCAGGGAATCGAGTTCGACTACTCGTGCGTGCATGCCGCCATGGCGCTGTCCGAGGTCGGCTACGAGACGATCATGGTCAACTGCAACCCCGAGACCGTCTCAACTGACTACGACACCTCGGATCGTCTCTACTTCGAACCACTGACGCTCGAGGACGTTCTGGAAGTCGTTCACGCCGAGCAGCAGGCCGGACCTGTTGCCGGTGTCATCGTCCAGCTCGGTGGCCAGACGCCACTCGGCCTCGCCGCAGGGCTCGAGGCCGCAGGAGTGCCGATAGTCGGAACCCAGCCGGCCGCAATCGACCTCGCCGAGGAGCGTGGCGCGTTCGGCAAGCTGCTCGCCGACGCTGGCCTTCCGGCGCCCAAGCACGGCATGGCCACGACCTTCTCCAACGCGCGCAAGATTGCCGCCGAGATCGGCTATCCGGTGCTCGTCCGCCCGTCGTACGTCTTGGGCGGCCGTGGCATGGAGATCGTCTACGACGAGGGCACGCTCAAGGACTACATCGACCGCGCCACCGAGATATCGCCGGAACGTCCAGTGCTGGTCGACCGATTCCTCGACGATGCGATCGAGATCGACGTAGATGCGCTGTATGACGGCACCGAGCTGTTTCTCGGCGGCGTCATGGAGCACATCGAGGAAGCCGGCGTTCACTCCGGCGACTCGGCCTGTGCTCTTCCGCCGATCACGCTGGGTGGACTCGAGATCGAGCGCATCCGTCGGTCGACTGAAGCCATCGCCAAGGGAGTCGGTGTGCGCGGTTTGATCAACATCCAGTTTGCCCTGTCCTCAGACATCCTCTACGTGATCGAGGCCAACCCGCGTGCGTCGCGCACGGTGCCGTTCGTCTCCAAGGCGACAGCCACACCACTGGCCAAGGCGGCGGCGCGGCTGATGCTTGGGGAGTCGATCGCTGATCTGCGCAAGGCGGGCGTGCTGCCGAAGACGGGCGACGGGGGAGACCTGCCCGACTCCGCACCCATTGCGGTCAAGGAAGCCGTCATGCCGTTCAATCGGTTCCGCACCTACGAGGGCAAGTACGTCGACACGCTGCTCGGTCCTGAGATGCGTTCGACCGGCGAGGTGATGGGCATGGACCAGGCATTCGGCACGGCCTTCGCGAAGTCACAGACCGGGGCCCAGAACGGGCTGCCGACTTCAGGCAAGGTGTTCGTGTCAGTCGCCAACCGCGACAAGCGACACATGATCTTCCCGGTCAAGCGACTCGCGGACCTCGGATTTGAGATCCTGGCAACCAGCGGCACCGCCGTCGTGCTCGCCCGCAATGGGGTGCAGGCGTCAGTCATTCGCAAGCTCAACGAGGAGCCGCTGCCCGGTGAGTCTCGCAGCACGATCGTGGAGAAAATCCATGAGCAGGACGTCCAGCTCATCATCAACACCCCGCACGGCGTGACGTCCGGCGGCAGCCCACGCATCGACGGATATGAGATCCGTACTGCGGCCGTCGCCGAGGGCATCCCCTGTATCACGACGGTGCAGGGCCTCGCAGCAGCCGTGCAGGGCATCGAGGCGCTGATCGAGGGCAAGATCGGAGTCACCTCGCTCCAAGAATGGGGCCAGATCGTCACAGAGGGACGGGGTTGACATGGGTTTTGGGTCGCGGATGAAGGCGGCGCGAGACGCCTACGGACCGCTGTGCGCTGGCATCGACCCGCACGCGTCCCTGCTGGAGAAGTGGGGGCTCCCCGATTCGGTCGACGGACTCGAGCGATTTGCGGCGATCTGCACTGAGGCATTCGCAGGGCAGGTCGGGTTCATCAAGCCGCAGTCGGCATTCTTCGAGCGGTTCGGTGCCCGAGGCGTCATGATCCTCGAGACGCTCCTTCAGGACTTCCGCCACACCGGAACACTCACGATCCTGGACGTCAAGCGCGGTGACATCGACAGCACCGCCGCCGCTTACGCCGACGCCTACCTTGACGAGGATTCGCCCATGGCTGCTGACGCCATCACCGTGAGCCCTTTCTTGGGCTTTGGATCGGTCGAGCCCTTCCTGCACGTGGCCGAAAAGAACGACGCTGGTGTCTTCGTGCTCGCGCTGACGTCCAACAAAGAAGGCCCAGAGGTCCAGCACGCGCGCAACGGGGAAGTCACAGTCGCTGGCAACGTCCTGGCTCGGCTCAAGGCGCTGAACGGTGCCGATAAGCCAATGGGGCCGTTCGGCGCTGTCGTGGGTGCAACGATCGGCGACGCCGTCGAGGACCTTGCCATCAACGGTCCGCTGCTGGTCCCGGGCTTGGGCGCGCAAGGAGGAACTCCGCAGGATCTGCGACGGCTCTTCGCAAGTGTGTACGACTTCATCATTCCGTCCACCTCGCGCGCATTGCTCGGCGAAGGACCCGAAGTGGCGGCGCTTCGCGGTTCTGTCGCCCGGGTGAACTCCGAACTTGTAGGCTCCTAGGGTCCGGGACGCAAAGGACCACCACACGTACGCCCGCGAGGAGCACCTGCATGTCACGTACCACCGCCTTCCTGGTCTCGACAATCGCTTGCGCGACGATGCTCTCCGGCTGCGGGGGAGGCAGTGCCTACTGCGACGCGATCAAGAAGGACCAGGACTCGCTCAACACGTTCGGGGAGAAGCGCACCGACGCCGCATACGCCAGCTATGCCAAGGTCTTCGAAGGTGTGGCCAAAGTCGCGCCCAAGGACATCAACAAGGACTGGACTGCGCTCGCCGATGTCACCAAGGGCGTCATCGCAGCTCAGAAGACGGTCAACCTCAAGCTCGAGGAGATGACCGACAAGACCAAGGTCAAAAAGCTCAGCGCCGCACAGCTCAAGCAGCTCAACACCGCGTACGAAGCGTTCAACGGCACAACGGCACAACGCACCGCTGTGGTGAAGAATGTGAAGCAGGAATGCAAGATCACGCTCAAATGAACTAGCCAGCACTGCATTTTCCAACCAAGGGGATGACGAAGTGGCACTCCCAATTTTGACAGCCGAACAGCGTCAAGCAGCCCTCGAGAAAGCCGCGGCCGCCCGTCAGGTGCGCGCCGAGATCAAGGACCGCCTCAAGCACTCGCGAGCCAGCCTCACCGAGGTCATCCAAGAGTCGAAGGCCAACCAATTCGTCGCCAAGCTCAAGGTGATAGACCTGCTGCAGTCGATGCCCGGCGTAGGCAAGGTGAAGGCGCAGGAAATCATGGAACGAGTCGGCATTGCCGGCAACCGCCGGCTCCGCGGCCTCGGCGACAACCAGATCACCAAGCTGATCGCCGAATTCACCGATCGATCAGACCGTTCGGGCCGTGCCTGACGGCGCGGCCCCACGTTCACGGCTGGTCGTGCTCGCTGGCCCGACTGCAGTCGGCAAGGGCACCGTCGCTGCCTGCGTGCGCACCACGCACCCCGAGATCTGGATCTCAGTGTCCGTCACCACACGGGCGCCGCGCCCGGGCGAGGTCAACGGGGTCCACTACCTGTTCATCAGCGAGGCGGAGTTTGACGAGATGATCGCCTCCCGCGGCTTGCTTGAGTGGGCAGTCGTACACGGAGTCGCTCGATATGGGACGCCAAAGGCGCCGGTTGAGGAGTGCCTGGCGGCTGGCAAACCCGCGATGCTGGAGATTGATCTACAGGGCGCACGCCAGGTGCGTGCGAGCATGCCTGACGCTCTGATGGTCTTCCTCGCGCCGCCCTCCTGGGAGGAACTCGTACGCCGACTCGTCGGTCGCGGAACGGAGGGACTCGAGGAGCGCGAACGCCGACTGGCAACGGCTCGGGTCGAGCTGGAAGCCGAGAACGAGTTCGATGTGACGATCGTCAACACCGATGTCGAGAGTGCTTGCCAAGAATTGGTAGACTTGTTCTGATCCGGCAGCAGTCGGAACACGTTCTTCGTTGAACGCCGTCTAGACCTTTTCTGTGAGGCTCTCTGTGTCCACGACACGCTCCGTCGCCATCGGCATCACCAACCCGCCGCTCGACGACCTGCTCGAGAAGGCCGACTCCAAGTACAAGCTCGTCCTCTACAGCGCCAAGCGCGCGCGGCAGATCAATGCCTACTACTCACAGCTCGGCGAAGGCCTGCTCGAGTACGTCGGCCCCCTGCTCGAGACAGGCGTGCAGGAGAAGCCGCTGTCGATTGCACTTCGCGAGATCAACGCCGACCTGCTGACAGTCGAGGACATCGACCCAGAGGCAGAAGCAGCAGCCGCTGCCGCTGCGGCAGAAAAGGCCTGATTCACTCCAGCTAGGAGGAGACATGGCCGAGGTCGTTCTTGGTGTGTCCGGTGGCATTGCGGCCTACAAGTCTGCTGAGCTGCTGCGCCTTTTCACCGAGTCGGGTCACGGTGTCCGTGTCGTACCGACTGCTTCGTCGCTCAACTTCGTCGGTGCTGCGACGTGGGAGGCGCTGTCAGGCCGATCCGTGCAAGCTGCTGTTTTCGAACACGTCGACGAGGTCGCACACGTGCGCATCGGTCAAGGCGCCGATCTAGTCGTCGTTGCGCCGGCCACCGCAAACGTTCTGGCCAAGGCCGCGCACGGCCTTGCCGATGACCTGCTGACCACCACACTTCTCACCGCACGGTGCCCGGTGATGTTCGTCCCCGCAATGCACACCGAGATGTGGGAGAACGCGGCAACCCAGGCCAATGTCGCAACGCTGCGCGAACGCGGGCACGTGGTGGTCGAACCGGCCGTGGGACGCCTCACTGGCGCCGACACCGGTAAGGGCCGGCTGCCCGATCCGCTGCAGATTTTTCGGATCGCCACTCAGCTATTGGAGCCTCGCCCACGAGATCTCGGCGGCAAGCATGTGGTGATCTCAGCTGGCGGCACCCGTGAGTTCCTCGACCCGGTCCGCTACCTCGGCAACCGATCGTCGGGGCGACAGGGCTACGCACTCGCTGAGGCGGCTGTCGTCCGAGGTGCACGCGTGACGGTTGTGTCCGCAAACGTCTCGCTGCCCGATCCGGCCGGCGCCGACGTCGTACGTGTCGTCAGCACCGAGGACATGCGTCGGCAGGTCCATCAGGCGGCGATCGACGCGGATGCGGTGGTGATGGCTGCGGCACCTGCTGATTTCCGACCCGCCGAGTTCGTCGATGCCAAGATCAAGAAGACCTCCGATGGTGTGGCCCCCGAGATCCGGCTGGTCGAGAACCCCGACATCCTCGCCGAGCTCGTGACTGCCCGAACCAGCAAGCGTCCTGTCATCGTCGGATTCGCGGCCGAGACGGGTGACGCCAATGCGACGGTGATCGAGCACGCCAGGGCCAAGCTGGCCCGCAAGGGTTGCGACCTCCTCGTCGTCAATGACGTGGGCGCGGGCAAGGTGTTCGGTGCCGACGACAACGAGGCCGTACTGCTCGGCGCCGACGGCACGATCGATGAGGTGCCGTTCGGGCCCAAGATCAGCCTGGCGCACGCCGTGCTCGATGCTGTCGTCCAGCGCATGGACTGACCGAAACCCCCGACGTCTCAGTCGTTAGACTGACCGAAGACCTCAACCCAGGAGTAAATGTGAGCCGCTTGTTCACGTCCGAGTCCGTCACAGAGGGACACCCGGACAAGATCGCCGACCAGATCAGTGACAGCATCCTCGATGCGTTGCTGGCTGAAGACCCCAAGAGCCGTGTAGCGGCAGAGACGTTCGTGACGACCGGTTTGGTGCTGGTTGGTGGTGAGGTCACCACAAACGCCTACGTCGACATCGCACGTATCGCCCGCGACCGGGTGCTCGAGATCGGCTACGACTCATCCGTCAAGGGCTTCGACGGCGCGTCCTGTGCCGTGCAGGTCACGCTCGACGCGCAGAGCCCCGACATCGCCCAGGGTGTTGACCGGGCCGAGGAGGCACGCCTCGGAGGAGCCACCGACCCGCTCGACCTGCAGGGTGCCGGCGACCAGGGACTCATGTTCGGCTACGCGTGCGATGAGACTCCTGAGCTCATGCCGCTGCCGATCACGATCGCTCACCGCCTGGCCGAGCAGCTGACGGCCGTACGCAAGGACGGCACGCTGCCCTACCTGCGTCCGGATGGCAAGACCCAGGTCACCATCGAGTACGACGATGACGACAGGCCCGTACGTGTCGAGGCAATCGTCGTCTCCACACAGCACGAAGACGGCGTCGATCTCGAGAACACCCTCGCCGTCGACCTCAAGAAGCACGTCATCGACGCAGTCCTTGGTCAGTACGACATCGACTCATCCGACTACAAGGTCCACATCAACCCCACCGGCAAGTTCGTCATCGGTGGCCCCATGGGTGACGCTGGCCTTACCGGTCGCAAGATAATCGTCGACACCTATGGCGGCTACGCCCGCCACGGAGGCGGTGCATTCTCCGGCAAGGATCCTAGCAAGGTTGACCGCTCGGCCGCCTACGCGATGCGTTGGGTTGCCAAGACAATCGTCGCCTCCGGTCTGGCCACCAAGGCCGAGGTCCAGGTCGCCTACGCGATCGGCGTCTCCACTCCGGTTGGCTTCTACGTCGACACCTTCGGCACCGAGACGGTTCCGGTGGAGAAGATCCGTGAAGCCGTGCTGGAGGTCTTCGACCTGCGCCCCGGCGCGATCGTCCGCGACCTCGACCTGCTGCGTCCGATCTACGCGCAGACCGCCGCATATGGCCACTTCGGTCGTCCGGGGCTGCCCTGGGAAGACACCAGCCGCGCCGACGCGCTCAAGGCGGCTGCGGGAGCCTAGTCTCAGTTGCTCTTGGGCAGCCCTCGCTTCGGCGGGGGCTGTTCTACGTCCCGCACGCCGAAGCCGGTGATCTCGTTCTTGGCGTCGAGGCCGATGACGAGCATCCCGTCCTCGGCTTGCAGGAATCCCGCATCCGGTTGCTCGGCGAATCCGATGCGGCGCATGGCCGCGTACTGGTGCAGAGCCCTGCGGATGTCACGGGGACGGCCTGGCCCGGCCATCGATGCCTCGATCGCCAGGCGCAGGTCGGAGACCCTCGTGGCGGGCATCTCGAATCCGTCGATCAGGAAGTATCCCGTGTCACCGTTGTCGGTCCGGAAGACAGCAGGAGTGTAGATCCTGGTGATCGCCGCCGAAGCCTGAAGAACGCGCTGCACGATCCGCGGGTCGCTGGCGAACCCGGATTCAGCGAGCTCGGGAATTGCCAGCTGCTCACCCTGGGTCCTGATGGCGTGCACGATGGTGTTGCCATTCGCCTGCCCCGTCTGATAACCCCACGCCCAGGTGAATGTGCCATTCGCTGCGCTGGTCGTGCCGATCATGTGAGCCACGTACTCGCGAGGGTCTGGGCCGCTGATCGAATAGATGTCGGTGCTTCCTGTGCCTTTGCTCAGCGAGGACGAACCACCGTCACCGCGGCTCGCGTGCAGCTGTGCCTCGGACTCGGCCACGACGAAGGCGCCCGCGTCAGCGATGCGGTCCAGGTCCCACTGACTCGCGGTCATGTTGTTCTCTCTGCTGCGTCCGGCTGATGAGCTTCAATTGTCCATGAGCCGTCAGCGTCAGCGTCTGCTGGTAGAACTGCAGCGTGACGGGAGACGCGAGCGAACAAGCCGAGCAGCTTGCTCTGGTCCCCGAGGCGACCGCTCGGCGCAAGCAAGCATCCACGGCCAAGCTGGCACTCAAGGCAGCGTCTCGGCTGCCGGTGGCGCGGATCGCCGTCGACACCGGTCTGACTCACCTCGATCGGCCGTTTGACTACCTGGTGCCGACCACGCTGGATGAGCTCGTCGTCGTGGGGTGTCGGGTCAAGGTGCGATTCGCGGGTCGTCTGGTCGACGGATTCGTGACCGATCGGATCGACGAATCCGAGCACGGCGGCAAGCTTGCGTTCATCGCCAAGGTGATATCACCCGAACCGGTGTTGCACCCCGAGATCATCAATCTGGTCAGAGCAGTTGCAGATCGCTATGCGGGCACATTTGGCGATGTCTTGCGGCTGGCGATCCCGCCACGGCATGCCCGGGCCGAGGAAGCCTCACGCGAGATTGCGTCGAGTGAGCTCCCGCAGGTCGATGACAAGGTGTGGCAGTCACATACGCACGGCCCGGAGTTCCTGGCGTCGCTCGGTTCCCGAAGCAGCCCCCGGGCTGTGTGGGGCGCGCTGCCGGGTCAGGATCCGGCAGTCGCGGTCGCCCAAGCCGTGTTGGCAACCTTGCATAGCGGACGCGGTGCAGTCGTCTGCGTGCCCGACGTGCGAGACGCCGCACGCTGGAATGCTGCCTTCATCGCGGTGCTCGGTGCAGGGCACCACGTGGTGCTGACGGCGGCGTCGACTCCAGCCGCTCGCTACGCCGCATTCCTTGCGGCATCACGTGGTGAAGTCAAGGTTGTCCTCGGCACACGTGCAGCAGCGTTCGCACCCGTGCGCGATCTCGGCCTGGTCGCGATGTGGGACGACGGTGATGATCTCTACGCCGAGCCGCGTGCGCCCTATCCGCATGCTCGCGAGGTGATGCTTCTGCGTGCCACCGCATCGAAGTCGGCTGTGCTGATCGGTGGTCATGCGCGTACGGCTGAAGGACAGTCGCTGGTCGAGAGCGGCTGGTGCACCGAGCTCGTGGCCGATCAGGCAGCTCGACGTACCGCGTGGCCGCG
>MTKY01049589.1_pt1 | contig 24623 bp, 18 predicted proteins | sample 1042731 | NCBI WGS metagenome assembly MTKY01 (sample SAMN06212206, study PRJNA360538) | anaerobic digester metagenome | biome: Wastewater treatment plant; material: sludge; isolation source: anaerobic digester fed with sludge from wastewater treatment plant | place: Denmark: WWTP Soeholt ... | reverse complement strand
GGCGGCGGGCGGCGCGCTCTACGATCCGCTGTGCGGCTCGGGCACGCTGCTGATCGAAGGTGCGCTGATGGCCGCCGGTGCCGCTCCGGGCGAGGCGCGCGCCATCGCGCGTCAGAAATGGGCCGGACACGATGCCGGGTTGTGGACGCGGATGTGCAATGCCGCGACCGCGGCGCGGGTGGCAGGGATTGCGGGCCTGGGTCCGATCGCGGGAGCCGATGTCGACGCCCGCGTGCTGCAGCATGCGCGAAGCAGTGCGCTGGCCGCCGCCACCGACGCTCATATCGTGTTTATGCACGCCGCGCTGGCGCAACAGAAGCGTCCCACTGCGATGCAGGGGCATGGCGGCTTGCTGATCTGCAACCCGCCCTATGGCGAGCGCCTCGGCGAGGTGGAGAAGCTGCGCGGGCTGTATGCCGAACTCGGGCACCTGATACGCGAGGAATTCGCCGGCTGGCGCGCCGCGATACTCACCACCGACGGCCCGCTGCCCGAATGCACGGGCCTGGAGTTTGGGCGTCAGTACCGATTCAGGAATGGTCCCATCGATTGCCGCCTGCTGATCCATGAACCGCAGGCGAGTGTGCGCAAGACCCGGGACGCCGAAGCCCCCGATGCGAAGCCGGAGCCGCCGCGGGAACTCGGCGAGGGCGCGGCGATGTTCGCCAACCGGGTGCGCAAGAATCTGCGTCGCCTGAAGCCCTGGCTCGCGGCCGAAAAGCCCGCCTGTTACCGGGTCTACGACGCGGACATCCCGGAATACGCGGTGGCGGTGGATCGCTACGGCGACTGGGTGCACGTGGCGGAGTACGCCCCGCCGGCATCGATCGATCCGGCGCTTGCTCGCGAGCGACTCGCCGATGTGCGCGCGGCGCTCGTCGAAGTGCTGCGGATCGCGCCGGCGCGTATCGTGCTGAAAACCCGCACGCGCCAGCGTGGCAGCGCTCAATACCAGCGTCTCGCGCGCGACAATCATTTCATCGAGGTTCGCGAGGGGCCGGCGCGGCTGCTGGTGAACCTGCGTGATTTTCTCGATACCGGGCTGTTTCTCGATCACCGCCCGGCGCGGCGCCTGATCGCCTCGATGGCGCGCGATACGCGCTTCCTGAACCTGTTCTGCTATACGGCCTCGGCGACGGTGTTCGCGGCGCTCGGTGGCGCCCGCGAGAGCACCAGCATCGACATGTCGTCGACCTATCTCGACTGGGCGGCGCGCAACCTGGCGCTCAACGGCATCGATCGCGACTCCCATGAACTGGAGCGCGCCGACTGCCTGCGCTGGATGGAGGGCCAGAAACGCCGCTGGGATCTGATATTTCTCGACCCGCCGTCGTTCTCGAACTCCAGGCGCATGGAGGACACGCTCGATGTCCAGCGTGATCACGTGATGCTGATTCGCGCGGCCCTCGCGCTGCTCGAGAGCGGCGGCTCGCTGCTCTTCTCGACCAATCGCCGCGGGTTCCGGCTCGACGCCGCAGCGCTCGGCGATCTGCGGATCAGCGATCTGAGCGAGCAGAGCCGCGATCCGGACTTCAATCGCAAGCCCTTGCCGCACCGGTTGTTCCTGCTCCGTGCACCCGGTGGATAATCAATCTGTCACAATTCTGTCGTCTACTTGTCGCGTCATGGTCAGCAAGGTGGAATCCGGTCCCCGAATGAGCAATAAACAGACGGTATTGGTAGTCGATGACGAATCCTCGATCCGCGATATGGTGCAGCTCGCCCTGGAACTGGCCGGGTTTGACTGTCTGCAGGCCGCGAACGCGCGCGAGGCCCATGCACGGATCGTCGACCAAAGCCCGGACCTGGTGCTGCTCGACTGGATGATGCCGGACACCAACGGCTATGAATTGCTGCGCCGCCTGCGCAAGGACGAAATGACGGCCAGCCTTCCGGTGATCATGCTGACCGCGAAAACCGAGGAGGGAAATCGCGTGCACGGTCTCGAGGGCGGTGCCGACGATTATGTGACCAAGCCGTTTTCGCCGCGCGAGCTGATCGCACGGATTCGCGCCCTGTTGCGCCGCGCGGCTCCCGCAAACGAGGGCGGTACGCTGGAGTTCGATGGCTTGCGTCTCGACCCGCTCGCCCATCGCGTCCATGCCGGCGGCCAGGCCCTCGCTATGGGCCCGACCGAATTCAGGCTGCTTCATTTCCTGATGAGCCATCCGGACCGTGCCTATTCGCGCGCGCAATTGCTCGACAACGTCTGGGGCGCCAATGTGTATATCGACGAGCGCACCGTGGACGTCCATGTACGCCGGTTGCGCAAATCGCTCGAGTCCGGCAACACCGGCTGCGAGCGCTTCGTGCAAACGGTGCGCGGTACCGGTTATCGCTTCTCCACGCAAACGGCGCCGAGCTGAGATGCGGCCGGTCGGATGGGCGCGTGATCTGTTGCTGCTGGCGGCGCTGGCGCTGCTCGGCGCGGGTCTCGGGGGAGCCCTCGATGCCTGCTGGGCAGGATTTGCGCTCGGGGTCCTGTGCTATCAGCTGATCAGCTACCGCCGCCTGCTCGGCCTGCACCACTGGCTGGCGGAGGATGCGTTGCGCCGCGAATCGCCGGTACTTGGTGGCATGCTCGGCGATATCGGCGACCGTATGTACTATCAGCAGGCCCGGCTGCGCAAGCGTCTCGACGAAGTCGGCGGTGCGCTGGCGCATTTGCGCGAATCCTACGCGGCGCTGAAGGATGGCGTGGTGATGCTCGATGCCGGCAACGTGATCGCATGGTGCAATGCCAGCGCCAGCGGCCTGCTCGGATTGCGTTATCCGCAGGATGTCGGTCAGCAACTGCTCAACCTGGTGCGCAATCCGGATTTCGCCGCGTATCTGAACCGCCAGGATTTCGAGCGCAGCTTCGAACTGACGCTCTCCGGACGGGTGCTGGAGCTGCAGGCGACGGCCTTCGGCGCCAGCAGCAAGATCGTGTTCGTGCGCGATACAAGTGCGATGAAATATCTCGAGACCATGCGCCGCGACTTCGTGGCCAATATCTCGCACGAGCTGCGCACCCCGCTCACCGTGATCAGCGGCTATGTCGATACGCTGGTCCAGATGCAGGCCGGACAATCGCCGGTGATGGAGCGGGCCTTGGCGCAGATGCAGGGCGAGGCGCAACGCATGGAGTTCCTGTTGCGCGACCTGATGTTGCTGTCGAAGCTCGAGAGCGGTCCGGATGCCGCGGCGCGGGAGGAGTGGATCGACGTCTGCGCGATGCTCGATTCGGTGCGCGAAAATGCGCTGGCCTCCTGCCGCGGGGAGCGCCAGATCGAACTCGCCTGCACGCGCGGCCTGCGCATTCTCGGGGAGCGTACGGCGCTGGAGAGCGTGTTCTCGAACCTGATATTCAATGCGGTCAGGTACACGGCCCCCGGTGGCAGCATCCGGGTGAGTTGCGTGGTGCAATCCGCGGCCGCGGTGGTCGAGGTCAGCGACAACGGGATCGGTATCGACCCCATCCACATTCCGCGTCTGACCGAACGCTTCTACCGTGTCGATCAGAGTCGCTCGATCGAAAGCGGCGGCACCGGACTCGGACTCGCCATCGTCAAGCACGCGCTGAAGCGCCTCGGCGGGGAACTCGACATCAGCAGCCGGCCGGGTGTCGGCAGCACCTTCAGGTGCCGGTTTCGCCCGGAGCGCGTGCGCGCGGATTGATGTCATGTTCCTGTCATGAACCGGGCATAGGCTGACGCCGCTGCTCGGATTGCTGTACGCGTCGCGCCGGCATCCACCTTCAAACCGGGAGAATCCTGTGAAACAACTGCTCTGTTCTGCAATTGCACTCGTTGCGCTCGGCAACATACCTGTCGCCCTGGCGCAGCGCGATACCATCAGCATCGTGGGTTCATCCACCGTATACCCGTTTTCGACCGTGGTTGCGGAACGTTTTGGCAAGAGTGGCAGTTTCAACACGCCCAAGGTGGAGTCCACCGGAACCGGCGGTGGCATCAAGCTGTTCTGCGCCGGGGTCGGCGTGCAGTACCCTGACGTGGTCAATGCCTCGCGGCGCATGAAGCAGGGGGAACTGGACGATTGCCGCAAGAACGGTGTCGGCGAGGTGGTGGAAGTGACGATCGGTTACGACGGCATCGTGGTGGCGAACTCGATCGAAGCGCCGATCTATGACCTCACCCCAAAGGATCTGTGGCTGGCGCTCGCCAAGGCTGTGCCAAATCCCGATGGCAGCGAAACCCTGGTCGCGAATCCCTACAAGACCTGGCAGCAGGTCAACTCGGCACTGCCCGCCACCGCGATCGAAGTGCTCGGCCCGCCGCCGACCTCGGGGACCCGCGACGCATTTGCGGAACTCGCCATGGAAGGGGGCTGCAAGGCATTCCCCTGGATAAAGGCGATCAAGGATCAGGACGAAAAAAAATTCAAGGCCATCTGCCATGCGGTGCGTGAAGACGGCGCCTATATCGAAGCGGGTGAGAACGACAACCTGATCGTGCAGAAGCTCGGCGCCAATGCCAGGGCGCTGGGTATTTTCGGTTACAGTTTCATGGAGGAGAATGCCGACAAGGTGCAGGGCAGCCGGATCGCCGGCGTGGAGCCGAGCTATGAATCGATCGCCGATGGCAGCTACCCGGTATCGCGGCCGCTGTTCTTCTACGTGAAGAAGGCCCATGTGGGCGTGATTCCGGGAATCCGGGAGTTCGTCGACGAATTCGTCAGCGTGCGCGCGATGGGCGAAGACGGTTACCTGGCCGATCGCGGCCTGATCGCATTGCCTCCCGAGCTGTACCGCAGCGCCGTGAATGATGCAAAGAGCATGAAGTTGTTCTCGCTCTGAACTGGAGCCGGGCGCTCGACCGGCCACCCGAGGACGGTGGCCGGTCGATCATTTTCTGGAGATGGTGGAATGAGTCCGGGAACGCTGCTGATCGTGATCTGTGCCTGCGCGCTGGCCGGGTACTACCAGGGCAGTTCCCGCGCCGCAGCCGTTGCCGTGGCGCATGGCGGGGTGCGTGCGCTGCCCGCGCTGCCTTCGCATTACGGAGCCTATGTGGCGCTGATGGCCTTGCTGCCGGCGTTGCTGGTGATGGCGGTGTGGCTGACGTTCGACGGAATGCTGATCGAGCAGTTGTTGCTTGGCTCGCTTCCCCCTGAATTGCTGGGCCAGGATCATGGCCTGCTGCTGAACTCGATCGCGATCTTGGCCGGAGACCCCGCCCGCGACGCGGGCGATCCCGCGCTGCTCACGGCGGCGCTGCGCCTGATCGAGTTGCGCCGGCAATCGCAATGGGGCATGGCGCTGGGTGCCGGCGCAACCGCCGTGATCGGTGCGGCGCTGGCCTGGCGCCGCGTATCGATGCGATTTGCCGCACGGGTGGTGGTCGAGCGGATTTTCACCAGGCTGTTGCTGCTGTGCGCGGTGATGGCCGTGGTGACAACGCTCGGTATCCTGTTGTCGGTGATATTCGAGTCATGGCGCTTTTTCCAGATGGTCTCGCCGGTGGAATTCCTGTTCGGCCTGGAGTGGAGCCCGCAGATCGCATTGCGCGCGGACCAGCAGGGCTCCTCGGGGCGTTTTGGCGCGGTACCGTTGTTTGCCGGTACCCTGCTGATCTCCTCGATCGCGCTGATCGTCGCGGTACCCGTCGGGTTGATGTCGGCGATCTATCTCAGCGAATATGCCAGCCGCCGCATGCGCAGCCGCCTCAAGCCGCTGCTGGAAATCCTCGCCGGCATCCCGACCGTGGTCTACGGCTTTTTCGCGGCGCTGACGGTGGCGCCGCTGATCCGCGATCTCGGCCACGCGCTCGGCCTGGCTGCCTCCTCGGAAAGTGCGCTTGCCGCAGGCCTGGTGATGGGCGTCATGATCATCCCTTTCGTTTCCTCGCTGGCGGACGATATCATTCACGCGGTGCCTCTGGGCATGCGCGATGGATCGCTCGCGCTCGGCGCCACCCGCTCCGAAACCATCAAGCGGGTAGTGATCCCGGCCGCGCTGCCGGGCATCGTCGGAGGCGTGCTGCTGGCGGCCTCGCGCGCGATCGGGGAGACCATGATCGTGGTGATGGCGGCGGGATTGTCGGCGCGTCTCACCGCCAACCCCTTCGAGTCGGTAACCACGGTAACGGTGCAGATCGTGACGCTGCTGGTCGGGGACCAGGAATTCGACAGTCCCAAGACGCTGGCTGCATTCGCGCTCGGGCTGGTGCTGTTCCTGGTAACGCTCGGTCTGAACATCTTTGCGTTGCACATCGTGCGCAGGTATCGGGAGCAATATGAGTAAGCAGGAACGCGAACCCACCATCCTGATCGTGCGCCGCGGACTGCGCCGCCGTTACCGCCGTGAACAGCGCTTCCGGCTGTACGGCATGCTTTCGGTGCTGATGGCGCTGGCCAGCCTGGTATTCCTGTTCACCGATATCGCGATCAAGGGTTACCCGGCGTTCCAGCACACCCTGATCGCTCTCGAATTGCATTACGATCCGCAACTGCTCGGGGTCGGTCCCCGTCCGAGCGAGCAGGAGCTCCAGGGCGCCGATTACGAGAGCGTGCTGAAGGATGCGTTGCGGTTGCGCTTTCCCGAAGTCGGTGGGCGTGCACAGAAACGCGAACTGAACAAGTTGCTGAGTGGCAGCGCGGCCTACGATCTGCGTGATCACCTGAGCGCAAATCCGGCCTTGCTCGGTCAGCGCGAGAGCCGCTGGCTGCTCGCCAGCTCCCGGGTCGACGGCTACGTCAAGGAAGCCGATGTCATCGGCAATCCGGCAAGCGGGCTGAGCGAGAACCAGGCGGGCTGGTTGCGGAGCCTCGACGAAGCCGGCGCCCTGGAGCTGCGTTTCAACACCCGGTTTCTCCTTGGCGGCGACAGCCGTGATCCGGAACTCGCCGGAATCCGGGGCGCGGCGGTGGGGTCGATGCTCACCCTGCTGGTGACGCTGCTGCTGTCGTTTCCGCTCGGCGTGGCGGCGGCGATCTATCTCGAGGAATTCGCCGCGCGCGATCGCTGGACCGATCTGATCGAGGTCAATATCAACAATCTCGCCGCAGTGCCTTCGATCATCTTCGGCCTGCTCGGTCTGGCGATGTTCATCGGCCTGTTCGGCATGCCGCGTTCGGCACCGCTGGTTGGCGGACTGGTGCTCACGCTCGTCACCTTTCCAACCGTGATCATCGCCAGTCGCGCCGCGATCCGCGCGGTGCCGCCATCGCTGCGCGAGGCGGCGCTCGGGCTCGGCGCCTCGCGGGTGCAGATGGTGCTGCATCATGTGTTGCCGAATGCATTGCCCGGCATGCTGACCGGCGCGATCATCGGCATGGCGCGGGCGCTCGGCGAGACCGCGCCGCTGCTGATGATCGGGATGGTGGCGTTCATCGTCGATGTGCCGGGTGGCCTGCTCGATTCGGCGACGGTGCTGCCGGTGCAGATTTATCTGTGGGCCGACAGCCCGGAGCGCGGCTTTACCGCGCTGACCTCGGCCGCGATCATGGTGCTGCTGGTGTTCCTGGTGCTGATGAACGCGCTGGCGGTGTTCCTGCGCAATCGTTTCGAGCAGCGCTGGTAGTCTTTCAATGAACGATCGGGAAAAGCAGTCTATGGACGGAGATGCCGCGTACCGGCGCGATCACGGCGCTACGGTTGGCGAGGCCTTTGTCGCGGCGCCGAAAATGGCGCTGCGCGAGGTCGATGTGTTCTACGGCGAGAAGCAGGCGATCCATTCGATCAGCCTCGATATCGCGCCCAACCAGATCATCGCCATGATCGGGCCCTCGGGCTGCGGAAAATCCACCTTCCTGCGCTGTCTGAACCGCATGAACGACACCATCGATGGCTGCGTCGTGCGGGGCAGTCTGCAACTCGACGGCGAGGATATCTACGATCCGGCGCTCGACGTGGTCCAACTGCGCGCACGCGTGGGCATGGTGTTCCAGAAGCCCAACCCGTTTCCGAAATCGATCTACGAGAACGTGGCCTACGGTCCGCGGATACACGGTCTCGCCACGCGGCGCAGCGAGTTCGACGAGGTCGTCGAGAACAGCCTGCGCCGGGCCAGCCTGTGGGAGGAGGTCAAGGACCGGCTCGACCAGCCCGGTACCGGGCTCTCGGGCGGGCAGCAGCAACGCCTCTGTATCGCGCGGACCATCGCGATCGACCCCGAGGTGATCCTGATGGACGAGCCGTGTTCGGCGCTCGATCCGATCGCCACCGCGCGGATCGAGGAACTGATGGAAGAGTTGTGCGAGAACTTCACGATCGCGATCGTGACCCACTCGATGCAGCAGGCTGCGCGCGTCTCGCAGCGCACCGCCTATTTCCACCTCGGCCGGCTGATAGAAGTAGGCTCTACCGACGAGATATTCACTACCCCGCAGCACAAGCTGACGGAGGACTACATTACCGGCCGTTTCGGCTAGCGCGAGCAACAGGGGAACACCATGGACAAGCCACAGCTGGAGCCGCATATCTCGCACAGATTCGATGCTGATCTCGAGGCCATCAGGAGCCATGTGCTCGGCATGGGCGGTCTCGTCGAGCGCCAGATCGAGGATGCGCTGATCGCGATCATCGAGGCCGACAGCGGCAAGGTCGAGGAGATACTCGTGCGCGAGAAGCAGGTCAACGCGATGGAAGTCTCGGTCGATGACGAGGCGACCCGGATCCTGGTCAAGCGTCAGCCCGCCGCATCCGATCTGCGCATGGTGCTGGTGATCACCAAGACGGTGCGCGATCTCGAGCGCATTGGCGACGAATCGAAAAAGATCGCCAAGCTGGCACTCAAGCTGACCGAGGAGGGCGCGGCACCGCGTGGCTACTACGAGCTGCGGCATATTGGCGCCACGGTACGCGAGATGCTTCATGACTCGCTCGATGCATTTGCGCGGCTCGACCTGGAAATTGCGCTGGGAGTGGTGCGCCGCGACAAGACCGTGGACCAGGAATACCGCTCCGCGACGCGCGAGCTGGTCACCTACATGATGGAGGATCCGCGTTCGATATCGCGGGTCATGAACATCATGTGGGCGCTGCGCGCGCTCGAGCGCATCGGGGATCACTCGCGCAATATCGCCGAATACGTGTTCTACCTGGTTAAGGGCAAGGATCTCCGCCACGAGGGTCTGGAGAACATCGAGACGACGGTGCGCAGCTGGACCTGAGAGGAGCCGGCCACTCGAGCAAGCGTGGCGCGAAACGGCTTCCAGACAAACATATATGGCATGGAGCGGGCAAACCGCTCCACCACAGGTTGTGGTGTGCTCGGGGCTGCCGATCAGCCGCGCTTGTCGATTGCCACGTAATCGCGCGCCGTGTAGCCGGTGTAGAGCTGGCGCGGGCGGCCGATCTTGTAGCTGGCGCTGATCATCTCGTGCCAGTGTGCAATCCAGCCTATGGTGCGCCCGGTGGCGAATATGACCGTGAACATGTTGCTCGGGATGCCGAGCGCACGCAGGATGATACCCGAGTAGAAGTCCACGTTCGGGTAGAGCTTCTTCTCGACGAAATACGGATCCTCGGTGGCGATGGTCTCGAGCCGCTTGGCGATGCGGAACATCGGATCGTTCTCGAGGCCGAGTTCCGCCAGCACCTCGTCACAGGTCTCGCGCATGACCTTGGCCCGCGGATCGAAATTCTTGTACACGCGGTGACCGAATCCCATCAGGCGGAACGGGTCGTTCTTGTCCTTGGCGCGATCGATGAAATCCCCGATGCGCGATTCATCGCCGATTTGCTCGAGCATGTTCAGCACCGCTTCGTTGGCGCCGCCGTGCGCGGGTCCCCACAGCGCGGCGATGCCGGCCGCGATGCAGGCGAACGGGTTGGCGCCGGTCGAGCCGGTCAGGCGCACCGCCGAGGTCGAGGCATTCTGCTCGTGATCCGCGTGCAGCAGGAAGATGCGATCCATCGCCTTTGCGAGCACCGGGTTGACGCGGGTCTTCTCGCAGGGATTGCCGAACATCATGTGCAGGAAGTTCGAGGAGTAGTCGAGCGAGTTGTCGGGATACATGAACGGCATGCCGATCGAGTACTTGTAGCACTGCGCGGCAATGGTCGGCATCTTCGCGATCAGGCGAAACGCCGCTATCTGCCGATGCTCCTCGTCGGTGATGTTCAGCGCATCGTGGTAGAACGCCGACAGGGCGCCGACCACACCGCACATGATGGCCATAGGGTGCGCATCGCGGCGGAATCCGCGGTAGAAAAACTGGAGCTGTTCGTGAACCATGGAGTGGCGGATCACGGTGCTCACGAACTTTTCCTTCTCCGCCGCGTTCGGTAACTCGCCGTTCAGCAGCAGGTAGCAGGTCTCGAGATAATCCGATTTTTCCGCCAACTGCTCGATGGGATAGCCGCGGTGCAGCAGGATGCCCTCGTCGCCGTCGATGAACGTGATCTTGCTTTCGCAGGCCGCCGTCGAGACAAAACCCGGATCGTAGGTGAAGTAGCCCTGCGAGGTGAGGCCCTGCACATCGATGACATCGGGGCCGAGCGTGCCGGAGTGGACCGGCAACGTGAGCTCCGTCGCTGCGCCCTCGATGGTCAATGTGGCGGTTTTTCCCGTCATATGCTTGATACTCCTTGCAGCGGATGGCCGGCGCGGCGAGGCGTAACTCTATCGAGCGCGCCGCTGAGTTGTCAATGAAATAGCCGCTCCGGCTGTTTGTAATCGCATCGCCATCTACCTATAATTCGCCGCGATTCACCGGGGCTCCCAAGAGCTGCTCCGGTAGATGCACAGGCGTCCGGACGCTGCCCCCGTGGTGTGCGACAGCCACTTCCCAGTTCTTTCTACTTGCGTTTCCCCGCTCGGGGCCAAAGGAAGGTATCAGAATCGTGAAACCCAACAGACCCGTGAATCTTGATATGGGCACCATCAACCTGCCCATCGGCGCCAAAGCGTCCATACTGCATCGTGCAACAGGCGTTTTCCTGTTCGTGGGCATCGCGGTGCTGCTCTGCCTGCTGGGCCTGTCGCTGGACTCCGCCGAGGGTTTCGCCCGGGTACGGGAACTGCTCGGTTCGACGCTGGCGAAATTTGTTTTATGGGCGGTCCTCGCCGGTCTGATCTACCACAGTGTGGCCGGTGTAAAGCATTTGTTCATGGATTTCGGAATCGGCGATTCGCTCGCCGGTGGAGTCCGCGCGGCGCGCATCACGTTTACCGTGGCCGCGGTTCTGATCGTTCTTGCAGGAGTATGGATATGGTAACCACGGTCACCAGTTTCGGACGCAGCGGTCTTTCCGACTGGCTGCTGCAGCGGTGTACAGCGGTGGTACTGCTGGCCTACCTGCTGTGCGTCGGCGGCTTCGTGCTGCTGCATCCCGAGCTCGATTATGCGCAGTGGAAAGCGTATTTCAGCAATGCGGCGATGCAGGTGTTCAGCATGATGGCGCTGCTGTCGCTGGTCGTGCATGCCTGGATCGGAATGTGGACCGTCAGCACCGACTACCTGACGGTGCGGCTGCTGGGCCCGAAAGCCACCGGTCTACGCCTCGTGTTCCAGGGCGGTTATGCGCTGGTGTTGTTCGTGTATCTCGTCTGGGGTGTCCAGATCTTGTGGGGTAACTGATCGATGGCAAGAATTCGCACAATCAGCTTCGATGGCGTGATCGTCGGTGGCGGTGGCGCCGGGATGCGCGCGGCGCTCCAGCTGGCGCAGTCGGGCTTTCGCACCGCGGTGATCTCGAAGGTCTATCCGACCCGCTCGCACACCGTGTCCGCCCAGGGCGGTATCACCTGTGCGATCGCGAGCGACGATCCCGATGATGACTGGCGCTGGCATATGTACGACACCGTCAAGGGATCGGACTACATCGGCGACCAGGACGCGATCGAATACATGTGTTCCGAGGGGCCGCAGGCGGTTTTCGAGATGGAGCATCTCGGGCTGCCGTTTTCGCGTACCGCGGAAGGACGCATCTACCAGCGCCCGTTCGGAGGGCAAAGCAAGAACTACGGCGAGGGTGGCCAGGCCGCGCGCACCTGTGCAGCGGCGGACCGTACCGGCCATGCCCTGCTGCACACCCTGTTCCAGGCCAACCTGAAGAACAAGACGACGTTCCTGAACGAATGGTTTGCGGTTGACCTGGTGAAAAACCAGGATGGCGCCGTGGTCGGCGTGATCGCGATCTGCATGGAAACCGGCGAAACGGTCTACGTCAAATCCCGCGCCACGGTTTTTGCCACCGGCGGTGCCGGGCGCATCTACGCCTCGACCACCAACGCCCACATCAATACCGGTGACGGCATCGGCATGGCACTGCGCGCCGGGTTCCCGGTGCAGGACATCGAGATGTGGCAGTTTCATCCGACCGGCATCGCCGGCGCCGGCGTGCTGGTGACCGAGGGATGCCGCGGCGAGGGCGGCTACCTGCTGAACAAGGACGGCGAGCGCTTCATGGAGCGTTATGCCCCGAATGCCAAGGATCTTGCCGGGCGTGATGTGGTGGCTCGCTCGATAGTGCTGGAGATTCTCGCCGGCCGCGGTTGCGGACCCAATGGCGATCACGTCGATCTCAAGCTCGATCACCTCGGCGAGGAAGTGTTGCAGTCGCGGCTGCCGGGAATCTGCGAGTTGTCCAAGACCTTTGCCCACGTGGATCCGGTCAAGGACCCGGTGCCGGTGGTGCCGACCTGTCATTACATGATGGGCGGCATTCCGACCAACGTGAACGGCCAGGCCCTCACCCGCAACGCCAACGGCGAGGAACAGGCGGTCCCGGGGCTGTTCGCCTGCGGCGAGGTGGCCTGCGTGTCGGTGCATGGCGCCAATCGTCTGGGCGGAAACTCGCTGCTCGACCTGATCGTGTTCGGGCGCGCATCAGGCATGTTCATCGAGAAATCGCTGCGTGAGGGCATCGATTACCGCGCTGCGTCCGACACCGATGTCGACCAGGCGATGAACCGCCTGAACCGCCTGAACGCCTCCAAGGAGGGCGAGAGCGTTGCCGCGCTGCGCAAGGAACTGCAGACCGTGATGCAGAACTATTTCGGCGTGTTCCGGACCGGTGAATTCATGCGCAAGGGCGTGCAGAGCCTCGCGGAACTGCGCCCGCGTATCGAGAACCTGCATCTCTCCGACAAATCGCACGCATTCAACACGGCGCGCTACGAGGCGCTGGAACTGCAGAACCTGCTGGAAGTCGCGGAGGCGACCGCGATCTCCGCGGAACAGCGTACCGAGAGCCGCGGCGCCCATGCGCGCGAGGATTTCCCGGACCGCGATGACGATAACTGGCTGTGCCATTCGCTGTACTTCCCCGCGGGCAAGCGGGTCGAGAAGCGCGCGGTGAACTTCCAGCCGAAAACCGTCGATACCTTCCAGCCGAAGAAGCGCACGTACTGATCAGGGGTCACTCATGTTGCAAGTCAGCGTTTACCGTTACAACCCCGAGACCGATCGCGAACCGTATATGCAGGATCTGCGGGTCGACGTCGGGGGCAAGGATCTCATGGTGCTCGATGTGCTCGAGCTGCTGAAAGCCCAGGATCCGTCACTGACCTATCGCCGCTCCTGTCGCGAGGGGGTGTGCGGCTCGGATGGCATGAACATGAATGGCAAGAACGGGCTCGCCTGCATCACGCCCCTGTCGGAAACCGTGCGCAGCGATCGCCTGGTGGTCCGCCCGCTGCCGGGTCTGCCGGTGGTGCGCGACCTGGTGGTCGACATGAGCATGTTCTACCAGCAATACGAGAAGGTGAAACCCTACCTGATCAACGATCAGCCGGTGCCGGCGATCGAGCGGCTGCAATCGCCCGAGGATCGCGAGAAACTCGACGGGCTCTACGAGTGCATCCTGTGCGCCTGTTGCTCGACTTCCTGCCCCTCGTACTGGTGGAACCCGGATCGCTTCATCGGCCCGGCCGGCCTGCTGCAGGCCTATCGCTTTCTGGTCGACAGCCGCGATACCGCGACCGACGAGCGGCTCGCCGAACTCGATGACCCCTACAGCGTGTTCCGTTGTCATGGCATCCAGAATTGCGTCGCGGTATGCCCGAAGAGCCTGAATCCCACCCGGGCCATCGGTCATATCCGCAACATGCTGCTCGCGCGCGGTACCTGAACGCGCCGCGCGCGATCGATCGCCAGCCATTCCCGGAAGCCCAGGGCAGGACAATATGCAACAAAGCATCATGGAGCTGCTGTGGCGCAGCTCGCATATTTCCGGCGGCAACGCGGCATATGTCGAGACCATGTACGAGGCCTACCTGCGCGATCCCAACTCCGTTGCCGGCGAGTGGCGCAATTACTTCGACAAGCTGCCCCAGGTCGATGGCATCCAGATCGATATCCCGCACTCCACGGTACGCGAGCATTTTGCGCTGCTCGGGCGTCAGAAGCAGCGGCCCCCGGCCGGCGAGGCTGCCCAGGGTATAAGCACCGAGTACGAACGCAAGCAGGTGCGGGTGGTGCAGATGATCAGCGCCTACCGCCAGCGCGGGCACCAGAAGGCTGATCTCGATCCGCTCGGCCTGCTGGTGCGCGAGCACGTCCCCGACCTCGAGTTGTCGTTTCACCGGTTGTCGGAAGCAGATTTCGATACCGTGTTCCAGACCGGCACGCTGTATATCGGCAAGACCGAGGCAACATTGCGTGAAATCGTGCAGGCGCTCGAGCACACGTACTGCGGCACGGTCGGTGCGGAGTTCATGCACATCGTCTCTACCGAGGAGCGGCGCTGGATCCAGCAGCGCATGGACAGCGTGCGCTCGGCACCCGCGTACGACCGCTCCGTCAAGCTGCACCTGCTCGAGCGCCTGACCGCGGCCGAGGGCCTCGAGCAGTTCCTCGCCTCGCGCTATCCGGGCGCCAAGCGCTTCGGGCTCGAGGGCGGTGAAAGCCTGATTCCGATGCTCGACGAACTGATACAGCGCGGCGGCAGTTACGGCGCCAAGGAAATCGTGGTCGGCATGGCGCACCGCGGCCGCCTCGCGGTGCTGGTCAATATCTTTGGCAAGAATCCGGCGAGCCTGTTCGAGGAGTTCGAAGGCCGCGCGATTTACCAGGGCTCGGGCGACGTCAAGTACCACCAGGGCTTTTCCTCGAACATCATGACCGCCGGCGGCGAGATGCATATCGCGCTGGCCTTCAACCCCTCGCACCTCGAGATCGTCGCACCGGTGGTCGAGGGCTCGGTGCGGGCGCGCCAGGACCGGCGCAGGAATCGTGACCGCGACCAGGTGATCCCGATCATTCTCCACGGCGACGCGGCCTTTGCCGGCCAGGGCGTGGTGATGGAAACCTTCCAGATGTCGCAGACGCGCGGCTATGGGACCGGCGGCACGATCCATATCGTGGTGAACAACCAGGTCGGGTTCACCACCAGCTGTCGCGAGGACGCGCGCTCCACGGAATACTGCACCGATGTGGCAAAGATGGTGCAGGCACCGATATTCCACGTCAACGGAGACGATCCCGAGGCGGTGCTGTTCGTGACCCAGATGGCGATGGATTACCGCCAGCAGTTCCGCAAGGACGTGGTGATCGATCTGGTCTGTTACCGCCGGCGCGGACACAACGAGGCCGACGAACCCGCCGCCACCCAGCCGCTGACCTACCAGAAGATCCGCAATCACCCGAGCACCCGGACCATTTACGCCGAGCGCCTGGTCCGCGAAGGCGTGCTCGGCGCGGACAAGGAGCAGGCGCTGATCGCCGATTACCGGGCCGCGCTGGAGAGCGGCCGGCACGTGGTCAAGGCGCTGGTCACCACGCCGAACCCGGAACTCTATGTCGACTGGCGACCCTATCTCGGACACTCGACCGCGGCGCCGGCCGACACCCGCCTGGAACTCGGGTACATGCAGCAGATCGGCACCAGCATGTGCGCGGTACCGGATGGCTTCGTGCTGCAACGCCAGGTCCAGAAGATCTACGAAGACCGGCGCATGATGACCGCGGCCGCGATGCCGGTGAACTGGGGCTATGCGGAGCTGCTGGCGTATGCGACGCTGCTCCAGGAAGGACATCCGGTGCGGCTGACCGGCCAGGACGTGGGGCGCGGCACTTTCTCCCACCGCCACGCGGTGCTGCACAACCAGAAGGATGGCAGCATCCATGTGCCGCTCGCGAACCTGTTCGAGGCCCAGCCCGAGTTCCAGATCCACGATTCGCTGCTGAGCGAACTCGCGGTGCTCGGATTCGAATACGGCTACGCGACCACCCAGCCCAACGCACTGATCGTGTGGGAGGCGCAATTCGGCGATTTCGGCAATGGGGCGCAGATCGTGATCGATCAGTTCATCACCAGCGGCGAGCACAAGTGGTCGCGCCTGTGCGGCCTGACGATGCTGCTGCCCCACGGTTACGAAGGGCAGGGACCGGAGCATTCCTCGGCGCGTCTCGAGCGCTTCCTGCAGATGTGCGCCGAGCACAATATCCAGATATGTATCCCGACCACGCCGGCGCAGATCTATCACCTGCTGCGCCGCCAGGTAGTGCGTGCGGTGCGCAAGCCGCTGGTGGTGTTCAGCCCCAAGAGCCTGCTGCGTCACAAGGACGCGGTATCCACACTGGAGGAACTCGCCGACGGGGGCTTTCACAACGTGATCGGCGAGATCGATGACATCGAGCCCGCGGAAGTCACCCGGATCGTGTTCTGCAGCGGCAAGGTGTTCTACGAATTGCGTGACATGCGCAACGAGCACAAGCTCGATCACGTTGCGATCGTGCGCATCGAACAGCTCTATCCGTTTCCGCAGCAGGAACTGCTCGCGGCGATCGCGCCGTATCGCGGGGTGCTGGAAGTTGCGTGGTGTCAGGAAGAGCCGCAGAACCAGGGTGCCTGGTTCAGCAGCCAGCACCATATGCGCCAGGTCATCCGCGGGCACAATCGTGACCTCTACCTGGAATACGCGGGCCGTGAGGCTTCGGCTTCGCCCGCCGCCGGCTACGCGGCACTGCATCTCGCGCAGCAGGACAAGCTGCTGCGTGATGCGCTGGGCATGCAGGTGCCGCGCTGGCCAAACCCCTGATCCGAATTTCCAAAGGAAAGCGAACAATGGCAATCGATATCAAGGCACCGCAATTCCCCGAGTCCATCGCCGAGGGCGCAGTGGCCAGCTGGCACAAGCGCCCGGGCGAGGCCTGCAAGCGTGACGAAGTGCTGGCCGACATCGAGACTGACAAGGTCGTGCTCGAAGTCATGGCGCCGCAAGACGGTTCGCTCAGCGAGATCCTGAAGGAAGAGGGCGACACGGTACAGAGCCTGGAAGTGATCGCGCGTTTCACTGCCGGCGCGGTTGCCGATGGCGATACGGCCGCGACCGCGCCGGCGGCGGATGCGGTGGTGGCGGATGTCCCGCTGAGTCCTGCCGCGCGCCAGCTCGTTGCGGAGCACGGGCTCGATCCCGGCGCGCTGACGGGTAGCGGCAAGGGCGGACGCATCACCAAGGAAGACGTGGTGGCCCATCTGCAACAGCCCCAGCCGGCTGCCATGGTGGCACCCGCCCCGGTGGCGGCCGCTTCCGCACTGGCTCCCGTGGTTGCTCCCTCGACACCGATGGCGGCGTTGATTGCGCGCGCTCCGGAGCAGCGCACCGAGCGGCGCGTGCCGATGACCCGGCTGCGCGCCCGCGTTGCCGAACGCCTGCTCGATGCCACCCGCAATACCGCGATGCTGACCACTTTCAACGAGGTCAACATGCAGCCGGTGATGGATCTGCGCAACCAGTACAAGGAAATGTTCGAGAAGCGTCACAACGGCACGCGGCTTGGCTTCATGTCGTTTTTCGTGCGTGCCGGCGTCGAGGCGCTGAAACGCTTCCCGGTGGTCAATGCCTCGATCGACGACAACGACATCGTCTATCACGGTTACCAGGACGTGGGGGTGGCGGTTTCCAGCGATCGCGGGCTGGTGGTGCCGGTGCTGCGCGATGCCGACACCATGAGCTTCGCGGACGTGGAAGCGAAAATTCGTGAATTCGGCCTGAAGGCGCGTGACGGCAAGCTCACGATCGAGGACATCAGCGGGGGCACCTTCACGATCACCAATGGTGGCGTGTTCGGATCGCTCAATTCGACTCCGATCCTGAATCCGCCGCAGGCCGCCATTCTCGGCATGCACAAGATCCAGGACCGGCCGGTGGTCGAGAACGGCCAGATCTGCGTGCGGCCAATGATGAATCTCGCCGTGTCCTACGATCACCGTCTGATCGACGGCAAGGACGCGGTACAGTTCCTGGTGGCGATCAAGGACATGATCGAGGATCCGGCGCGGATCCTGCTCGACCTCTGACGCAGACCTCGCAACAACACAGCGGAGTTCAGACATGGCACAGCAATTTGACGTTGTGGTGATCGGCGCCGGCCCCGGCGGTTATGTCGCGGCGATCCGTGCGGCGCAACTGGGCCTGAAGACGGCCTGCGTCGAGGTGTGGAAAGGGCGCGACGGCAAACCGGTCTATGGCGGAACCTGTCTCAACGTCGGCTGCATCCCGTCGAAGGCGCTGCTCGACAGTTCGCACAAGTATCACGAGGCGCATACCGGATTCGCGGCACACGGCATTTCGGCCGCCAAGCTCGCCATCGATGTCAGCGCGATGCTCGAGCGCAAGAACCGGATCGTGGGCCAACTCACCGGCGGTATTGCCGGCCTGTTCAAGGCCAATGGCGTGACCGCGTTGCATGGCAGCGGCAAGCTGCTGTCCGGTCGCCGGGTCGAAGTCACCGCGGACGATGGCAGCCAGGAGATCGTCGAGGCCGGCAGCGTGATCATCGCGACCGGATCGGTGCCAATCAATATTCCGTCCGCTCCGTTCACCGATGATTTGATCGTCAGTTCCACCGGGGCGCTGGAATTCACCGAGGTGCCAAAGCGCCTCGGCATCGTTGGTGCGGGCGTGATCGGGCTCGAGCTCGGCAGCGTGTGGGCACGCCTTGGTGCCGAGGTGGTACTGATCGAGGCACTGCCGGAGTTCCTGATCGCGGTCGATCAGCAGGTTTCAAAGGAAGCCTTCAAGCTGTTCGGCAAGCAGGGGCTCGATATCCGGCTGAACGCGCGCGTGACTGCCACCGAGGTGACGGGCGCAAAGAACCGGCGGCGGGTGAAGGTCAGCTACGTCGAGGGCGACACGGAGAAGCACGAGGAATTCGATCGCCTGATCGTCTCGGTGGGTCGGATGCCGGTGACCAAGGGGCTTTGCACTGCCGACAGCGGTGTGGTTCTGGAGGAGCGCGGCTTCGTGCACGTCAACGATTACTGCCGCACCGATATGCCGGGCGTTTATGCCATTGGCGACATCGTGCGCGGCCCGATGCTTGCGCACAAGGCCATGGAAGAGGGCGTGATGGTCGCCGAGCGCATCGCCGGGCGCAAGACGCAGCTCAACTACGACTGCATTCCCTCGGTGATCTACACGCATCCGGAAGTCGCCTGGGTCGGCGCCACCGAACAGCAATTGAAGGCCGAAGGCATACCCTACAGCGCGGGCGTGTTTCCGTTTGCCGCGAGCGGGCGGGCACTGGCCGCCAACGACACCGCCGGGATGGTGAAAATCCTGCGGCACGAGGAAACCGACCGCATTCTCGGTTGCCATATCATCGGGCCGAGCGCCGCGGACCTGGTGCAGCAGATGGTGATCGCGATGGAATTCGGTGCCAGTGCCGAGGATATTGCACTGACCGTGTTTGCCCATCCCACGCTTTCCGAGGGCGTGCACGAGGCCACGCTCGCCGCCCTTGGCCACGCGATTCACATTCCGAACCGGAAATCCCGCAAATAGGGTATGCCCCGCCGCGATTTTCCGGGATAATCGCGCCCGCCCTCCGGGGCGCATCCCGCCAGCAGGCGCGCCAGGCGTGGCCTCACACGGATTCACTCACCAGCACAGCAGGACGGTAACACGCCATGAATTTGCATGAGTATCAGGGCAAGCAGTTGTTTGCCGATTACGGACTTCCGGTCTCCAAAGGCTACGCGGCGGAAACGCCCAAACAGGCGGTCGAAGCGGCCGAACAGATCGGTGGCGGCGTCTGGGTGGTGAAAGCCCAGGTACACGCGGGGGGGCGCGGCAAGGCGGGCGGTGTGAAGCTGGTCAAGAGCAAGGACGAGATTCGCGAATTTGCCTCGCACTGGCTGGGTCGCAACCTGGTGACCTACCAGACCGACGAACAGGGTCAGCCGGTCAACAAGATCCTGGTGGAAGCGTGCACCGATATCGCCGATGAACTCTATCTCGGCGCGGTGGTCGATCGCGGCTCGCGGCGCATCGTTTTCATGGCCTCCTCCGAGGGCGGCGTGGAGATCGAGAAAGTCGCGCACGAGACGCCGGAGAAAATCCATCGCGCGGCGATCGATCCGCTGACCGGCGCCCAGCCCTACCAGGGTCGCGAACTGGCGTTCAAGCTCGGATTGAAAGGCGACCAGGTCAAGCAGTTCGTCGATATCTTCCTGAAGCTGGCGAAGCTGTTCCAGGACAAGGACCTCGCGCTGCTGGAAGTCAATCCGCTGGTGATCACCAAGGCCGGCAACCTGCATTGCCTGGATGCCAAGATCAATATCGACGGCAACGCGATGTACCGCCAGAAGGCGCTGCGCGAGATGCACGATCCCTCGCAGGAAGACCCGCGTGAGGTGCATGCGGCGCAGTGGGAGATCAATTACGTTGCGCTGGGCGGGGATATCGGTTGCATGGTCAACGGTGCGGGTCTCGCGATGGGTACCATGGACATCATCAAGCTGCACGGCGGCGCGCCGGCAAACTTCCTCGATGTCGGTGGCGGCGCGACCAAGGAGCGCGTCTCCGAGGCGTTCAAGATCATTCTCTCCGATGCCAGCGTGAAAGCGGTGCTGGTCAATATCTTCGGCGGAATCGTGCGCTGTGACCTGATTGCCGAGGGCATCATCGGCGCGGTATCCGAAGTCGGGGTGAAGGTGCCCGTGGTGGTGCGCCTCGAGGGCAACAATGCACCGCTCGGTTCGAAAATGCTGGCCGAGAGCGGCCTCAACATCATTGCGGCGAACAGTCTCAAAGAGGCGGCGGAAGCCGTCGTCAAGGCAGCCAAGGGGTAATCCATGAGCATACTGATCAACAAGGAAACCAGCGTCATCTGCCAGGGCTTCACCGGCTCGCAGGGCACTTCGCATTCAAAGCAGGCGATCGAGTACGGTACCCGCATGGTCGGCGGCGTGACCCCCGGCAAGGGCGGCCAGACCCATCTCGGATTGCCGGTGTTCGACACCGTCAGCGCCGCGGTGGCCGAGACCGGCGCCGATGCCTCGGTGATCTACGTGCCGGCCCCGTTCTGCAAGGACTCCATCCTCGAGGCCGCGAACTCCGGCATTCGCCTGATCGTGTGCATCACCGAAGGTGTGCCGACGCTCGACATGCTGGAGTGCAAGGTGAAGTGCGATGAGCTCGGCGTGCGCCTGATCGGGCCGAACTGCCCCGGCGTGATCACGCCCGGCGAGTGCAAGATCGGCATCATGCCGGGCAACATCCACCAGCCCGGGCGAGTCGGCATCGTCTCGCGCTCCGGCACCCTGACCTACGAGGCGGTGAAGCAGACCACCGACGCGGGCTTTGGCCAGTCGACCTGTGTCGGCATCGGTGGCGACCCGATCCCGGGCTCGAATTTCATCGATATCCTGCGCCTGTTCCAGGACGACCCGCAAACCGAGGCGCTGGTGATGATCGGCGAAATCGGCGGTACCGCGGAAGAGGAAGCGGCGGCGTTCATCAAGACCAACGTCACCAAGCCGGTGGTGTCCTATATCGCCGGCGTCACCGCGCCGAAGGGCAAGCGCATGGGTCACGCCGGCGCGATCATCTCCGGTGGCAAGGGTACCGCGGACGAAAAATTCGCGGCGCTCGAAGCGGCCGGCGTGAAAACCGTGCGCAGTCTCGCCGATATCGGATCGGCGCTCCGGGAGATCACCGGCTGGTGAGCCCGGAAACCGTTGGCGATGCGCGCCAGCCCGAGGGCGACGGGCTGGCGCTGATAGCGCCGCTCAATCGAAACTACGGCAGTGGTTGCTATCGGCGCGCGATCCGGCTGGTTCCGACCGGATCGCACCGTCTCGAGGCCGCGCTCGAGGACGACGCGCATGCGTTTGCGCTCACGCTGGAACATGATGGCGTGCGTGTCACCGCGATCGAGGGGCGCGCGGTACGCTTTCCCCTGAGCACCTGCGATGGCGCGGTGGCACCGTTGCGTGCGCTGGTCGGCGCACTGCTCGGCGGCACCCGCCCGGAACTGAATGCGCACATCGACCCGCGCGCCAACTGCACCCATCTCCACGACCTGGCATTGCTCGCTGTCGGACACGCCTTGCGCGCCGAGCCCGAGTGCCGCTACGAGATCTGTATTCCGGATGCGCGCGAGGGCAGGACTCTCGCCACGCTGGAGCGTGATGGCGTGCGGCTGCTCGGCTGGGAGATGCGCGAGGGAGTGATCGAGACGCCGGCGCTTTACGCGGGGCAGGCTGTGCTCGGGGGCTTCAGCAGCTGGGCGAGGGCCAATCTGGAGCCGCGTGAACTCGAGCACGCATTGATGCTGCAGCGTGGCTACATGGTGGCGATGTCGAGGCGCTACGACATGGCGGCCGGAGGCCGCCAATCCGCGCTGCTGCACGGGATGCATGCCGTGTGTTATTCCTACAGCCCGGGCCAGGTCGAGCATGCTTATGGCATCCCCGGCTGCCGCCGGGATTTCACCGACGCGGCCGGCGAGCTGCTGCGCTGGACTTGAAATCGGCTTTTGCGCCCTCATATAGACTCGTCGTAGTGCAATGCAAACGAGGAGCCCACCGCCCATGACCGCAGACAACCAGAAGCAGACCCTTGGATTCCAGACCGAGGCGCGCCAGCTGCTGCACCTGATGATCCATTCGCTCTACAGCAAGAAGGAAATCTTCCTGCGCGAACTGATCTCGAATGCGTCCGATGCCGCCGACAAGCTGCGCTTCGAAGCGCTGTCGGCACCGGAACTGCTGGCCGAGGATACCGAGCTGTCGATCTCCATCGAGGTCGACAAGGATGCGAAGACGCTCTCGATCACCGACAACGGGATTGGCATGTCGCGCGACGATGCGATCAGCCATCTCGGCACCATTGCCCGCTCCGGTACCGCGCAGTTCGTGCAGCAGCTGAGCGGCGACCAGCGCAAGGATGCCCAGCTGATAGGCCAGTTCGGGGTAGGTTTCTACAGTGCGTTCATGGTTGCGGACCGGGTGGAGGTATATTCGCGCCGTGCCGGGCTCGAGGCGGGCGCCGGGGTGCATTGGGAATCCTCCGGAGAGAGCGATTTCAGTGTCGAGGACATCGAGCGCGCTGCGCGCGGCACCACGGTGGTGCTGCACCTGAAAGACGATGCCGGCGAGTTTCTCGATGACTGGCGCGTGCGCTCGATCGTGAAGAAATACTCCGATCACATCTCGCTGCCGGTGCGCATGAAAAAGGAAGTCGCGAGCGGGGAAGAGGACGACAGCGCCGAGGCGAAGGACGAGAAGAAAGACGCGCCGAAGCACTACGAGTGGGAAACCGTCAACCAGGCGACCGCGTTGTGGACCCGCCCCAAAAGCGAGGTCAAGGACGAGGAGTACCGCGAGTTCTACAAGCATATCTCGCATGATTTCGAGGAGCCGCTCACCTGGAGCCACAACCGTGTCGAGGGCAAGTTCGAGTACAACTCGCTGCTCTACATCCCCTCGCATGCGCCGTTCGACCTGTGGAACCGCGATGCGCCGCGCGGGCTCAAGCTCTATATCCAGCGCACCTTCATCATGGACGATGCCGAGCAGTTCCTGCCGCTGTACCTGCGTTTCGTGAAAGGCGTGGTGGATTCCAACGATCTGCCGCTCAATGTCTCGCGCGAGATCCTGCAAAAGAGCGCGGCGGTGGACTCGATGCGCGGTGCGCTGAGCAAGCGCGCGCTCGACATGCTCGAGCATGTCGCCACCGACAAGCCCGAGGACTACCAGAAATTCTGGGATGTGTTCGGACAGGTCATGAAAGAGGGCCTGGCCGAGGATTTCGCCAACCGTGACAAGATCGCGCACCTGTTCCGTTTCGCGACCACCCATACCGACAAGCCGGCGCAGGATCAGAGCCTCGCCGCGTACGTCGAGCGCATGCGCGAAGGGCAGAAAGCGATCTACTATGTGGTCGCCGACAATTTCCTGACCGCGAAAAACAGCCCGCACCTCGAGGTGTTGCGCAAGAAAGGCATCGAGGCGGTGCTGCTGCATGACCGCATCGACGAGTGGATGATCGGTTATCTCGGCGAATTCGATGGCAAGAAGCTGCAGGACGTTGCGCGTGGCGATCTCGATCTCGGAGAGCTCGACGACACCACGACCAAGGAAGAGCGCGAGAAGCAGGCCGAGGAAGCCAAGGGCCTGGTCGAGCGGGTGAAGAAGGCGCTCGAGGCCCGGGTCGAGGAAGTGCGGGTTACCGCGCGCCTGACCGAATCACCGGCCTGCCTGGTGGTGGGCGATCACGATATGGGCGTGCAGATGCGCCGCATCATGCAGGCGGCCGGGCAGGCGGTTCCCGATGTCAAGCCGATCATGGAACTCAACCCCGAGCATCCGCTGGTCAAGCGTCTCGATGCCGAGCCCGACGAGGACCGCTTTGCAGCGCTGGCCACCATCCTGTTCGAGCAGGCCCAGCTGGCCTCGGGCGACGAACTCGAGGACCCGGCAGCCTATGTGCAGCGGCTGAACC
>MTKY01052386.1_pt1 | contig 24640 bp, 24 predicted proteins | sample 1042731 | NCBI WGS metagenome assembly MTKY01 (sample SAMN06212206, study PRJNA360538) | anaerobic digester metagenome | biome: Wastewater treatment plant; material: sludge; isolation source: anaerobic digester fed with sludge from wastewater treatment plant | place: Denmark: WWTP Soeholt ... | reverse complement strand
GGGGTTTTATGGGTATGGGGGGTGGTTATCTCGGAAACTCCTTATCAAAGGCCCTTCTCAGCACGATGTTTTCACCGTGAATGGATATCTTGAACCCGATGTACAAGACCAGGGCGATGGTGAGGATGAGACCAGAATGCATTGTCCAGGAATCTCAGGTCGAAGAACTCCGGGTATTTTATCATCTCGGCGCAAGTGCTGGGGAAGGGTTGCGGCAAGCCCCTCCAGAACTGCATCTTGATGGGGGAATGGGTAGAGAAAGGAGTGAGCGAAGGCCGTTACAGGGAAGTGAGCCGCAGGGATGCATTGGAGTTCAAGGCCGAGGCCGCGGCAAACGGCCTTGTAAGTTGGGTCGTCAACATACAAGACGGCAAAGGGCAGGTCTCCTGCTCGTGCTGTGCCTGCTGCTGCTACAGCCTCCGCCTGGTAACGGAGTTTGCGTGCCCTAGCTTCATCGCTCCGCCTCATTTTATCCCGTCGGTCGATGCCTCCAGCTGCACATACTGCGGAAAGTGTGCCAAGGCCTGCCCCATGGCCGCACTTATCGTCGATACCAAGGGCAAGGAACACCGCCGCCTGCCGGAGCGCTGCATAGGATGCGGACTGTGCGCGGTATCGTGCACGCAGGCGAAGGCGGTGACCATGGTGCCGGTCCCCGAGTATCGCCAGCCTCCAAGGAACATGTTCTCGTTGCTCGCGAGACAGGCGCCGGGCGTCATCAAAACCGCCTGGAAGGTCTCGAGGAAATACAAAAACGAAGCGCGCTCGTGAAGGCGTCTATCTACGTCTATCTATCCTGGATGCTGAGGACCGGCCCGTAACCCTGCAGTTCTCGCATCTCAACCGAGGTGGAGACGGGACGGTGAAAGACATCGATACCGCCGGCGCTGGCCCTGCACTCAAGGCTCGACCGCTCCCTGCCTGTTCTCCGAGGACTCTGCTCCCGCAAAAGAGTAGGTCATCTTTGGGGATTCACGATATATTTGACTGCGAGGGGTTTATGCGGCTGAGGAGGGAGCAGGATGAAAAGAGCGAAAACGGCTGCGGCGCTGGCCGCGGCGGGAACAGGGGTCCTGGCGATCTCGCGCATGAAGCCTTCCACGCGCGCCTACATCGAGTCGGTGGGCTGGCACCGGCCTGACCTCTGGCTGCACGGCATGTTTTACATGAGCCACACCAGGCGGTACGTGGCCATGGGCAGGTTCGCGACGCGCTATGCCCGCTACATACCCGGGCACATGAAGCGTCACTACGCAGACACCTACCACGGCAAACTGGTGCCCCTGGAGGAAGCGAAGAAGCTGGTGACCGTGTGTGAGGACATCGAGCTGCGCAACCTGGAAAGCATCGTGCCCTTCAGGATATGCAAGGACATCGTCCTTCAGAATCCGGATGCCATCCTCGCCTGCAAATGCGTCTGCCGCATGACCTCTCCCAACCACTGCCAACCAGACGAGGTATGCCTGATAGTAGGTGAGCCTTACGTCGGCTATATCCTGGACCATCAGCCCGAGTTCTGCCGGCGGGTAACCGCCGAGGAGGCAGTGGAGATCCTGCGGCAGACCGACGAAGCCGGCTGCCTGCATGCCGCTTTCTTCAAGGACGTGACGCGGGGCCGTTTCTATGCCATCTGCAACTGCTGCTCCTGCTGCTGCGTCGCCCTCAAGTCCCACCGCTTTCATGGCGTGCCCTTCTACGGCCACTCCGGGCTGGAGCCGTCCTTCTCCGATGCCTGCAACGGCTGCCGCAAGTGCGTCAAGGCGTGCCTGTTCGAGGCCCTTGCCCCCGGCGCCAAGGAGGGGCCCCCTATCCTGGACAGGGAGGCATGTATGGGCTGCGGCGCCTGCCAGGCCGCCTGCCCGCAGGACGCCATCACCCTGGTGGAGGTGGCAGGCCGCCCCGCCCCCCTCCGCCTGGACGAACTGTTGGAATCAGGCCGCTGACTTTTCAGGAGTGAACCGGAGATGGGCTTCAGGAGTTTCCCGGGCCTGGGCATCGAGGGCGTTCCGCCGGGGAACGTGCTCGCATTGCCTTTCGAGGAAAAAGCGCCGAAGGGCACCGCGATCTTCCATGCGGCCTTTGCCGCGGACGGTTCATAGGCCACGGAAGCGGGGTAGGGACGGAGGAATAAAACGATATGATATGGTTATCGCGGATGCGTGAGGAAACGGTGCGGCTGTGTGCCTGAAAGGGGGAATCGGTCATGGACGGGGAGCGTCCCTACTGGAACATGGAGATTGAGCCCATCCTCAACACCCCGGAGATGCGGGAGATGCAGCTCGCGAAGCTCAAGGCGTTACTAAGACGGCTCTACGAAGGTGCGCCTTTCTACAGGAAACAGTTCGACGAGCTGGGGGTGGTACCGGAGAAGATCGCGAGCATGGAGGACTTTTCCAGGGCCGTGCCCCTTTTCGACAAGGAGGGCTTACGGACCATGGTGGTGGAGTCCGGCGGTGACCTGCTGGCGGTGCTGGACCAGATAATGCCGGTTAGCGTGGACGACCTCAGCATCATGGCCACCACCACCGGCACCACCGGCATCCCCACCCCCTACCCCATGTCCTGGCACGACATGGAGGACGTATGGGGCGAGGCCATGGTGCGTGGCATGTGGAGGGCGGGGGTGCGCAAGCAGGACCGCATCCTCTTCTGCTTCGCCCTCTCCATGGTCATCGCGGGGGTACCCACCATGATGGGGGCCCACCGCCTCGGGTCCATGGCCATCCCGGTGGGAGCGGAGGCGGGAACGGACCGCATCATGCTCATGCAGACCCTCTTCCGGGGCACGGTATATTCGGGAACCCCCTCACTGGCTGATTACCTCATCGAGAAGTGCAGGGAGCAGGGCAGGGACCCCAAAGACCTCGGCCTGCGCAAGCTCATGTGTGGAGGCGAGCCGGGCGCGGGGATCCCCGAGGTGCGCAACCGGCTCGAGTCCGCCTTCGGGGCGCGCATCTTCGACGCTGGGGCGGGCTTCGGTTTCTCCTGCGACCACGAGGAGTACCAGGGCATGCACTGGACCGCCGACGACCTCGCCCTCTACGAGCTGGTGGACCCGGACACCAAGGAGTCCATCCCGCTGGAGGACGGGGCCGAGGGCGAGGCGATATTCACCGTGCTGGATGGGGACGGCATGTCCTGGCTGCGCACCAGCCTGGGAGACATCCAGCAGGTCTTCACCTCCCCATGCCCCTGCGGCAAGACCGGCATCAGATACAAGGTGGTGGGGCGCACCGACGACATGCTCAAGGTGAAGGGGGCCATCGTCTATCCCACCATGGTGGAGGGCGTGGTGGGCGGCTTCGTGCCCAGGGTCACCGGCCAGTTCCGCATCGTGCTCACCGAGAAGCCGCCGCGGGTTGTGCCGCCGCTCAAGATCAAGATCGAACGAGCCGAGGACTTCCCGGCTGATAAGCTTCCCGAGCTGGAGAAGGAGATGAAGGAGGCCTTTCACGTCAAGGCCAAGTTCACCCCGGAGATCACCTGGCTCGAGGCTGGAGAGCTGGAACGCTCCACCTACAAGGGGCAGACATTCGAGAGGCTGTACGAGCAATAAAATCAAGCGCCGGCAGTGCGATGACGCAAGCTGCGCCTGCGGTGGTGAGATGCCGCGGTGCGGTTCCGGGAAGTTCGCTACAGGGGGGACATGAAAAGGCTGGATGGCAAGCGAGTGGTGATAACGGGGGCGGCTTCCGGACTGGGGAGGGCGCTGGCGGTTGCGCTGGCGCACAAGGGGTGCCGCATCGGCATCGTGGACATCGATATGGATGGCGCCGCGGAGACGCTGCGCATGGTCGATCGGGCGGGCGGCCGCGGCGAGACCTACAGGCTCGACGTCAGGGTGGCCATCGACTGGGAGGACATGGCGGAGCACTTCTTCAAAAGTTGGGGCGGCGTGGACGTCCTCATCAACAATGCCGGCGTGGTCTCAGTGGGTCACGTGGGGGACATCCCCTTGGAGGACTGGGGGTGGATCTTCAGCATCAACTTCTGGGGCATGGTCTATGGGTGCCATGCCTTCATCCCGAGCATGAAGACGCAGGGCGGCGGGCATATCGTCAACGTCGCTTCCGCGGCGGGGCTCCTGTCCATGCTGGAGATGGCCCCCTACAATACCACCAAGGCGGCGGTCATCGCCCTCAGTGAGACCCTGCGCGGAGAGCTGGCCTCCGCGGGGATCGGGGTCACGGTCGCATGCCCCATGTTCTTCAACACCAACCTGCTTGACACCATGCGCTACACCGACGAGTTCGAGTCGGAATTCGCCCACGCCACCTTCGACAACGCCCGCATGACCGCGGACGAAGTGGCGCGTGCGGTGGTCAAGGCGGTGGAGAAAGGGAAGCTTTATGCCGTCCCCCATGGATCTGGCAAGGTGTTCTGGAAGTTAAAGCGCTTGAGCCCCGGCTTCTGGCACGGGATCCAGGCGTTTCTCAACTACAACGGCGTGGGGCGGCGCCTGTTCCTGTGGATGGCCCGCAAGGGCCTGATGCAATAGGTGCAAATAAGGATGTTCGCGTGTACCTGTCCTCCCTCCCGTATGCCCTGCCGGCACATGTCCGCGCTGATGCCGCGCGATCTCTCCTCCCGATTCCCTATCCGTCGTGTCTCTTCCACCCTGTTGAGGCTTTATTCGGAAGCAGTGCGGTTTCCAGATATAATCTTAGAACAAACCCGGATTTTATCCTATAAGAAACGGCGACGCGGCGGATGGAGACACTCGTGAGATGGGACACGGGGACGAAGCAATCAACGTCCCGGCTGGCCCCGAGGAAGAGCACAGCCGGGAGTTGTTCCGGCTCGAGGAAGAGGCCAGGGCGAGCGGGAAGGGACTATGGGCTATGCCCTACCTCGAGAGGCACGAGGCGAGGCTTGACCCCAATGCCTCAGGCACGAGGCGAGGCTTGACCCCAATGCCTGGGGGTGTTATTCCTGCGCCAGGTCCTCCCGCAATACGTGTTTGAGCACCTTGCCGCTGGGGTTGCGCGGCAGCACGTCCACGAAGAAGACCACCTTGGGGCGCTTGAACCCCGGCAGGTTCTCGCGGCAGAACTCCATGATCTCCTCCTCGCTCGCGCTCTCCCCCGGCTGCAACACCAGGGCGGCATGGATCTTCTCCCCCCACTGCGGATCGGGCAGGCCGAAGACCGCCACCTCCGCCACCTTGGGATGAAGGAGCAGCGCGTCCTCCACTTCCTTGGCGAAGACGTTCTCTCCCCCCGTCTTGATCATGTCCTTGAGCCGGTCGACGAAATAGAGGAATCCGTCTTCGTCCTCTTTAACGATATCGCCGGTGTGCAACCAGCCCCCGGTGAACGTCTTCTCCGTCTCGTCCTCGCGCCTGTAATATCCCTTGATGATCGCCGGCCCCTTGAGTAGCAGCTCCCCGATCTCTCCCACCGCAACCTCCTCGCCCGTATCCTTTACGATGCGGTAGTCCATGAGGGGATTGACCACGCCGATGGAGCCCGGCTTGCGGAAGTTGTTTTCGTGGTTGAGCACGGTGGCGTTCCCGCCGCTGGACTCGGTAAGCCCATAGGTATAGAAGAGATGGGCATTGGGCATCTTCTGCAGCACCGCCTGCTTGAGCTCCTCGGGAAAGGTGGCCGCGGCGGTCGCGAAAGCCCTCACGCTGGTGGTGTCGCAGGCCATGGCCTCGGGGACGCTCATGATCCACCCGAAGAGGAAGGGCGGCACCACGATGACCATGGTGACCTTTTCGCCCTCGATGGCCTTCATGTACGCGACGGGGTCGAAGCCGCGCTGCAGGACCACCGTGGCCCCCGCCGCCAGCAGGGGATGCAGGCAGTTGTTCTGGATGACGTGGAAGAGGGGAAGCACCTGTATGCCCACGTCCTCCGGGGTGATGCTCAGCGCGTTTATGGTGGAATAGATGGCGCTGAGGGCATTGAGGTGTGAGCCCATGGCCAGCTTGGACACTCCGGTGGTGCCCCCGGTGCAGAGGAAGCAGTATATGTCGTCGGGTAATACCTCCACCTTCGGCTCCGCCTCGCTGCCCGACTGCAGGAAATCCTCGTATTCGGTCACACCGGCGGGCACCTCCCCACCGATCTGTATGTAATCCTTTACTTCCGGAAGCTCCGGCTTCATGTCTTCCACCACCGCTGCGAAGGCGGGATGGTAAACGAGCACCGAGGCATCGGAGAGGTCGACCAGGTAGCGGATATCCGGTGGTGCCAACCTGGACATCACCGGGAAAAAGATGATGCCCTGCTTGGCGCAGGCGTAATTGGCTTCCACGATAGCGGGGACGTTCTCCGTGAGTATGGCAACCTTGTCTCCCTTCTTCAGCCCCAGGCCGGCCAGGGCGTTGGACAGCCTGTTTATCCGGGTGTTGAACTCCCTCCAGGTCCAGCGCTGGTCCTCGAATATCAGGGCCGTCTTGTCGGGGAACTGGATGGCGTTCCTGCGGGGGATGTTTCCTATATTCATCTCGGTATCTCCCTTTACTCCCGTATCTCCATGGACTGCGCCAGGTCCCGCAGCTCCCGCCTGAGCACCTTTCCCGCCTCACTGGCGGGTACGGCCTCCACCACCTTGAGCAGCCGGATCTTCTTGTAGGCGGCGAGATTGGAGTTGGCGTATTCCAGCAGCTCCTCCTCGGTCACCTCCGCCCCGGGTATGAGTTGCACGAAGGCGATGGGTATCTCTCCCTTCCGCTCGTCTTTCTTCCCCACCACGGCAGACTGGGCCACGGAGGGGTGGTCGTTGAGTACCTCCTCCAGGTCGCGCGGATAAACATTGTAGCCCTTGTAGATGAGCATGTCTTTCTTGCGGTCCACGATATAGAGGTATCCGTCCTCGTCGAACTTGCCGATGTCCCCGGTGAGCAGCCAGCCGTCCTCCTTGAGCATCACCGCCGTCTCCTCGGGGTTGTTCCAGAATCCCTTCATGAGCTGGGGACCGCGGACGCAGACCTCGCCCGCCTCTCCAGCGGCCATCTCCCTGTCGTAATCCTCCGGATCGACGATCTTCACCTCGGTGTCCGCCACCGGCAGGCCAACCGAGCCCACCTTGAGCGCTCCCCGCTCCGGCGGGGATATGGAGACGATGGCCGTCGCCTCGGAGAGGCCATAAGCCTCGCAGATCACGCCGGGAAATTTCTCCAGTAGCTTCTCCATCAGGTTGAAGGGGATGGGAGCGCCTCCCGATGCCACCAGCCGGATCTCCGACATGTCGATCTCCGGGTAGAGGGGATGATCCACCATGGGCACGAAGAGCTGCGGCGCACCGCCGAAGCAGGTCGCCCGGTACTTGGGTATGGCCCGCAGGAATTCCTCGGGGTCGAAACGTGGAAAGACCACGAGGGTGTTGCCCGCCATCAGCTGCATGTTGAGGAAGCCGAAGGCGCCCATGGCGTGGAACCAGGGCGGCACGACCAGGGACATCTCCAGGCCGCGGCGGAAGGGGTGGTTTTCGCCCTTGTCCCCTTCCTCCAACTCGAGGCCTATGACCCCGTCCTTGTAGGTGATCTGCCCGCCGGAGAACCAGTAGGAGAGCTGGCAGGAATTCACCAGGGCGTTGTAATGGGTGACCATTATCCCCTTGGGAGTCCCGGTGGTCCCGCCGGTATAGGAGATATGCGCCAGGTCCTCCTTCACGTCAAGGGAGATTTCCGGGGGTTCGGCGGGATGCCCGGACAAAAGAGAAGTGAAATCGATTACTCCCTCGTCGAAGACTCCCTTGGAGAGCGCCTTGACCGGCGCGCTGATGGGCGGATAGCAGTCGGCCAGGCTGACCTCGATCGTCCTCTTGACCCCTGTCTCCGGCAGGACCCTGCTGGAGGCGGCCCAGAAGAGGTCCAGCCCTATGAACGTCTCCGATCCGGAATCGTTGAGCTGGAATACCAGTTCGCGCTCGGAGAGCAGGGGGCTCACGGGAACGAAGACCGCCCCCGCCTTGAGCAGCCCGTAGTAGGCTATGGCGAACTGTGGCGAGTTAACGAGATGGAGCGCGACTCTGTCTCCCTTCGCCACTCCCAGGCCGGACAGGGCGGAGGCGAAGCGGTCGGAGAGGAGGTCCAGCTCCCTGTATGTCACCTCCATGCCGCCGAAGACGATGGCGTTGCGCTCCGGCCACTGCAGGGCTGCCGACCGCAGGATCTGGAAGACCGGGACCTCGGGGTAGTCGAGGTTCCTGGCGACGCCTGCCGGCCAACGCTTGAAGTTCTTTTCCATGGTTCCCCTCCCGGAAATACGAGTGCTGCGAACGAGGTGCGATGCGCCTGTATGTCTATGTTGAGAAGTATGAACAGCTGCAGTTTCTGCTGGATTGTATTTTTATCCTGAAACAATCTTCTTGCTTTATGCAAGTCAAAAATTTCGCCCGGGCATTTCATCCAGGTAGCGGAAACAGGTTCGCGGAGATACCCCTCACACTGTCATCGCCGGCATTACCTCATCGCCGGCACGATACCCCCGTTCGTGGTGAAAGCGTCTCAGCTCGCGGCCTTTCCCTTCCGGAGCTTCCTGATCTCGCGGTCCATGACGTAGTCCACCAGCCAGGGGAAATGTCTCTTGAGCACGTAGATCATCTTCGCGGAGCCGGGCGTGATGACGAACTTGCCCTTCTCCATCCCCTTTATCAGGGCCTGTGCGACCCGCTCGGGCCGCATGAGGCCGCCGCCCTCGCTCACGGCCGCCGTCTCCGGGGGTTTATTGCGGTTCTCCACCTCGAAGCCGGGAGTGTCCGTGTCTGGGGGGCAGAGGATGGAGACCCCGACGCCGCAAGGCTTCAGCTCGCTCCTCAGGGCCTCGGTCAGGCCCATGAGGGCGAACTTGGAGGCGGCGTAGTCCGTATACCCGAAGGGACCCACGAAACCAACGACAGAACATACGTTAGTGATGTATCCCCGGCGCTGCTTCAGGTGGGGCAGAAGGGCCTTGATGGTGTTCCAGTTGCCGTAGAGATGGAGCTTCATCGACTCGTCCAGCTGCTCGTAGCTGATGTTCTCGAAGTAATCGGGAAGCGCCCTTCCCGCGGAGTTGATGAGGATGTCCGGGGGGCCGAATCCCTCGACGGCCTCGGCCATGACCTTTTCGACCTCTTCGTGATCGCTGATATCCAGCTGCTTGAAGGTGAAGCGCTGGCTCTCATTCTTTCTCCTGGCGGTGACCTTCTCCAGCGCCTCCTCCAGGCGCTCCCTGCCGCGGGCGAAGAGGATGACGTTGGAGCCCCTCTGCGCCAGTATCTCCGCCGCGGACAGGCCAATACCGCTGGAGCCGCCCACGACATAGACGTTCTTGCCCTCGAAATCCTTGATCTTCATGCGTTCCTCCCCTCGGGACTATCAACTCAGGCAAGCCCGTGCCGCGCCAGCCACATGGCCACGGGCTTGCCCAGACCCCGGCGGTTCAGTAACGAGAAGATGTCGAGGAACTGCGCCGGGGTCAGGCGCTTGTTCACCCACAGCAACTTGGCAAAAGGCTGGGGCATCTCGTAGAATTTGTTCTTCTCCACCGCCCTGAGGATGCAGCCTGCGATGGCGGCGGCGCTCATCCTGGCCTGGGTGAAGGAGGTGCGATAGAACTCCGCTATGAAATCGCTATTGATCCTGGCCGTCTCCAAGAGATTGGTGTTGAGGCACAGGGGGCAGGCGACGGTGACCCTTATGTTGTGGGGCGAGAGCTCCATCCTCAGCGTCTCGGACAAGCCTATGATCGCCGCCTTGGTGGTGTTGTAGGGCGCCTGCTCGAACAGGGTGATCATCCCGGCCATGGAGGCGACGTTGACGATATGCCCGCCGCCCTGCCGCTTCATCCCGGGCACGTAAGCCCGGCACCCGTAGATGACACCCATGAGGTTGACGTCCACTATCCTCCGCCAGTCCTCCACGCTGACGTCTTCTACACATCCCGCGACCATGATGCCGGCGTTGTTGACAAGTAAACCCACCTTACCCCAAGCAGCGAAGAAGTGCTCGGCGCAAGCCGCAACCTCCTCCGGGTTGGCGACGTCGCAGCGGAAGACCTCTCCCGTGCCCCCCGCCTTTTCGATCAGTCCCCTGGTTTCCTCCGCCGCATCGAGGTCTATGTCCACGATGCCCAGTTTCCAGCCATCCCTCGCGAGCGCCAGGCATATCTCGCGGCCTATGCCCTTCGCGGCGCCCGTCACCACGGCTGTCTTTTCGTAGTCGAATCGCATCTTTCGCCTCCCGCATGTAAAAGACGGCAATCCATCAGGTTAGCCTACCGAGACTGTAAAAAGGATATATCCGATACCTGCCTTTTACAAACCAGTTGATGAAGAAGCCGAGGCTCAGGCACGGGGCGAGGCTTGACCCCAATGCCTCAGGCACGGGGCGGGGCTTGACCCCAATGCCTGTGACTCTCATGCAGGGGGTGGTGATAATATATTGTCAACGGTGATACCGCATAAAGGGGGGAGAGATGGACGGGCCTCAAGGTATACTCGACACGGACCTCTACAAGCTGACCATGCAGCAGGCGGTCTGCCAGTACTACCCGCGGGCAAAGGCGCGCTACAGCTTCATCAACCGCGGCGGGACCCCTTTTCCACGCGGCTTCGGCAAAGAGCTCTTCAGGTACGTAAAGACCATGAAGAAGCTGCGTCTCGGCGCGGACGAGAAGGCGTGGCTGGCCGGGAAGTGCCGCTACTTCCATCCCGTATATCTCGACCTGCTCGAGTCGTACCGCTTCGACCCCGACGAGGTGAGCATCGCGCAGGAAGGCGGCGAGCTGTCCATAACCGTCGAGGGTTACTGGTACACATCCATCCTGTGGGAGGTCCCCCTCATGGCCCTCATCAGCGAGCTTTATTTCGAGATGACGGGTGAGAAAGAAAATGCCTACCCGGAGGAGAAGGTCCACGAGCTGAACCGGGAGAAGGCGCTTTTCTTCGCGGAGAACGGCATCCGTTTCGTGGATTTCGGCACCCGCAGGCGCTTCTCGTACCGTAACCACCGCATGCTCATACCCGACCTCATGCAGGCGGGCGAGTACCTGCTGGGGACGAGCAACGTGCACCTCGCCCACGTCTACGACCTCACCCCCATCGGGACCCAGGCGCACGAATGGTTCCAGTTCCACTCAGCCAAGTACGGCTTCCGCGTGGCCAACCAGATAGCCCTGGAGAGATGGCTGGAGGTCTACAAGGGAGACCTGGGGATAGCCCTCACCGACACCTTCGGAACGGAGAACTTCTTCTTCGCCTTCGACACCTATTTCGCCAAGGTATTCGACGGCATCAGGCAGGACTCCGGCGACCCCTTCGCCTTCCTGGAGAGCGCCATCGCGCACTACGAGAAGCTGGGCATCGATCCCGCGAGCAGGAGCATCGTCTTCTCGGACTCCCTCGACCTGGAGCTGGCCAAGTCCATCCACGAGGCGTGCGCGGGACGGGTAAAGGATAGCTACGGCATCGGCACCTTCCTCACCAACGACGTGGGGGTCAAGCCGTTGAACATGGTGATCAAGATGGTGGAGTGCCAGCCCTTCAAGGACTCGGACCGCTGGGTGGACGCGGTCAAGATCTCCGACGCGGAGGGCAAGTACACCGGGAACCTGGAGACCATCCAGCTCGCCAGGCACACGCTCTTCATGGACGACTGAACGGGCAGAAAAGCCATGCGGCAGATACCCATCAAGCTGGGCGACTGGGCGCGTGAAAGCGCTCCGCGGCGGGTACCCATCCCGCCTTCTTTCTGATAGCTTAGGGGAACGATGATCATCCCGTTCCCGGTCATATCGGGTAAGGAGATGCGAGGGAGGTCGACCGCCATGGGCAGCGTGAAGGACTTGACGGTCATAAGAGAGCCGCGGGGTGCCGAGGCCGGCCTGGGCCGGTTCGTCTATTCCGACCGCTACTCGGTGTTCGACTGGGGCGAGATGCCCGACCACATCGAGGGCAAGGGCAAGGCCATCTGCATGGCCTCCGCGTTCTTCTTCGAGGGGCTGGAGGAGAAAGGGATAAAGACGCATTATGCCGGGATCGTGGAGGATGGCATCGCCAAAAAAACGAGTGAGCTGAGGGAGCCCGGGGACACCATGGAGGTCGGGCTGGTGAGGGTGATAGAACCCGCGGTGCAGGGTGATGACTACGACTACTCCGTTTTCACGGCGGAGAGGGGGAACTTTCTCATCCCCCTGGAGGTGATGTACCGCAACTCTTTGCCGGCAGGCTCGTCTGTGTTCAAGCGCCTCGAAGACGGCAGCCTCAAGCCCGCCGACATCGGCCTGGACGGGATGCCCGAGCCGGGCCAGTTGCTGGAGCGGCCCATGCTCGACGTCTCCACCAAGCTGGAGTCGAGCGACAGGTACATCGACTGGGAGGAAGCTCGCAGGATCAGCGGCATGGACAAAGGCGAGATAGAGGAGATGCAGAGGATCGTCCTCCTCATCGACGACATGATCAGCGGGGAAGCGGGCAGGCTGGGGCTCTCCAACGAGGACGGAAAGGTCGAGTTCGGCTTCGACGGGGGAAGGGACCTGGTGTTAGTCGATGCTCTGGGGACGCTGGACGAATGCCGCTTCTCCTACAGGGGGCTCCCGGTCAGCAAGGAGATAGCCCGCATACATTACCGCGGGACGGACTGGCACCGGGACACAGAGGAGGCCAAGAAGAAGGGCTTGGTCGACTGGAAATCCCTGGTCAAGTCCTCACCCGAACCACTGCCCCCGCAACTGGCTAGGGCGATATCGCAGCTCTACCAGGCCTACGCCAACGAGCTGGCTCGACGGCAGTGGTTCGACGTCCCTCCCCTGGCCGAGGTCCTGTCATCCATCGAGAGGACGCTGGGACAGCGGTGACGGCGGCCTGAGTGTCGATCTTTGCCTATAGCTTTTATCGCCTTCCCTGGTCCTCATGATGAGTCCCTTGGCGTACATGGATTCGAGCCTCTCCTCCGCCTCCGAGGCCTCCAGCCCGCAGCGTCCAGCTATGGTCTCTACCGCCTCCAGCTTGGGCGTAAGACACAAGGCCATAGCCGCATCAGCGGGCGTGAACAACTTCTTGAGGATTTTCACCTCAACGCCCGTATCGGTTGCCGGGAAGCCACCCGGCAGCCTGTCCAGGAACTCGCGCAGCCTGGTATACAGGTCAGCTCCTTCGATAACCTCGGCCATGACGCATCCTCCTTCCTTCAGCAAACCGCCGCGAGGCGGCTCCCCCTCCGCCCACAGCCATTCCCGGGAGGATTATCAGGCATACGAAAGGACAGCCATGTACGTATTTGCAGCCCTGGAAGTACTCGCGGCAATAGCGCATGCGGTTCGAATTGCGCTAATAACCCTACTTAAGAGAATACGCTTATGGCGGGGTATGTAAAGCTGACCAACCCTCAGCAATGCTACCATATTATGTCAAGAATAGCGGCTATCATCAGGGGTGACAGGTTTGGATCACGGATTAGACCTGAGACGTCTCCCGCCGGGAAAAAGACCGATCGACATCAGGATGCTCCTATCTTCTTTCGGCATAACCTCGCATCCTTGACGCTGGTCTCGGAACGGGAGTCTCTCAGGCCTTCTTTCTTATCACTACCCTGCAGACCGGGTCGCCGTAGGGTAAGCGGGTCTCGATGGAAAGGTCGCAGCCGCAGTAGCGGAACATGGTGCGGTCCATGTCCATGGCGGCGTCGCAGGCCGCCGCGTCTTCGGGGCGGCGGAAGCCGTAAGGGCAGGAGGGCAGGACCAGCTCGATGCCCTCCTCGTCATGGTCGAGCCTCTCGAAGTCTATGTCCGTCCTGGCGAAGACCTTCTCCAGGTCCTGCCTCAGCGCCGCCATGGAACCCCGCCATTTCATCCCGCCGGGTACGTGGCCGCCCGCGAAACCCAGTGCACTGGCGATAATCCTGGCCGCTGGTTCCCCGACGAGCGGCACGCGGCAGAAGAGCCGGTACAAGCTCCCGAGGAGGAGAAAGAACCTCTTGCGTGCGCTCATGTCCCTCCTTGCCGGCCACCACGAATCCCTACGGGCTTATGTTCTCCAGTTCCTCCTTGAGGCCGGTAGTGAAGCGGGAGGCGGTCATGCCGTCGATGAAGCGGTGGTCGTAGGCTATGGACAGCTCCAGCACCGGCGCCACCCTTATCTCGTCGCCCTCCCCCGCCACCGCTACCCTGCGGATGGAGCCGACGAAGACCATGCAGCTCTGGGGCGGGTTGATGATGGGTGTGCCCGTCTCCACGCCATAGAAGCCGAGGTTGGAGACGGTGATGGTGCCGCCCGAGAGGTCCTCGCTGGTGAGCTGCCCCGCGGCGGCGCGTTCCTGCAGCTCCCTTATCTCGCTGCCGATCTCCCTCGCCGTCTTGCGCTCAGCGTTCTTCACCACGGGGACCACCAGCCCCTGCTCGGTGGCCATGGCCACGGAGACGTTGACGTCCTCGTAGATGGTGACGGTATCGTCCGCGAAGCTGCTGTTGACCTCGGGATTCTTCGCCACCGCGTCCGCCACCGCCTTCACCGCGAGGTCGTTGATGGAGACGCCCTCCATAGCGGCCTTGGCCGCGAGCAGTCTCTCGGCGTTGACCGTGGCCATCTGGGTGAACTGCGGGATGTTCTGCCAGCTGGAGAGCATGCGCGCCGACATGGCCTTGCGCACCTGGTTGAGCTTGACCTTCGCCTTGATCGCGGGACCCGTGGCGGCCGCGCGCACGTCCTTCTCGGTAATGACGCCGTCAGGGCCGGTCCCGGCCACGGCGGCGAGATCCACTCCCAACTCCTCCGCCAGCTTCCTCACCCGCGGGGAGACCCTCGCTCCCGCCCGGCCTCCCTCTCGCGACGGCGCCGGAGCCGCGGCGGCCGGCGCAGCGGGCGCCGCTTGTGTATAGGGCGCTGCCTCCTTTTCCGCCCTCTCGGCCTCCCATCTTCTCAGGGCCTCTTCGACGTCCAGCTCCTCGCCCTCGCCGGCGATGACCGCGATGGGCTGGCCAACCTGGGCTTCCTCCTCCTCCTCCACCAGTATCTTGCGCAGCACGCCCTCGTAGGGCGACTCCAGCTCGATGGTGGCCTTCTCGGATTCGATGACCACCAGCAGCTCGCCCTTACGCACGAAGTCGCCTTCCTTTTTCTCCCATGCGACTATGACGGCCGAGGTCATGGTCACCCCCAGCCGGGGCAGTGTCACTACGTCCATCTGTCTTCGCCTCCCGTGATGCCGCGTCTCAGTACTGCATGACCTCGCGCACCGCGGACATGAGTTTCTCCTCGTTGGGCTTGAACTCCTGCTCGAGGAAGATGCTCTGGGGGATAGGGGTATCCGCGCTGCCCACCCGCTTGATGGGGGCCGCGAGGTCGAAGAAAGCCTCCTCGGCGAGGATGGCAGCGAGTTCGGCGCCCGTGCCCCCCGTCTTCTGCTCCTCGTGGGTGATGACCACCCTCCCCGTCTTGCGCACCGAGGCGAGTATGGTCTCCTTGTCCAGGGGGATGAGGGTACGGGGGTCGATGACCTCCGCCTCTATCCCCTCTCCCGCCAGCATGCCGGCGGCGGCGAGGGCGGTGTGTACCTGCAGCGAGGTGGCGATGATGGTCACGTCGGAGCCCTCGCGCTTGACCTCCGCCTGCCCGAAGGGGATGGTATACTCCTCCTCCGGCACCTCCCCGGGCATGCTGTAGAGGACCTTGTGCTCGAAGTAGAGCACCGGGTTGGGGTCGCGGATGGCCGTTTTCAGAAGCCCCTTGGCGTCGTAGGCGTTGGAGGGCACCACCACCTTGAGCCCCTGGGAATGCATGAAGAGGGCCTGCGGGCTCTGGGAATGCTCCGGCCCGGCCCCCGCCATCACCCCCACGGGAAGGCGGATGGTCACCGGGATCTTGAAGCAGCAGCCGTGCATCCAGTTCCACTTGCCCAGCTTGTTGTAGATCTCGTCGAAGGCTATGCCGACGAAGTCGGCGAAGCTGAACTCGGTGATGGGGGTGAGCCCCGCCAGGGCCATGCCCAGGGCGGCCCCGGCGATGGTCGCCTCCGCGATAGGGGTGTCGAAGACGCGGTCGGGCCCGAAGCGGTCCAGCAGACCCGCGGTGGCGCCGAAGGCGCCCGACATGGTGGCCACGTCCTCGCCGAAGTAGACGCTGCTCCCGTCCCTCTCCATCTCCTCCAGCAGGGCCTCGTTGATGGCCTGCATGTAGCTGATGGTCTTCATCTACACCACCCCCTCGACGAAGAGGCCCTCGTAGATACGGGTGCACTCCGGCATGGGGGAGGCCTCGGCCGCCGCGATAGCGTCCAGGATCTCTTTCTCGACCTCGGCGTCGACGGCCGCGAAGTCCTCCTCCGCGGCCGCCCCCGCGGCTATGAGCCTGGCCCTGTAGTTCTTTATGGCGTCGCGTTTCTCCATCCATTCCTCCACCACCGCCTGGTCGCGGTAGAGAGCGGGGTCGCCCTCGAAGTGGCCGCGGTAGCGGAAGGTCTTTCCCTCGATGAAGGAGGGGCCGCCGCCGGAGCGGGCGCGCTCGATGGCCTCCTTCGCCACCTCGTAGACCAGGAGCACGTCGTTGCCATCGATGACGTAGCCGGGTATGCCGTAGCCGTCGGCGCGGTCGGCGATGTTGTTCTTGAGGGCGTGCGCTTTGGTGTAGTGGGTGGAGATGCCGTACTCGTTGTTCTCGCAGTAGAAGACGATGGGCAGGTTGTAGAGGCCGGCCCAGTTCATGCCGCCGTGGAAGGTCTCGCGGGCGGCGGTGCCGTCGCCGAAATAGCACACGCACACCTGGTCCGTCTTCTTCACCTTTACCGCGTATCCCGCTCCGGCGGCGATGACGAAGCAGGCGCCAAGGGTGCCGCTCTGCCCCAGCACCCCCTTCTCGGGGTAGGCGACGTGCACGATGCCCGCGCCGAGGCCGCAGGTGGTGCCGCATAACCTGCCCATGAAGTCGCCGTAGATCTTGTCCAGCGGGACCCCCTTGGCGATCATCTGGTTGCAGCCGCGGTGGTCGTAGAGTATGTAGTCGTCGTCGCGCAGGGAGGCGCAGGTGCCCGCGCCCGTGGCCTCCTGGCCGATGCCCGAATGGTAGAAACCCGAGACCTTGCCCTCGTGCAGCAGCCGGATGAGGTTCTCGTCGAAGGCCCTCTGCTTGACCATCTCGCGGTAGAGCCGCAGAAGAAAGTCCTTGTCGTACCTGGCGGGATCTATGTCCCTCTTCACCACCTCGGCCATGGCTTATCTCCTCCCTCCCTCAGGCATTGGGGTCAAGCCTCGCCTCGTGCCTGAACCACCACGTTTCCTCTATCTCAATACCTATCCCAAAGGTCCAGGGGCCTAAACCGCGATGCAGTTCCGCGACACCGGCGTTACATCGTCGTCCAGCCCCCGTCCACGGGTATTATCGCGCCGGTGATGTAAGAAGCCTCGCCGGAGGCCAGGAAAAGGGCGACGCGCGCTATCTCCTCCGGCTCCGCCACCCGCTGGAGGGGGATGTTCTGTTTGAGGTAGTCCTCCAGCATTGCCAGCATGTCGGCGATCATCGGGGTCCTCACCGTTCCGGGACAGATGCAGTTCACCCGGATATCGGGCGCGTAGGTGATGGCCATGATGCGGGTGAGGGCGACCACCCCTCCCTTGGCCGCGGTGTAGGCGTCCGCGCCCGGCACCGCCACCAGGGCATTGGAGGAAGCGGTGTTGATGATGGAGCCGCCCCCGGCCTTGACCATCTCCGGCTGGCAATACTTTGTACAGAAGAAGAGGCTGTTGAGGTTATTGCGGATCACCTCGTTCCAGTCCTTCTCGGGGGTGTCCAGCAGGGTGGTCATGGTCAACGGCGAGGAGAAACCGTGGCTGGCGTTGTTGAAGAGGATGTCCACCTTGCCGTACGCCTCCACCGTCCCGCACACCATGTCCGCCACCTGTTCCTCCACGGCGAGGTCGGTCTCCACGTAGAGGGCCTCTCCGCCCGCGGCCTTTACCTCGTCCGCTACCTCCTGGCCCACGGCCTTTCCATATACCCCCTGGTAATCGACCACTACTACCTTGGCCCCCTCGGCAGCGAAAAGCAGTGAGGCCGCCCTGCCTACCCCGCTCCCTCCCCCGGTGATCACAGCTACCTTGTCCTGCAGGCGCATCTCTCTACCCCCTGTTCTCTTACGGTCTGACCAGCACCTTGATGGACTCGTTCGGGTCCAGTTGCACCCGGAAGGCCTCGTTTATCTCTTCCAGCGGGAAGGTATGGGTGATGAGGGGCTGGGTCTTCACCTTCCCCTCGCTGATGAGCTCTATCGCCTTGGGGTAGATGGACCCCAGGCAGCCGATGATGCGGGGGTTCTTGTGCACGATCCTGGTTGTGTTCACCACCTGGTCCCCCTCGGGGAGGCCCACCAGGGCAACCGTCCCCGCCGAGCGCACGATCTCCAGCGCCTGGGCGAAGGTGTCACGCCCCCCGGCGGCGTCCACCACGATGTCGGCCATGGCCCCCTCGCCGAAATGGTAGGGCCCCACTCCCAGTTCCTTTTTCATGCGCTCCAGCACGTCTTCATTCGCGGCATCCACGACCACGTCCGCACCCAGTTCGCCCGCCAGGCGCATCCTCACGGGGGAGAGTTCGGACACCACCACTTTCTCCACCGGGACGGCCTTGAAGGCCTGCATGGCCGCATTGCCGATGAGGCCTGCCCCCAGCACCGCCACCTTGTCACCCTCTTTGGCGCCGCTCATCTCCACGGCGAAGACGGCAACGCCCACCGGCTCCAGGGTGGCGGCCTCCTCATCGCTCATCCCGTCGGGGATGGGGTGAAAAGTGAGCCCGGGCATGGCGTTCTCGATCTTCACGTACTCGGCGAAGGCGCCTGGCCTGCCGTAGCCGGTGGAGTTCTTGAAGGCTTGGGGGCAGTTGGCGAGCGCGCCGGTCTGGCACCAGAAGCAGGTGCCGCAGACGCCGATGGTGAAACCCATGGCGCGCTGCCCGGCCTCCACGCCGCTCAGCGCGGATCCCGCCTCCACCACGTCTCCCACGAACTCGTGGCCCATGATCTGTCCCGGCTCGACGTAGAATCCCAGCTTGTAGCTGTGCAGGTCGGAACCGCAGATGCCGCATGCCCTCACCTTGAGCAGGACGTCCATCGGCCCCACCTCGGGTACCGGCACTTCCCTTATCTCCATCGATCCCGGTTCGACGTAGACCGCGGCTTTCATGGTATCCATTCCATCACCTCCACCCCCATACAATCGGATAAAAAGTTGCCGTGTTCCGTGTCGTTAGAGAGAAGACCGGTGCCCGGTTATCTCCTTGATAGAAATGTGTTGCGTTTTCGAACCAGCCGGACCGACAGGGAAAGCAATCGATACTTCACGCATGATTATATATCAAGTTCGTCTCCATGGATGAACTTGCGTGTCGGCTTAGCGGCGGGTAACCCACCCGCCTCGAGATAGTGGAGAACCAGGCGGGGGTGAGGATGATAAGGGAAGCAGCCGGAGTATCATCGTTTTCCCAAAGGGGGCACGGGGATGAGCCGGCAATGACCGCTTACTCCACTTCCGCTCGCAGCACGATCGCCTCGGAGAGCAACTCTTCTATCCGCTCCACCTCGCTCCCCGGAACGGTCTCGGCCAGGTTTGTGACCGGCGCCGTCCTCGAACGGCCGCTGGGCTTGAGCAGGGACCGCATAGCCGCCAGGTCGCACGAGACCAGGAGGGTGCCGTGGTGGAGCAGCCTGCCCCGCCGCCGCGCCTGAGCAGAGCCGGATATCTTCCTTCCCTTTACGTAAACGTTGTTCGGGGCCACCCATTCCCAGGTCACTCCCAGGCGGTCCAGGAGCGAGGTCACGGGGTAAGATAGAGCCCTCAGGCTGCCTCCTATGTCGCGGAGCCGAGGATCCTCCATATCCAGGTAGAGGGAATAGTTCAGGTTGCCAAGGTCGTGGTAAACGGCGCCGCCGCCACTTGCCCGCTTCAGCACCGGTACCCCCATCTCCTCCGCTTTGCGAAGATAGACCTCGTCCGCGGGCTTGAGGAACCTCCCCAGCACGACGCAGCGGTCGTTGCGCCACACCCTGGCCTGGTTGCCGTCCGCCTCTTTCCAGTAGCGAGCGTCCCGCTCCAGGTTCAGGGAGGGATCGAACGTGGTCTCCTCGCTTATCAGCTCGATCTTCATTTCTTGTCCATACGTCGTTGCCGCCTTACCGTCCATATCCGTTTTCGCGCTTCAAACACCCCCGGGGGAAATAAAAAGCGAGAATCATTTCGAGTACATTTTTAAATGAGTCAACGGGGACCTGACCCCCTTAGAATTGGCATTCCTCGCCGGGTGGGCAAGGCTCCGTTTCCAGCTCCAGGGTTGCATGTATTACTTTGTGCTCGGCGAGCAGCATCTCCTTGATGTCCCGCAGGAGTTCCCCGAACATGCTCAGCCTGGCGTCCTCGACGACGATATGGGCAATGAGGGAATACTGGTGGGAGCCTATCTCCCACACGTGGAGGTCGTGCACGTCCGTTACCCCGGGCATGGCGGCTATGGCCGCGATGATGTCCCCGTAGTCTATTCCCCGGGGGACCGATTCCATGAGGATATGCACCGACTCCCGCATTATCTGGAAGGCGCTCACCAGGATAAGCACGCCGATGACCATGGTTATAGTGGGGTCCGCGTAGCTCCAGCCGGTGGTGAGAACGATGATCCCCGAGACCACCACGCCCAGGGAGACCAACGCGTCCGTGAGCAAGTGCAGGAAGGCGCTGCGCAGGTTGAGGTCCGACCTTCCCCGCCGCAGGATCAGGGCCACGCTGCCGTTGACCAGGAACCCCAATCCCGCCACGAGAACGACCAGGCCTCCCCTTACTTCCACCGGCTCGATGAACCTGAGTATGGCGCCGTAGAAGAGGAAAAAGCAGATGAGCGCGATGACGAGGGAGTTGATAAAGGCCACCACGATGCCCATGCGGTGATAGCCGAAGGTCTTTTTCTCCGTCGCCGGCCTGGCCATCACGCGCACGGCGACGAGGGAGAGGACCAGGGCGAAGGAGTCCGAGAAATTATGGCCCGCGTCACCCAGCAGCGCCAGGCTGCCCGCGACGATCCCGAAGACGACCTCGAAAACGAGAAACGCCGTGTTGGCCGCGATGGCTGCGACCAGACGTTTCGCGGGTTGGAAGTTCTCGGGGTGATCCTGCGTCAATATCCGTTCCTCCCCGGCACCTTATCCCCCAGCTGTCCCCATGTGGACACGATGCAATATTATTCCCTATACCCACCCTCTCTTTGCGACGTTCCAGGCAGGTTCCCCCTTCCCGCACGGCATTCCCTTCCTTTTATTAGATACGAACCAGCGCGAGAAAACAAAGGCTTCTGGCGGGACATACCGGTTCGAGGCCGTGCGGTCTCACGGCAGGCGACCTGGGGGAAATGCCTGAGGTGCGACGGGGCTCTCTTCTCCCCCGGTATATAATCGAGTGGGAAGGTCCTACGAGCTTCGGGGTTGATGGCGGATGAGAAATAAACGGCAGTTCTTCAGTCCTCTCGTAACAATCCTGCTCATGGCGGCTATCCCCTTCTACAATGGGTGCGGCGTGAGGGAGTCCGACTACAACAACAGCGGTGCGGAGCGCAAGATCCCGGGATTGCGGGGGAGCGTGGATTATCCCCCCGGTTTTGCCTTCGTGGAGGTACCCGACCCGCTCTCGGGTGAGAACCCCCCGTATCCGGAGCCCACGATGCCCGTGCCGGAGGTGGGGGTCACCTTCGAGGACGGGTGTTTTTCCACCCTACTCACCAGGGTCACCGAGGCGGACGGAATAGGCGGCAGGCACGAGTACTCACGCGTCGACCCCTTCAACGCCGACGCGTCCATGATCCTCCTGGTGAGGGACGACGGCGATTACGCCGTTTACCGTACGGGTTCGTATCCATACAACGATGCCGGGAACCTCGTCGCCGTCACCTCCGGTATCGCGGAGCCGCGCTGGGACCGGGACGATCCGGAGTCTCTGTGGGGGCTGAACGGGTTCGAGATCGTCAGGGACAACGTGGTAAGCGGCGAGCGGGTGGTGGTGAAGGACTTCTCCGCCGACCCGGCCATAGCCCCCATCCTCGCGTCCGAGCCCGACATCTACGGCGTGACCATGAATTACGAGGGGGAAGCCTCGCAGGACCTCCGTTACTGGGCCTTCATCCTGCGGGGAGAGGAGGACGACTACCGGCCGCGCTATATCCTCTGCTGGGACCGGGTGGAGGACGAGGTGCTCGGTCTGTACGAGGTCCAGCCCGGGGAGAGCGATATCGACTGGGTGGGCATGTCGCCCCTGGGCACCTGTGTACTCATCGGGGGGATGGAATATAGCGAGGGGAATCTCGTCGGCCTGACCATCGCGGACCGGCGGCTGCGGGAGTTCCACCGTATCGATTACACCACCTCACACGCCGACGTCGGCCTCGACGCGGACGGGAACGAGGTCGTGGTCATGCAGAACAACCGCACCGATTATATTGATATGCTGCCTTTGAGCCCCAACACGAAACCAATCCTGGAGGCCGGAGGAGATTATGAGGGGACAGGCCGCATCCCCATCCTGCGCCTCTTCTACGACGGGGGATCGCCCCACGACTTCTCCTCGGGCCTCCACGTCTCGTGCAACGCTGAAGGTTACTGCCTGGTGAGCACCCACATCGAGCCAGGAGCCCCGGAGAGGAACTGGCTCGACCGCTGCAACGTGCTCGTGCGGCTGGACCCCCGGGAGCCCAGGGTCTTTTATCTCTCCAAGACTTACAACACCACTGCCGAGTATTGGGAGGAAACCCACGGCGCCATCAGTAACGACGGCTCGAGGATAGTCTGGGCCTGCAACTGGAACCGCGACGCGGGCTCGCAGGAAGTCTTCCTCCTGCGGTTGGACATGCCACGGGATTGGAGGGAACTCACCGGGGTTTCCGGAGATCAGTAGCCGGGGACGCCGAGCCTGCGCAAAGCTTCCCTCGGGGGAGAATAGTCCGGGTCCAGTTCCGCGGCCTTCACGTACTGCGCGATCGCCTCGTCCCTCTGGCCGCGTTCCTCGTATATGACGCCGCGGTTACTGTAGGGGAGGGCGTTTGCGGGGTCGAGCTCGATGGCTTTGCCATAATCAGCTAGAGCCAGGTCGGGCTGCCCCAGAGCCTTATAGGCGACACCACGGTTGTTATAGGCGCTTGATTTTTCATAGCCGAGCTCGATGGCCTTGTTGTTATCGTTCAGCCCGCTCTCGTACTGGCCGAGTTCGTTGTGGGCATATCCGCGCTCGAAGTATGCATACGCATATTCGGGGTCCAGCTCGATGGCCTTGCTGGCGTCATTTATCGCCTGCTCGTACTGCCCCAGTTCGTTATATGAAAACGAGCGCTGACCGTAGGCGTATGCATTCTTGGGGTCCAGCTCGATGGACTTGTCGGCGTCCTTTATCGCCTGCTCTTGCTGCCCCAGTTCGCTGTAGGCACGCGCCCGCTGACTGTATGCGTACGCGTTCTTGGGGTCGAACTCTATGGCCTTGTCGGCGTTCTTCATCGCCTGCTCGTACTGCCCCAGTTCGTTATGGAGCCAGGACAGCCAGCGGTAGGCATACGCGAACTCCGGGTCGAGCTCGACGGCCTTGTCGAAACTCTCGATCGCCGCCTCGATCTCGTCGCTATCGCCCTGTATCGCGCCGCGCCCGGCATAAGCAAGGGGGATGGCGGGGCCGAGCTCGATGGCCTTGTCGAAATCGTCCCTGGCCTTGTCCGGCTTATCGAGGTCGTAGTAACACCAGCCGCGGTTGGTGTAAAACCTGGCGGAGCCGGGATCGAGCTCGACGGCCCTGGCGTAATCGACCAGCGCCTCCTCGTATTCGTTCATGTGCGAGCGGGTGACCCCGCGGCCGTTAAAGGCCTTTGCGTTGCCGGGGTCCAACTCGACGGCCTTGTCGTAATCCTCCAGCGCCTTGCCGTATTCCCGCATGGAGTCATAGACGTTGGCGCGGCTCCTGTAGGCGTCGGAGTAGTCGGGGTCGAGCTCGACGGCCTTCTCGGCGTCCTCGAGGGCCCGCTCCACCTCGTCCAGCCTCTCCAACGCGTCGGCCCGTGCCACGTAGGCCGGAGCGTACGCGGGGTCTGCCGCTACCGCCAGCTCCGCCTGCTCCAGGGCTTCCTCGTACTTTCTCTCCTCCAGCAGGACCTGGGATTCCTTGACGTAGGGCTCGGCTTTGGACACCTTGTCGCCGGTGAAAACGGTGAACACCAGCACCAGCACCACTACGGCTATCGCGAGGGTCGCGATACCGCCGATGAACAGGGGGTTTTTCCACCATGGTCTCGCGCTGTGTCCCGCCGGGACGGGGGGCGCCGGCGCCGCCACCTGCGAGGGTGGCGCCGCAGGCGCTTGATACGGCGGTGGGGGCGGCACCGCCGGGGTTTCCCCTTGAGGCGGCCCTGCCCCTTGCGGCTTACCCGTCAGGTCAGTGCCACAGAACTTGCAGAACCTGCTTCCGTCCGGAAGTTCCTTGCCGCATTCGTCGCAAAACATGTTCGCCTCCCATCACCCGCCACCGCATACCGCTCGCTACGGATTATCCGTCGGTCCATCAAAGGCTCCCGACGCCGCTTGTTTCTTCAGCACTCCATGATCATCATTTTAAACCCCTATGACGCGCGTATCCCGGCGGCGCCCGTCCCCACCGCGCCGTCCAGGGATCGAGGCGCGCCCGGGCACGGCCTCGACGGCGCCGCCACGTCC
>MTKY01052973.1_pt1 | contig 24644 bp, 27 predicted proteins | sample 1042731 | NCBI WGS metagenome assembly MTKY01 (sample SAMN06212206, study PRJNA360538) | anaerobic digester metagenome | biome: Wastewater treatment plant; material: sludge; isolation source: anaerobic digester fed with sludge from wastewater treatment plant | place: Denmark: WWTP Soeholt ... | reverse complement strand
CGCCGGCGATGAGATCATGGCCGGGGCGACCCGGATCGGGCTCGGGGAGTGAATCTCAGCCGAGATTCCGCCCGGTCGCCGACATCGTCAGCGTGCCGTGCTTGACGCCCGGAATCGTCCGAAGGGTGTCGGCCAGCTTCTGGATTTCGGACGGCTTTCCCTTGACGGCGATGATTTCCAGGCAATGGTCGTGATCCAAGTGGACATGGAGGGTGGATAGAACCTGACGGTGGTAGTCGTGCTGAAGGTCGGTCAGCCGCTCGAGCATGTCCCGGCGGTGATGGTCGTAAATGAGGGTCACGGCTCCGGCGACCTCCTCCCCTTCCTCCCATTCCCGCCGGACGAGCTCGGCCCGGATCAGGTCGCGCAGAGCCTCGGACCGGCTGGCCCACCCGCGCTTGCGGATCGATTTGTCGAACTTGGCCAGAAGTCCCTTCTCCAGCGACACGCCGAAACGGATAAGATCGCTCATGTTCGTCCTCCGGGAGCACGCTCTTTTTAATCGTAACACGAGATTCCTCCCAAAAAAAGGGGGGCGAATCGCGCCATCGAAAATCTTCCCGCACTTCCCCTTTTTTCACCTCGCAATTCGTCATGGGGCCTTCAAAGGATTGACAACCTCCATTTAATCGGTAAGAATGGATTCGATCTCCGATCCCGTCCTTCTAAAACACGACGTTGTCACGAAGGCGGGACGGTTCCGCTCCGCGGCGGACAAGGGTCGGGCTGGAAACGGCTCGGCCTCCCGTGTTTGGAAAGGAGAGAAAGAGGGACGCCGCCTCGGCGTCCGCAAGACCCTTTTCTCTCCGGGAAAAGGGTCTTTTTTTTTCTGATCGGGGATCATAATTCAATAAGGAGAGGGTGTATTGAACAACGCGATCGTTAATTTCTCCATTCCCCGAAACGAGCCGGTCTTGGATTACCTGGACGGCTCGCCGGAACGGAAGGCGCTGGTCAAGGAGCTTGAACGCCAGGTCTCCACCGTGGTCGATATCCCGGCCATCATCGACGGCCGGGAAGTCCGGACCGGCGAAACACGCGACGTCGTGATGCCCTGTGATCACGGCCATGTCTTGGCCCGGTTTCATGCGGTCGGGCCGGCCGAGGTGCAACAGGCGGTCGAGGCCGCCTGCCGGGCCAGGGAACACTGGATGAATCTATCCTGGCTCGAGCGGGCGGCCGTCACCCTGAAGGCCGCCCGGTTGATTTCCGAAAAATACCGCTACACGATCAACGCCGCGACCATGCTGGGACAGGGAAAGAACATCTTCCAAGCTGAAATCGATTCCTGCTGCGAGACCGTGGACTTTCTCCGGTTCAATTCCTATTTCATCTCGGAAATCTACAACGAACAACCCCTGTCCACGCCGGAACAGATGAACCGGATGGAGTACCGGCCGCTGGAAGGCTTCGTCTTCACGGTCACGCCCTTCAATTTCACGGCCATCGGCTCGAACCTCAACATGACCCCGGTCCTGATGGGCAACACGACCGTTTGGAAGCCGGCCACCACCGCGGTTCTGTCCAATTATTACCTGATGCAGGTCTACCGGGAAGCCGGCCTGCCGGACGGCGTGGTGAACTTCCTCCCCGGTTCCGGCGCGGTCATCAGCGGCGTGACCTTGGGCTCGAAGGACTTGGCTGGCATTCACTTCACCGGATCCAACGCCACCTTCAACGGATTGTGGAAGACCGTCTCCGGGAACCTCGAGCGCTACCGGTCCTACCCCAAGCTCATCGGCGAGACGGGCGGAAAGGATTTCATTTTCATCCACCATTCGGCCGATACTGATCAGGCAGCGACGGCCTTGATCCGGGGGGCGTTCGAATACCAGGGGCAAAAATGCTCCGCCTGTTCCCGGGCGTACATTCCCTTGTCCCTTTGGCCCGAAATCAAGGAGAAGATGCTGGGCATGCTGAGCCGGATCAAGGTCGGCGACGTCCGCGATTTCGATTGCTTCGTCAACGCGGTGATCGACGAAAAAGCCTTCGATTCGATCATGGGATACATCTCCCTGGCCAAGAAAACCCCCCGGGCGAAGATCATCGCCGGCGGCGAGGGCGACAAGAGCACGGGATATTTCATCCAGCCGACGATCATCGAGACCGACGATCCCCATCTGACGACCATGGAAGAGGAAATCTTCGGCCCCGTCCTGACGGTCTACCCCTATCCGGACGATCGCTACGAAGACACCTTGAAAATCTGCGATGAGACGTCTCCCTATGCCCTGACCGGATCCATCTTCGCCCGCGACCGGGCCGCCCTGGTCACGGCCTGCCGGATTCTAAGGTACGCGGCCGGCAATTTCTACTACAACGACAAATGCTCCGGGGCCATGGTCGGTCTTCAACCCTTCGGCGGATCCCGGGCGTCCGGAACGAACGACAAAGCCGGGGGAAGCCACAACCTGATGCGCTGGATCTCCCCCCGGACGATCAAGGAAAACTACCTGCCGCCGGCCGATTTTCCCTATCCTTACATGCGGGCCCGTTAAGCCGGGCCGCCGCCCTCCGCCGCGGTCCCGGTTGACCGCGGCGGAGGGCTTCGATATGATTCCCCTTCTTCGTTTGGAGTGTCGAATTCCGTAAAGGAGTGTCCCCATGAGCGATGCGCCCGCCCCGGCCGGCAAGGCCCGGTTCCCCCGCAGCTTCTGGACGGCCAACACGATTGAGCTTTTCGAACGGGCCGCCTACTACTCGATGGCCTCGTTCATGGTCATCTACCTCAAGGAAACCCTGGGGATGAGCCCGGCCGCGGCCACCTTCCTCAACGGGACGGTCCTTTGGGGGCTCATCTATTTCCTCCCGATCGTCTCCGGGACGATCGCCGACAAGTACGGCTACAAGAAATCCCTCTCGGTTTCCCTCGTTTTAATCACCATCGGCTACCTGCTGATGGGCAACCTCCAGGGATTCTGGCCGGGCCTGACCGGGGCGGCCGCCGGCGAGCCGGTCAACTATCTCCTCCCCGTCGTCCTTGCCGTCGTATTCATCGGAATCGGCGGCTCCATCGTCAAGCCCTGCATCGCCGGGACGGTCCAGAAGACCTCGGGAAGGCACGCGACCCTGGCCTTCGGCATCTTTTACATGGTCATCAACATCGGCTCGATCACCGGGCGGGGCGTCTCCTATTTCGTCCGGACGAGCCACGGCATTCCGGCCATCTTCACCTACGTGGCGACGGTCTTCGCCCTGCTCGGATTGGCCGTCGTCTTGTTCCTCTACAAGGAGCCCCAGTTCGTCAGCGACGGGATCAAGGACGGCCAGGTCGTCAAGAGCCGCTCCTTGGGCGAAGCCCTCCTGGGCATCGTCACCGTCCTGAAGAACGCCCGTTTCGTCTTTTTCCTCATCGTCCTGTCCCTCTTCTGGTTCCTTTACGTCCAGCTCTACAACCTCATGCCCCTCTTCATGCGCTTCATCGATCCCAACGCCCCGATGGAGCTGTACACGATGGCCAACCCGGTGATGATCGTCTGCTTCCAGCTCCTGATCACCAAGCTGGCTAAAAAGTGGACGCCGATCCGGTCGATCATGTTCGGAGTGGCCGTGACGACCGTCGGCATGGCCGTCAACGTCCTGCCGACCCTGCTCTGGTCGGACGTGACCCAAAAAATCGACCTGCTCGGCTTGGCGATCCCGGCGGCCGGGATCTTCATGATCGTCTCGATCGCCTCGATGGCCACCGGCGAGATGTTCGCCTCCCCGCGGATCTACGAATACCTGGGCGCCCTCGCCCCCAAGGGCCAGGAGGGTCTCTACCTCGGCTACGCCAACCTGCCGGTCGCCCTGGGCAGCATCGTCGGAGGGCCGGTCGGCGGAGCCCTGTTCCAGAAGCTGATCCTCGATCCGCGGAACGCCGGCGGACCGGCGAAGATCGCGACGCTCTGGCTGATCGTCGGCGGCGTGGGAATCTGCTCGTTCGTCGGGCTGGGGATCTACAACGCCTGGCTCAAGCGGGCTTTGAAGAAGGACGCGCCGGCCGGCGCCTGACGGTTCTTCTCCCCCGGCGGAGGCCGCGGACGGCCGGGGCCGGGCTTCAGGACGGCCGGTAGAGAATGAGGTTATTCAATCCGTTCTGGTGGAATTCGGCGTAAAGCTTGTCCATCAGTTCCCGCTCCAGGCGGCCCCGTTCCTCCGCCGGCATCGCCTCGACGGCGTCCCGGCCGTACCGGTTTTCCAGGTCCCGCTCGGCCAGGCGGTGCATGAGCTCGTCCCAGAACAGGTCGTTGATGTAATCATCGTGGATTTTCAGCCAGGAGTCCTCGGTCTCGGCCGACGGGTAAAACTCGTCGAGCTCCTCGTCGTAAATCGTGATCTTGCCCAGGCCGAAATCCGCCGCCTTGGCGTAGACGTAGTTCTCCAAGTGGTCGGTTTCCATCACCGGGTTCTTTTCCCGGAATCCGTTGACCACCGTGTTGCCGAGGTAAACCAGCATCATCAAGGTTTCATATTGCGATTTGGTCAGTTTGAGTTCCATGGACGATCCTCGTGAACGCGCGAAAAATGAAGAGGATCATTATAGCACAACGCGGGCGGGCGGCGGCCGGGACGAGGCTCAGGGGGATTCCGCGGTCCTCGGACCGGCGGGACGCTTGAGGCCGTCTAGGATCTTCTGCTTGAGGACGGCGTCCGGGATGAAGGGATACCGGGCGTATTTCAAAAAACCCCTCATTTTTTCCCTATCGACGCCGCCCCTTCCAAGGGAGATCGCGGGAGGCCCCGTCCCAAGAAACAAGGCCGTCACGGCCGCTGGAACCGCCGTGAGGGCGGTCAGAAGGATCCCCCCGCCGGGATTATCCGTATCCACCATATAAGTCGCGCCGAGCAGAAGAGCCGGCAGGCCTTGAAAGAGCAGAACGGCCGACAGCCACTTGTCGTTCTTGACGCCCCTGATCTTCAGCGTTCGAATCGTTTTATAGGGCATGGCCGCGACCCTCGGCGGCAGATCTTTTTGCCCGTCGATCAGAACGTAAACCGAATCCTCGTCGGCGAAGAGAAATTCCCCCGCGGCCGTTCCGCCCGCCTTGTCCTTGATCTCGATCCGCTCGCCGGCGGGACTGAGGAGATAATGGTTCTTCTCATACTCGGCCAGCGGGACGGCGCATGACGCCGCCAAGAGAAGAAACGCCGTCCCTCCCATCCACCGGAGCTTGATCATCACCATCCGCCCCTGATCGGAATCCGGGTCTGGAAGAACCTTTCCTCGAGAAAAGTCTTCGACTCCAGCCAGCTTTCGGCCAGCCGGCGGAGCGTTCCCGGAACGTCGCCGAGGTCGAACCGGTAATCGGAACCGGCCGGAGGTTCCAGCCACTTTCCCCGGAGCCATTCGTTGTAGAAGCCGCGGGAAGCGATGAAGATCGAAACCTGCTCCTCCTCCGAGCGGGCCGCGGGCGGATTGAAGAAGAAACGATAGGCCTGGCCCGGCTCCGTTTCCAGATAGCGATCGTCCTTGTCGGCGACGAGCGCCCGGACGTCGGGCCTCGGCCGGCCGTCCATGTCCCGGACATCGTCGAATTCGAGGGGGATCACGGCCGGATCCGCGGCGGGGTTCTCCTCGTAATCGTAATTGACGGAGTCGATCAGGTAATTGTCCGGAACAAATTCCAGCCGGAGCTCGATGTCCTCCCGTCCGGACGCCGGGATGCTCAAGGCGAGGCGTTTGAAGGCGAGGGGGCCGGGATCGACGATCAAGCCGGCCGGCCGCCAGCCTGAATCCGTCAGGACCTTGACCCGGACCCCGGAAAAAACGCGAAAGAGAAACCAAAACCGCCCGGCATAAGCCGGATCGCCGTTCATCCGCTGGATCCAGGAGAGCGCGTCCAGTCCCTGCGATCCCAAGACCAGGTCATAGAACAGGAGCGTGCTCAAAAGCGTGTTCCGCAGGCGGAGGAGAAGCTTCACGGAGGACGCCCCGGGGGGGATTTTCAATTTCACGTCCAGATGATCGAAGAAGGGTCCTTCCTTCAGGCGCTCGACAAGGGATTGAGGGCTGCGGTAGGCGCGATCATCGGCTTCGGCGACCGCGGGGAGGACGTCCTCGCCCAGGCTGTTTCGGGCCTCAAGCGGCGGAAGGAACCTGCGGAAGAGCACCAGCCGGTTGTTCGAATCCGGGAAGACCCTGGTCCCCAGGGGATGGACGACGGCCAGCGGTCGAAGCCAATTGATCCGGTGGGACTCGAGGGCTTCGTTGGTGAGGCGCATTTCGAAGGGCCGGCCCGGGGGACCGGCCGAGCCGGCCAGGAAATCCAAGTCGTCGGATTCCGCGAGGCGGCCGACGCTGAAGGAAAACAGCTCGGCGGCGAGCTTGAATTCGCCGCCGTCCTCCGTATAGACGGTCGGACACGATCCGAAACAGCACTTGGGACAAGACAAGCAATAGAGGGAGGAGAAAACGAGGGGAACGGCCGAGACGTTCAGGATAACCGTTCCGACGATTTCCGCCGTCGTCAATTTTTCATCATAATAGGCCATGGCCGCGACACGGTCCAATGGAATTTCGACCGGCTCGAGATCCGGGGCGGCCGGCTCCCCGGGAACAAATCGCCGGCCTTCGCCGTGGATCGCGGTTTCGCCGGCGGTGAATCCCGACGGGAAGAGAATAATCGTCCCGTCCCGCAGGAAAACCTTGGCCGGAGCGGCGACGGGCTTATCGCGCTGAATCCCGTAGGGAATCACCGATTCGACGTGCTTGCTTGGAAAATAGCAGGCCGCGAAGAAAATCACGCCGGTTAGGAACAATCCCGCGGCCGGCCGGCGCAACGCCCGCCGGTTATCGCCGGTTGCCGAAAAAGGCATTTCTCCTCCCCTGCACTGAGAGAAACCTCAAACCCTGGCCGGCTTTTTTTTCAACCGGATCATTCCCTCGTTAATTCGAAGATAAAAGCCGGATAACTCAAAGTCAAGAGGAGCGTCCGGCAAGTTGTCAACGATCAATAAAATCTGAACGTCCGGGCGATCGTCCTCCGGCGGGAAGGTTCCCTGAAACACACCTCGGCTGTTTTTCCAGCAATCCGATGAAGCGGTTGATCCGGAGGAGGGATTCATCCGGTCCCCGGCCTCGAGCGCGGTTCCCCTCAGCTCTCCTTCTTTAAGACAACCGGTTCCCCAAGATTCGTTTTAAATGCAAACGGCGATTCGCTTTTAAAAACCGCCGGCGGATCGCCAAAATCCGAGATCAGTGAAGCGGCCCGGCGGCTTCCCGGGCGATCCGGACCAGTTCCCCGTTCCGGACCGATTCCCTGACCTTCTCGAGGTCGGGCTTGAGGTAGCGGTCCCGGGCCAAGTGGGGCATCGTTTTCCGGATCGCGGCGTGGACCGCGGCCACGCCTTTTCCCGGACGAAGCGGCGCGTGGAAGTCCAGGGCTTGGGCCGCCGAGACAAGTTCGATGGTCAGAACCCAAAGAACGTTTTCAAAAATCCGCCGGGCTTTGCGGCAGGCGATGGTCCCCATGGAGACATGGTCTTCCTGGTTGGCGCTGGTCGGGATGCTGTCCACGCTGGCCGGATGGGCCAGGACCTTGTTTTCGGAGACGAGACTGGCGGCCGTGTACTGGGAGATCATCAGGCCGCTGTGGAGCCCTCCCTGTTCGGCCAGGAAGGCCGGCAGGCCGGAAAGCGCGGGATTGAGCATCTGCTCGATCCGTCGCTCCGAGATATTGGCCAGCTCGGCCAGGGCGATGCCGGCGTAATCGCCGGCCAGGGCCAGCGGCTGGCCGTGGAAATTCCCTCCGGAAATAACCCGGCCGTCCTCGGCGAAGATGAGCGGGTTGTCGGTGACCGCGTTCATCTCGATCTCGACGACGCCGGCCACATGCCGGAGGGCGTCCCGGCTGGCCCCGTGGACCTGGGGCACGGCCCGGAGGGAGTAGGCGTCTTGGACCTTGGGGCAATCGGCGTGGGAATCGCGGATCTCCGAACCAGCCAGAAGCCGCCGGAGGTTTTCCGCGGTCTCGACGGCCCCTGGATGAGGCCGAAGGCCGGTGATCCGCTCGTCGAAAGGCGAAGGGCTTCCCTTGAGGGCTTCCACGCTCATGGCCGCGGCGATATCGGCCGTCGAAAGAAGGATCCGGGCGTCCTCGATCAGGAGGGCCAGGACGCTGCACATGACCTGGGTTCCGTTGATGAGGGCCAGCCCCTCCTTGGCCTCGAGCTCGAGGGGCTCGAGCCCGGCCGAGTCCAGGGCGTCGGCCGCCGGCCAGACCGTTCCTTCGTATTCGACCTCTCCCTCGCCGATCAGGGCCAGGGCCATGTGGGCCAGGGGGGCGAGATCGCCGCTCGCCCCGACCGAACCTTGGGAGGGGATGATCGGATGGAGCTCGCGGTTAAGGAAATCGAGAAGCCGCTGGACGACCTGCTCGCGGACGCCGCTCCGGCCGCGGGCCAGGCTTTGGGCCCGGAGGAGGAGGATGCCGCGGACGACATCCGCCGGAAACGGCCCCCCGACGCCGATGGCGTGGGAGAGGATCAGGTTCCGCTGGAGCTCCCGGAGCTTGTCCGGCTCGATGCGCGTGTTCTGGAACTTGCCGAAACCGGTGTTGACGCCGTAGACGGCCTCGCCGCCGCGCAGGATTTTTTCCACCGCGGCCCGGCCTTTTTTCAACCGCTCCCTGGCCCAGACGCTCAAGTCGACGGGCTCGTGGTCGCGGATCACCCGAAGGAAATCCTCCATGGACAGATGGTCGTCGATTTCAATCATGTCTCTACCTCGGGGCCGCTCCTCCCTCCGGGGGGGAAACGCCCGGGACATTGTAAACGATCGGCCGGAAGATTGCATCCACGGCGCCGTCCGAACGGAGGGATAAAAAAAGCGGGAGAGGAATCCCTCCTCTCCCGCCCCGCCCCGTCGAAATAACGGCGTTTACTCGAGCCGGATTTTCACGATCGAATCCCCGTCGCGCACTTCAAGCACGGATCCCGGGCCCGCCCTTTTCAGCCAGGCCGCGACTCTCTCGAAATCGAAGTCCCGGTCGAAATCGAAATCACGCTCGAAATCGCGCCACCGGGCGTGCCGGACCGAGGCCAAGCGGACGAGATCCTCGATAAAACCGAACGGGAGGGTGATCCGGAGGGACCCGCCCCTCCCCCTTCCCTCCAAGACGACGATCCGCATCCGCCGGGCTTTCCCGCGGACGATCCGGGAACAGGATTTGTCTCTATGGGCCGCTCTCTTGATAATCCGCCAGTCTTCGCTGGAGGACGCGGCGGCCGGGATCGCGCCGGCGATAAAAACCGTGATCGCGGCTAGGGCGATCAGGGGATTTTTCTTGACGTTCATGAGGACTCCTTCGGATCAATCGATCCAGATTTTAATGACTTTTCCTTCCTTCTCGTCCCTGATTTCGAGAATGGTTCCGTCGGTTTGGAGATCCCGGATGATCCGGTCGATGTCGTATCCTCTCTCTTTGAGCAGGGCCCGATCGGACATCGATATTCCGGAAAGGGCCAGGTCGGCCAGGGCGAAGGGGAGGTTGAGCGACAGCACGGCCTTCCCGCCCAGCGCTTCCAGGATCTGGATATGGAATATCTTCGGCTTTCGTTCCGAACGCCGGCTGGAGGACCGGTCGGCATGCCGGTCGGGGACGGCGGCCAAGGCTTCGGGGTCGACCCGAAGCAGGCCGAGCTTCGCCCGGTTGCTGAGCTCCTCGTCCGGCTCGGCCAGCATCGCTTTCAAGACGGGGATGCTCTTGGCCGCGGCTTTTTTCTCCTTGACCGAGCTCAGCCGGACGGCCGCGAAATAGCGGACCTCTTTTTCGGGATGGGCCAGCCTCTCCTCCACTTCCGGAAGATACGACCGGTCGCCGTTCTGATAAAGCTTCATCGCCAAATCGATGATCGACGCCTCGGCATCCTGGCTCAGGCTCCTGTTCCGGTCTCCGCGGCCGAGATATTCCTTGTAAGCCTGGAGGGCTTCTTCTTCCCGCCCGCCGATCTCCTCCAAGCATTTGGCCCGGTAATACAACGCCGGAGCCAGGCGGGAATCAGCCGGTTTTTCGGCTAAAAAAGCCTCGAGGCGGGAAAGGGCGTCGGCCCAGCTCTCGTCGAAAATCAGCAGCTTGATTTCCCGGAAGGCCTTTTCCTCCGCCTCGCTCTGGGCCGCGGCCGGAAAAGCCCCGGAGAACAGGGCGGCCAACACAAGGACAAGGATTAACGCCCGTTTTCGCATATCAGACCTCGCTTCCCGCAAGCTCTCCCCGGAGCAGCTTGATGCGGAGCAACAGATTTTTCTCTTCAATGTATCTTTGGATCCGGGCCGCTTCCTCGGCCGAGATCTCCTCGGAGATCAGGCTGAGCTCGACGAACATCCGTTCGATCTGGTCGCAAAGATTCCGGGCCTTGGCCATGGCCGCGTCGTCCAATCGGGTGTTCATGAGCCGCTTTTTCAAAAGAAGACCGGCCGTCCGCCGGGCGGAGGATTCGTCTTGGAGAATCCATCCGGCCTCCCGGGGGTCGGCCTGGACGAAATCGAGGAGCAAAGCCCGGCTTTTGTCCAGATAGTCGATCGTCTCCCGCTTGGTCGCCGACAGCTCGGCCCGGTCGATGAATTCGCTGGAGGCGGAGATCGCCGAGCCCGGCGCCGGGCCGGACGGCGGGGTCCGAAGGGCGAAATACATGACCGCGGCCCCGATGAGCAATCCGCCGAGAGCCCCGGCGAAAAGCGGCTTCAAGACGAAGACCCGCGGCCGGAGCGGACGCTCCCGAACCGGCGAGGAGGCCGTCCTTCTCCGGGAGAGGGCGGCGTCGGCGATCCGCTCGGAAAGGGCCTCCCAGTCGACCGTCGCCATGGCCGCCTGGACATCCTCCTTCAGGGCGGCCGCGCCCTGGAGGATTTTTTCCGCGTCCTCCCATTCTTTCCGGCAATCGGGACACATGGCTGAATGCTCCTTCCACGGGCTCGTCGAAGCCCGCCGGGCGAATTCCCCCGGATCTCCTCCGAATTCCTTTCTCCATCGACGGCAAGTCTTCATGTCGAACACCCCAAATGCGGCTCCATCAGGGCGCGGAGCCTCCGGATCGCCTTGAAATGGAGCGATTTGACCGTTCCGGTCGATATATTCAACGCCCGGGCGATTTCCTCGTTGCCCATCTGGTTGACGTGGCGCATCAGGAAGATCGTCCGTTGGCGCTCGGCCAAGCGGTCGACCGATCGGGCCAAAACCGCCTTCAAATCCGAGGCCCGGACGGCGTCCGGCGTCCGGTCGTCGGCCAGGGGGAGCTCCTCCACCCGGAGGCCGCTCTCCATCGTCCGCCGGCCGCGCGACCGGCGGTAGTGGTCGATGCACAGGTTCTTGGCCACTTGGAACATCCAAGCTTCGAAATTGCGGGATTCCTCGAATGAGTCGATCTTTTGGAAGATCCGGAGAAAGACTTCCTGGACGAGGTCGACGGCGTCTTCCTTGTTCCGGAAAAAGGAATAGGCGAGGATGAAGATTTTCTGCTGGTAAAGCCGGGTCAGGGCGACGAAGGCGTCGCGGTCCCCGGAGCGGACGGCGCGGACCAAGCCGGTCAAAACGTCCGGGGGGACGCCGCCGGCGGCTCGCGGAAGGATTTCTTGGCTCACATCAGATGAGACGAAACAACTCCCAAGTAAGTTTACTCCCCCCGGGGCGATTCTTTCGGCGATCCATCCCTCTCCCGGTCCCCCGGAACGGCCGGGAAAGAGGAAGGCGGCCGTGATTATGACCTGCGGAAATCCCTCCGTTCCCCGCCGAAACGGGACTCGGCCGGGCGTTCGGCGCGCGGCTTCGCCTCATTGACGATGATCTTGCGCCCCTCCAGCTCCAGGCCGTTCAGCTTCAGCCGGGCCTCCTCGGCCGCTTCGGACGCGGCCATTTCGACGAATCCGTAGCCCCGGTTCGGAAGAATGTTCACCGAAATCACCTCGCCGAACGGGGCGAAGGTCCGGCGGAGAACGTCCTCGGTCGTCTGATAGTTGAGGTTGCCGACGTACAGCCTTTTCTTGGAATTCATGAAACGCGACCTCCTCGAGCGGCCTCATTTTTCCACACCGATCCCGGAAAATCAATTGGAGGCCGGGAAGGATCATCGCCCCGCCCGGGAACATCATCAAGAAAGGGGGGAACGGACGAGAGGCCGCGGCCCGGGATTCTCCGGTGTCCCGCGTCCGGCCGGGCGGGGCCCCCCAATGGAACGGACGCGGAAATCGCCGCCGAATTCATCGGGATCCTTTTTCATGGTAAGATGATCCGGCCGCATCCGCGGCGGCGGTGAAGCCAATGAAAAAACGCTCTTACGTTTTGATCCTGATCCTGGTCTTCTTCTTCCTGATCGCGGCCACGGCGGTTTCCTTCCTTACCCTGTCCTTCGACCGTACGCCGTCCATCCCGCCCTCGGCTTATCTTCGGCTCGATCTCGCCGGACCGATCGTGGATTACCCCGGGTCCGGTTTCTGGACGGCTTTCCTTCCCGTCGGGCGGATGCTCTCCGTTCATGACATCTGGACAACGCTAAGGATGGCCAAGGTCGACCGGCGGATCGAGGGGGTCTTTTTGAAGATCGGCCTTCTGGAATGCGATTGGGCCAAGTGCGCCGAGATCCGCGAGGCCGTCCTCGACTTCCGGCGCTCCGGAAAGAAGGCCGTCGCCTACCTGGAGGAACTCCCCGAAGGCGATAAGGAATATTACCTGGCGACGGGCTGCGACCGGGTCGTCCTCCACCCCCTCGGCTGGATCGGCATCAACGGCCTGGGCGGATTCGTCCCCTTCTTCAAAAAAGGGCTGGACAAGATTGGAATCCGGGCTGAATTCGAGCACGTCGAGGAATTCAAGACGGCGTACAACCAGTTCACCGAATCCGGCTTCACTCCGGCCCACCGCGAGATGATGGAGTCCCTCCTGCAAAGCCGCTTCGACGATTACGTTGCGGCGGTCGCCGAAGCCCGGAAAAAGACTCCGGAGGAAGTCCGGGCGCTCATCGACCGGGCGTTTTTCCAGGGCGACCAGGCCCGGGACGCGGGCCTGGTCGACGATGTCGCCTACGAGGATGAGGCCGTGTCCCTTTGGGTGAGAGACGGCCGGCGGGCCAAACCGGTTCCCCTCGCGGTTTACGAACGGCTCGATCCCTCCTCCCTCGGCCTGAACACCGGCCGGCGCATCGCCTTGATCTACGGCCAGGGCGCGATCCACGGTGGAACGGGAACACCCCAGACCATGGGCTCGGACACCGTCGCCGGATGGTTCCAAGCCGCCCGCGAGGACGCCTCGATCTCCGCCGTCGTCTTCCGGGTCGACAGCCCCGGCGGCTCGGCCGTTGCCTCGGACGCGATCTGGCGCGAGGTCGAGCTGACCCGGAAAAAGAAGCCGGTCGTCGTCTCCATGTCCGATGTGGCCGGCTCGGGCGGATACTGGGTTTCCATGGGAGCGGATAAAATCATCGCCCAATCGCAGACGCTGACCGGCTCGATCGGGGTCATTTCCGGGAAATTCGATCTTTCCGGCCTCGCCGCCAAGCTCGGCATCACGGCCGAAAAGATCACCTACGGAGAAAAAGCCGATATCTTCTCGCCGTACCGGCCCATGACCTCCGCGGAACGCGACCTCTTTAAAAAACAAATCCTCTGGATCTACGACCGGTTCACGGCCCAGGCGGCCGAGGGCCGGCATATGACGGCCGAAGCCGTCGATCGCGTCGGCCGGGGCCGGGTCTGGACCGGCCGCCAAGCCAGGGAACTGGGATTGGTGGACGAGCTCGGCGGACTTCCGAAAGCGATCGAAACGGCCAAGACGCTGGCCGGGATCGACGCCGGCGCCGAGGTCAGCCTGGCCGTCTGGCCCAAGCGCATTCCCTTTTTGGCTTCTTTTTTCGGCCGGCGGAAAACGGAAGCGGCCGCTTTCCCGGCCGGGTTTCTGCCCGAGGACTGGCGGAGCGCCCTGAACTGGGCGATGCGCCTCAACCAGGACCGGGTCTGGGCGGTGATGCCCCTGCTTCCGGAATAACCGGCCCCCGGGAAGCCCCGGCCCCCTCTTACTTGCCGGGCTTCTTGACGATGACTTTTTCGTCGGGCTTGATCAACCACAGCTTATCGCGGGCTTCCTTGTCGACGGATTCCGGATCCTTTTTCAAGGCTTCGATCTCCCTTTCCAGGCGGGCTTTCTCCTTCTTGAGGGCCTCGATCTCCCGCAGCAGAACCGCTTGGGCTTTCCGAGCCCGGGCGATGCTCAGCAGCCCCTTTTCCCCGAAGACGGTTGTGATCAAGAGAACGATCAGGATAAATCCAAGGAAGAGCAGGGCGATTTTTTTCCATAAACCGCCGGGTTTTTTCTCATTCAACCGAGTTTCTCCAAGGCGGCCTTGACCAGCGCCCGGAGGTCTCTTTTCGTCCCCGCTTCGGCGTAGCAGCGGATGAGGGGTTCGGTTCCGGAGGTCCTGAGCAGGACCCAATCGTCACCCTTGAAATCGAACTTGATGCCCTCGATCGTCTCGATATTCTCCACCGGCCGGCCGGCCAGCCGCGAAGGCGGAACCTTGATCAGCCGGCGGAGGTTGCGGGTTCGTTCCGGGTTGGAGGGGATGTTTTTCTGCAGGCCGATTCTTTCCCCGTACTTGCGGAACAGGCCGACGATGAGGTCGGACAGCCGGCGGCCGGAAGCGGCGACCATTTCGGCCGTCAGCAGCCCGGCCATGATGCCGTCTTTTTCCGGCAGGTGCCGGGCGACGGCCAGGGAGGCGGTTTCCTCGCCGCCGAAAACGATTTTGTTCTGAAGCCAAAGATCGGCCAGAAACTTGAAGCCGACCTTCGTCCGGTAGACCGGAAGATCGTAGGCCCGGGCGATCCGGTCGATCAGATGGGTCGTGGCCACGGACCGGGCGATGCCGCCCCGCCAGCCCTTGACGGCCACGAGATACTCGAGAAGGACGGCCAGGACGAGGTTGGGAAGGATGTAATGCCCCCGATGGTCGACGATGCCGAAGCGGTCCCCGTCGGCGTCGGTCGCGATCCCCAGGTCGCATTTCTTATCCCGGACGAGCCGGCGCAGCTCGGTCAGATTCTCCTCGGTGCAGGAGGGAGCGATCCCGCCGAAATAGGGATCGATATACCCGTGAATCTCCTCCACCGGGACGCCGTTTTCGCTCAGGGTTTCATCCAGGTACTCCCGGCTCGTCCCGTAAAGCGAATCCACGGCCACCTTGATGCCGGCCTTCCGGATGATCTCGAAGTCGATCTTGTCCTGGATAAACGCCAGGTAATCGCTCCGCAGGTCGATCCGTTCGATGTATTCCGTCCTCGGATACCCCGGAAAAACGCTGTAATCTCCCTGCAGGCGGCGGATTTCCTTTTCCAGGGCGTCGGTTTCCCGCGGGCATGGCCGGAGCGCCCGTCTCGACGTTGTACTTGAGGCCGTTGTACTCGGGCGGATTGAAGGAGGCGGTGAAATTGATGCCGCCCTGGGCCCGGCGCTTGATGATTTGGTAGGCCTGGGCCTGGGAAGGCGCGTCGCGCTCGGAGAGAAAAACCTGGATCTTGTTGTGGGACAGGATCCGGGCCGCCTCCACGGCGAAGCGTTCCGAAAGAAACCGGGTGTCGTAATTAACCAGGACGGAAACGTCCGCTCCGGCGTATTTCGCCCGGAGGAGGTTGGCCAGAGCCTGAACGACCAGCCGGACGTTCTGAAAGGTGAATTCCTCGCCCATCACCGCCCGCCAGCCCGACGTCCCGAAGCTGATCATTTTTTAACTCAACCTAGCACAAGATCCGCCTTCTTGGCAAATCCGGCCCCCTCCCCGGCGGGGACCGAAGCGCGAAGAATTGACTTCTTCGGCTAAAACTCCTACGATTCAACCGATTAACGAGAATACCGGGAGGAGGGCAGACGTGAAAAAAGCGCTGTCGGCCGCGATGATCCTGTCATTTCTGGGACCTCTGGTTGTTTTCGCCGGACCGGAAACCTCCCTTGAGTCATTCAGTCTGGCCGTATCCGGAGGCGCCTCCTATCCGCTGGGAAGCCGCTTCCAGGATACGTACTTCTCCGGTTTGAACGGCGGACTGACCATCGGGTACCGGTTCTCCCCGGCGATCTGCGCCGTCCTCGACATCGGTTACCGCCGCCACGGGCTCGATCACGGCCTCTTTTCCTCCTATTATTCCGTCAAGGGGGGCGACCTGGGGGTCTTCTCCATCGTTCCCGGGGCCAAGATCTATATCCCCAGCCGGGAGCGGTTCCAAGTCTATCTCTTGGCCGAGGCCGGCCTGTTCCTGACCACGGTCGGCGAGCTGACCGTTTCCGCCCCGGGATTTCAAGGCGTCACCCGCCCGAAGGAAACCGAGTCGAGGTTCGGCTATGTTCTCGGGGCCGGCGTGGAATATTTCTTGATGAAAAAGATCGGTCTCTGGGGAGACTTCCGATTCACCGATGTTTTTCCTAAGTCGAAAGACGGAGAGGAGAAAATCCATCTCCGGGATTACTCTTTCCGCCTGGGAGCGAGGCTGTTATTCTAAGCGCCCCCGGCTTCCTTCTCACCCCCCCGGGAGCCCGCCGCAGGCTATTTTTCCTGGAATTATTCACCTGTCGAATCACCCCTTGGGGGGATTGTCCCCCGGCGCCGGTCTTGCATAATGAACAGGTCTGGGATAGGATTCCCGGCAGATAACTGTAAGAAAGGAGTTCGTCCTGCCGCCCAGGCGGAAGGATTGGATCTGCCAGAAATGGAAGGAGATGCGGAGTAAGGCCATGGGAGCTACGGACGGGGAAGAATTGGCTGTATACCCCGGGTCCTTCGATCCGATCACCAACGGCCACGTCGATATCATCCGCCGGGGGGCGAAGCTTTTCCCCCGCATCCTGGTGGCCGTCCTTGAAAACCCGAAAAAAGCGACCTTGTTTTCCGTCGAGGAACGGATGGAGATCATCCGGGAAATCTTCAAGGATCCGCCCCGGATCGAGGTCGAGGCGTTTCACGGCCTTCTGGCCGATTTCACCAAGCTCCGCGGCGCCCGGGCGGTCATCCGGGGGCTGCGGGCGGTTTCAGATTTCGAGTATGAGATGCAGATGGCCCTGATGAACCAGCAGTTGAATCCCGAACTGGAAACCCTGTTTATGATGCCCAGCGCCCGCTACACGTTCCTCAGCTCCAGCCTGGTCAAGGAAGTCTTCGCCTTAGGCGGCTCCGTTCGGGAGCTCGTCCCTTCCATCGTCGAACAGAAGCTGCGTGAGAAATTCGCCGCGGATCCGGAGTCTTTATCTATATAAGGGGACAGGTATGACATGTTCGGCCTAACCCGAGAAAAAACAGTCGTCGGACTGGACATCGGCTCGCACGGGGTGAAGATCCTCGAGCTCAACCTGAAAAAGAAAGGGAAAAAGGATGTCTTCGAGGTCGCCCGCATCGGATACGAGCCGCTCCCTCACGACGTGATCGTCGAGGGATCGATCATCGACTCGGCGGCCGTCTCGGCGACGATCAGCGAGGCCTTCAGCAAGGCGAAAATCACTTCCAAGGACGTCGCCCTGTCCATTTCCGGCAACGCGGTTATCATCAAGAAGATCTCGCTGCCGGCCATGGAGACTCAGGAGCTGGCCGAATCGATCATCTGGGAAGCCAAGCACAACATCCCCTACCCCTACGAGGAAACGCACGTCGATTACGCGATTCTCAAGCCGCCGCCGGGGTCCGAGGACCGGGGCTTGGAAATCCTTCTCGTCGCCGTCAAGAAGGAAAAGGTGGCCTCCCTGACCAACGTCATCAACCAAGCCAAGAAGAACCTGGTGGCGATCGAGGTCGACGCCTTCGCCCTGTTCAACGCCTTCGAGATCAATTATCCCGAGGAATTCGCCGAAAAATCCGTCGCCATCATCGGCCTGGGGGCCAACGTCACGACGATCGTGGTCATCGATCACGGCATCCCCCAGCTGTTCCGCGACCTGTCCATCGGCGGCACGTACATCACCGAGGCGATCCGCAAGGACCTCAACATAGGCCATCAGGAGGCGGAAGCCCTTCTCCGGGGCGTTTCCCCGGCCGGGGTCTCCGAGGCGGACTCGGCCACCCTCTTGGAGATGAACATCAAGGAGCTTCTCGACGAAATCGAGAAGACCCTCGCTTTTTATACGGCCGAAGACCGGCGGGAGAAAAAAGTCGACCAGATTTACCTCTGCGGCGGCCTGGCCGGGATGGGCGGCCTGCCGGCGGCGTTCGAGCATAAGTTCAAAGTCCCGACGGTTCCGTTCAATTCCTTCCGGAAAATCCATTATAATGACAAAAAATTGGATCCGGCGTATGATCAGGACATGGCTCCGCTGTTCAGCGTAGCCGTGGGGCTGGCGACGCGCAAACGGGAGAAATGAGCCGATGATCCGCGTCAATCTCCTGAAGACGGACATCAAAGCGGGCGACAAGCGGCCGGCCGTCGGAGTTTCCGTCGCCGCGCCGGTCGAAATCAAACCCGAGAAAGCGAAAAAGTCGAATGCCGTCAATCTGATCATCTTCCTGGTCATCGCCGTCCTTGGGGCGCTGGCATTTCTCCAGAAACAATCCATCGACACCGAGCGGGCCCTCCTCTCCGAGGCCCAGGATCAGCAGCGCGTTCTGACGCCCGTCCTCCAAAAGCTGGAACTCGTGGAGCAGCAGAAATTCTTCCTCGAGAACAAGATCCGGCTGATCGAGGAGCTTCGGGGCCGGCAAGCCGTCCCCCTCCGGCTGCTTGACGTCCTTTCCCGGAATCTCCCCGAGTGGGTTTGGCTCCTGGAAGCGACATACAAAGCCCAGGCGCTGGACATCAAGGGCCGGGCGCTCTCCAACATCCAGATCTCCGAATATTCCAAAGCCCTTCAGAAATCCGGCCTGTTCAACGACGTCACGATTTCCTCCTCCAACCAGATCACCGTCGGCAAGAACGTCTTCCAGGAATTCATTCTGAGAGCCCCGCTCCCCGCCCCGGCGGCGAAAGGCCCGGTGGCAAAATGAAAAACAAGACCCTGACGACGTATCTCCTCCTCGGGGCGATCGTCGCCGGCCTGTTCTATTTCGCCTATTACAAGCCGAAGCAAGCCTCCCTGAAAACGGTCCGAAACGAGCGCATCCAGGCCGAGCAGCAGGTCGAGATTCTCCGGGTGAAAAAGCGCCAGTTGGACGCCATCGAAGCCGAGCTGGTCTCGCTCAACGCCTCTCTGTCCGAGCTCGAGACGATCATCCCCCAGAAAAAGGAAACGAGCGACATCCTCCGCAACATCCAGCAGATGGCCTTCGACCAGCAACTCGACCTCGTCCGGTTCGCCGAGGACCGGGAAACCGCCCGGGATTTTTACACCGAATGGCCGATTCCGATCGTCGTCAACGGGACCTACCACAACCTGGCCCAGTTCTTCGACCGTATCCTTCATTTCCCCCGGATTTTCAACATCGACGATTTCTCGATCAAGGCCCTCTCCGATCAGCGGAGCGGCAACACCATCACCGCCTCCTTCACCCTTAAATCCTATTTCTTCCTGGAACAGGCGATGATCAAGAAACCGGCCCCGACTCGGCCGCGGCCGGTCAAGCAGGAACGAAATGAATTTTAAACACGCGCTTACGGCTTGCGGGCTGATATTAGCCTTCGTCCTTCCCCTGGCCGCGGCCCTCCAGGAAACGCCGCCGCCGGAAAAGCCCGCTCCGGCTCCTGAAAAGAAAATCGTCGCCCCTGTCTTTTCCTACGATCCCGAGGGCCGCCGAGACCCGTTCAAGGACCTGTTCGGCGGCGAGCGGTTGAGATCCAAGCGGATCGTGACCGGCTTGTCCGATATGGAGATCGGCGACATCGTCCTGATGGGCATCGTCAAGGCCCAGAACCGCTACGAGGCCATCGTCGCGTTCGGCGAGGGATTCCCCTTGTCGCTGCACGAAGGCCAAAAACTCGCCGACGGCTTTGTCCTCTCCATCGAAGCCGACCGCGTCGTTTTCCGCCAGACCAGTGATAAAGGAATCCCGCTTGCCAAGCCCAAAGATATCGCGAAAGAGATCTCGCCCGAGGAGCCCGCTCATGACTAAGACCCCCATCCGGCTCACCCTAGCCGTCGTCGGACTCGCGATTGCGGTCGCCGGGTTCTCCCAGACGGGATCTTCCCCCGCGCCGCTTCGGGTCACCATCCTGCCGACCCGGGTCAACGTCCGTGTGATCCTGGACGGCGCCGCCCTTCCGGCGGGGATATCCCCGGCCTACGCCGCGGGGAACGAGGCCGTGCTCTCACGGCCGAGCTGCCGAAGGGTTCGACCTTGGCCGCCGTCCCCCTGATCCCGGCCGACGAACCCGCCCTTGTCCGGGCGGCCAAGCTCGGTCCGGCGGCCGACGGCCGGACGCTTCTGTCCCTGACTCTGGCTGAGCGGGTTCCTGTCCGCTGCTGGACGGAGGAGACTAAAACCGTCATCGAATTGATCCGGATTCAGCGCGGAGAAGATTATCTCATCGCCCCCGATACCAAGGCCGAGCTCGACCGCACCGCCCGGTCCGTTCAACCGCTGGCGATTTCGACCGACGCGGACGCCGGGAACCGGTTCGATCTCAGCGTCCGGCAGGGCCGACGGGCGATCATCAATACCTTCGCCCTGGACAATCCGCTGCGTCTCGTGGTCGACGTTTTCGACGCGGTCTTGGGGCAGCCCCCGGCCGAAGTGTACGTCGGCCGCCACGGAGTGGAAAAATTCCGGACCGGCCAGTTCAAAAAAGGCGATCCCTATTCCATCAGCCGGATTGTCTTTGACCTCCGGGAGCCGCGGCTCTTCGCCCTGGCCGCCGCGGACGACGGAGTGAGCGTCGTCTTCGCCGACGCCGCTCGGCCGATCGCCGCGGTTTCGGGCGGCCCAACCGCGGCCGCCGACTCGGCTCTCGAAAAAGTCATCGCCGTGAAAAACGCCGCCCCGCCGCCGTCCGCGGCGGCGCCCGCTCCCGTCCCGACCGAAGCGAAAAATCCGGTCGCGGTCTCGGTCCCGGCCTCCCCGATTCAGGAGAAATCCGGGCCGAAAGCCGAGCCCAAGGCCGAGGTTCCCGCCCCGGTCGTCAGCCCCGCGCCGGCGAAAGTCGAGCCGAAGGCCGATCCCCCGGCCGCCCCGCCCGCCGTGAAGCCGGAACCGAAGGCGGAAACCCGGACGGTCGAACGGCAGATCCCGGTGACGATCGTTCCGCCCCCCGAACCGGCTGAAAAAGCGGACGTCCAGCCCCCGATCCAAGCACAGGAAGAGCCGGTCGCGACCGCCCCCCCGCCGCAGGAGCGGGCCGCCTCCCGGACCATCCATGATCCGGTGGAGAAATACAGCGGCGAGCTCATCAGCCCGAAGTTCAAGGACGCCGACCTCCGCGACGTCATTCTTTGGCTGGGCGGCCGGGTCGGACTGAACGTCATCATCGACCAGGACGTCCGGGGCCGGGTGACGGTCTCCTTCGAGGACGTCCCCTGGGATCAATTTCTCGACATGATCCTGAAAAACAATAAGCTCGGGCGAATCCTCGAGGGCAACGTCCTCCGGATCGCCCCCCTCAACGTCCTGGCCGACGAGGAAAAAGCCCAGCTCGCCCTGATGACGGCCCGGGAAGCCTCCGGCCCGATCATCACCAAGACGTACAATCTCTCCTATGCCACGGCCCGGGACGTCAACGATATCATCAAGAGCAAGAAGTCGGCCCGGGGCGACATCGTCATCGACACCCGGACCAACTCCCTGATCGTTTCCGACGTGCAGGAAAAAATCGATCTCATCGATGAGATCGTCGCTACCCTGGACGCGGCCACGCCCCAAGTCACCATCGAGACGAGGATCGTCGAGGCGACGTCCACGTTCGTCCGCAACCTGGGCATTCAATGGGGCTACAAGGCGATCGCCGATCCTTTCTACGGGAACCAGACCTCGCTCCAGTTCCCCAATAAGGTCCTGGCCGACGGCGCCTTGATCCCCCAGGGAACCGTCACCAAGGGCCTCGGCGGGCCGCTCGGCGGTTACGCCGTCAACCTGCCGGCCTCATCGTTCTCCACGGCCGCCGGGTTTTCCCTGGCCAACGTTCTCGACACCTTCCGGATCGACATGGCCCTCACCGCCCTGGAGAGGGAAGGCAGCGGCAAGATCATCTCGAGCCAGCGGGTGACCGCCCAGAACAACAAGGAAGCTTACATCAACCAGGGCCGCCAGATCCCCATCCAAACGACAGCCAACTTCACCGTGACCACTCAATACGTCAACGCCGGCTTGGAGCTGCGGGCCACCCCTCAGATCACGGCCGATGGGACGATCATCATGACCATCGACATCCAGAACAACGCGGCGATTTCAGCACGACGGCCGGCGGGATTCCCTCGATCACGACCCAGAGCGCCAAGACGACGGTCATGGTCCCCGACGGGGGGACGACGGTGATCGGAGGGATTTTTAGGGTGGAAGACTCGATCACGCGGGAACGGGTTCCCTTCCTCCACCAAATTCCCATCCTCGGGAACTTGTTCAAGAGCCTGTCCAAGAACCGGACGAACCGCGAGGTCCTGATCTTCATCACCCCGAGGATCCAGAAATAGGAGGCCGACGATGCGCTATTCTCCATCCCCCGTCCAAACGGTCCGGATTCTCGCCCTATCGGCCCTCCTCCTCGCCGCGGCCGCCTGCAATCCGCTGGAAAACAAGACCCAGTCCATGAGCTATCTCGTCATCGAGAACTTGATGGGGCTCGACGAGAGCGGGAAAGTCGCGGATTACGTCGCCTCGGACGTCCTCTTCCAGGATCCCGACACGGGCGACACATCCATTATCGCCGACATCGCCACCGCGACGATAAGCGCCCGGCAGCTCGACCCCGATCCCATCGCCGGGACGTCCCCTTACGCCGACGTGCAGCTGACGCATTACACGGTCACGTACACGCGATCGGACGGCCGGAACAAGCCCGGCGTCGACGTTCCCTATCCGTTCGACGGAGACCTGACCGTTCTCCTTAAAGTGAACATTGCCACCGAGTTCGGCTTCATCATCGTCCGGGAATCAGCCAAGCAGGAGCCCCCCCTCCTGGATCTTCTCCAAGGGGGAAGCCGGGCCGAAATCATCTATACCACGGCCACGGTGGATTTTTACGGCCATGACCTCACCGGCGCCGAGGTCAAGGTCACCGGAGCTATTTCGGTCCGGTTCGCGAATTTCGCGAACGGATGAGGAGGATACGCATGCCCCGAACCCAAGCCTTCAAAATCACCGGGTTGATTCTCCTCGTCGCCCTGGCCGCGGCTTGCCAGCGGACGGCCGGCCCAAGCCCCACGCCGGTCGGACCCTCGACCTTCGCTCTGACGTTCAGCCTCACGGCCAATCCCAACGTCATCTTGACGGGGACCGCCCGGCCGACCTCGACCATCGAGGCCGCCGTCACGGAAAACGGGGAACCGGCCTTCAACCGGACGGTGTACTTCACCATCGCCGACGGGCCCGGCGAATTCCCCAACTTCTCCCAGCGGGCGGCCGTCACCACCGATTGGAACGGCGTCGCCTCGATCGCCTACACCGGCCCGACGAAATTCGAAATCGACTCGGATACATCGGCCACGGTGATGGCCCAGCTCGAGACCTCGTCTCCTCAGATCATCGCCAAGACGGTCGTCATCACGATCCTGTTCAGCGAATAAATCCGTCGTGCCGGACGACCTGAACGTCCCGGCCGAAATCCTCGAGCCCGGCCGCCAGAAGAGCGGTGATCGCCTCGGCTGAATCCGACCGCAGCTCCAGTTGGATTTTCTTGATTCCCGGTCTTCCCGGCTCCGTCGCGAACGAAGGCCCGAGGACTTCGACCTTCGGATCCGCTTCCCGCCAAACCGCCGCCAGGGCCCGGGACTGTCGTCCCAGCAGGCGGGCGTCCCGGCCGCTCAAGACGACGTCCGCCGAGGCCGTGAATGGAGGCCGGCGGAAGAGACGGCGAAGCTCGATTTCCTCGGAGAAAAACGCCTCGAAATCCGCCCGGGAGGCGGTCCGGATGCCGTAGTGCCCGGGAAAACCGGTCTGGATGACCACCCGTCCCGGCCGGACGCCCGTTCGGGCGAACCGGATCATCCGGAGAAGCGATTGAAACGTCCTCTCGGGGGCCAAAAAATCGGGAAAAGCCAAGCCGGACTCAGGGTTGAAAACGCCGACGAAATCGGCCGGCGGCAGGCCCGGCTGGCGGACTAAAAGCTGGGTGGCCACGAGGAGATCGAGCCGGCCGCGGCCGTAGGCGTCGAGGATTTTCTTCCGCTCGGCGGCCCGCCGGGCCCGGTCCCGGTCGAAGACGGCGATCCGAGCTCCGGGAAAAACGCCGCCCAGCTCCTCTTCGAGAGCCTCCACTCCCCCGCCCCGGGGCTCCAAGACTCGATGCCGGCAGGACGGGCAGGAAGAAGGCCGCTTGTCCTCGGCGCCGCAGGAGCGGCAGACCAGCCGGTCGGCCTTTTTGTGATAAGGCTGAATCGAACCGCACCGGCCGCATCGCGGGATGAAGCCGCACCGGGGACAGAAAAGAAGCGAGGCATATCCCCGGCGGTTGAGGAAAAGAACCGCCCGTCCCCCGGCCGCCAGGCATCCCAGGATGCCCTCCCGCATCGCCTCGGTCAGGACATCCTTCCCGGTCGAATCGTCGACCACCCGGACTCCCGGCGGAGGCTCTTCGCCGCCGAGACTAAAAAGGGCGCCGGCGGCCCGGGCTCGGGCATAAGCGC
>MTKY01052887.1_pt1 | contig 24654 bp, 23 predicted proteins | sample 1042731 | NCBI WGS metagenome assembly MTKY01 (sample SAMN06212206, study PRJNA360538) | anaerobic digester metagenome | biome: Wastewater treatment plant; material: sludge; isolation source: anaerobic digester fed with sludge from wastewater treatment plant | place: Denmark: WWTP Soeholt ... | reverse complement strand
GTCGCAGAGCGAGTGTTGCCACGCATCGGAGATGTCATCGTCAACTGCGTGGGGGACGTGGCGGTTGTCGACACAGTCCGCATGCGCGCCGAGCTGTTGGGACTGCTCGGGCTCCACGGCTCGGTCAGCGACGACGAGACAGCGATCCCGCTGTTCCGTTGGCCCGCCCGGACGGCATAGGGTCGGGCGTCGTGGCTGAGCTGGTCTTCTTCTCCGGGACGATGGACTCGGGCAAGTCCACGTTGGCCTTGCAGATGGAGCACAACCACACGGCGCGGGGCAAAGGCGGGTTGGTCTTCACCAAGCACGACCGCGCTGGAGAAGCCGTTGTGTCATCGCGGCTCGGCCTGTCCCGGCGGGCCTTGGAAGTCACCGACGACCTGGACTTCTGGGACACCGTGGTGGCGTTGGTGACCGAGGGGCGCCGGGTGGACTTCCTCGTGTGCGACGAGGCGCAGTTCTACAGCCCGCGCCAGATCGAGCAGCTTGCCCGGATCGTCGACGAGATGGGCGTCGACGTCTTCGCGTTCGGGATCATGGCCGACTTCCGGACTGAGCTGTTTCCCGGTTCGCGACGGCTGGTCGAGTTGGCCGACCGGGTCCAGGTCTTGCAGGTCGAGGCGTTGTGCTGGTGCGGCTCGCGCGCCACCCACAACGCCCGGGTGATCGACGGGCAGATGGTGGTCGAAGGGGATCAGGTCGTGGTGGGAGACACGGCCAAGGGCGGCGGTGGCGTCGTGGAGTACGAGGTGCTCTGCCGCCGGCACTACATGCGCCGGATGACCTCGCACGCCGCGCGGGCGGCCGCTTTGTCTCCTGACGTGCTGCCGTTCGACGTGTCACGCACCGACAGCGCCTGATTCTTGCCCCCAGTTGGTGGGGCCGGTTGGCGGGTGCTCTTGGCTACGTGTCGGGGTTCTTGGTCTTGGTCCCGAAGACGATGTCGTCCCAACTCGGCACCGAGGGCCGACCGGAGCGTCGCGGCCTATGCCGTGCCGCCGGTGCGGCTGGCGCCGCTGGCAGGTCGTCCGCACCCGGTTCGGCGGGACCGTCGCTGGGCGTTGGTGGGGTGGCCTTGCCTTCGAGAAGGTCTGGCGCAAGTGAAGCGTCCCGCCCAAGGGGCTCGCCGGATGCAGCGTCGACGTCGTCGGGGCCGAGACCGATGATCTCTGGAGAGGCCGACCCCGGTGCGTCCTGCTGTGCAGCCGACTGGGCCTGGGGCCCTTCGATGTCACCCTCGGCCGGGAGCGGGGTGTCGCTGACGTCGTCGTCGAGGGGCAGCGCGGCCACGGGTTCCAGTTGTCGGCGCCGCGCCGAGCCACGCCGGTTGCGCGCTGCGGATCGCTCCCGCATCGCTGTGACCAGATCGACCGGGTCGTCGGACCGCGGGCGCCGACGCGCGGCCTGCAGCCCACCGTCCGCCTCGATGTCATAGACCGGTGCCTCGCTGGGGAGCGGACCGGCCGCTGGCTCGTCCTCGCTCAGCCACCGGGCCTCGTCGTCCCGTGCGTGCAAGGACCGGTTGGGCACGTCGAAAGCCCAGGTCGCCTGCCGTTGACGGCCCCCGGCAGCAAAAGTGACCACCACGGTCCACTCTGGACCTTCGCGACGCCACGCGTCCCATTCAATGGTGTCAGTGGACACCCCACGCTCGGTGAGCCGGTCGGTGACCCGGTGTCCGAGGCTGGTGGCCATCCGCGAGCCACCCCGCTGGCGCAGCCGGACCGCTTGCCCGAGCCCCGCAACATATTCGCGCTCGGCCAGGATCGGCCCTTCGTACTTGTGGACCTTCTCAACGGTCCAGCCGGACCGTTCGGCGACCTCTTCGGCGGTCATCCCGGCACGAACCATCGCCTGCACGTCTCGTGGTCGCATCCCGCCCTCGATCTCGATCTGCAGTTGGCCCAACCGGGGGCGGTCCCGACGGGCGGCGGCGCGCAGCGACTCGTCGAGGGGCAGGCGGAAGCGAGCGCCGTCACCGTCGGCGAGCAGCACGTGCCCCCCGTCGTCGTCGACGCCGATCAACCGCAGGTCCTGCATGGGCATCTCCATGGGTCAGCCGGGCGCATATCCACTCCTGACTCTCTCACCCGAAGCGGGGTCTGCGAAGCGGCCACGCCGAACCGGTTACCGTGGGCCTCACCATGAGTCACCCGTCTGACCCCGTCTGGCGCCGCCCAGTGCCGTCTGCTGCCGAGTTGCTCGAGTTGGAGAATCTGGCGGTGAGCCTGGCCGAAGAGACCGGCCGGCTCATTCACGAGCAGCGACCGACCGACCTGGCCAGGACGTCCGCCACCAAGAGTTCCGCCACCGACCCGGTGACGGTGATGGACACCCAGGCCGAGGCGCTCCTGCGTCGACGACTGCACGAGGCCCGTCCCGACGACGGTCTGTTGGGTGAGGAAGGTAGCGTCAAGGTGTCCCGCACCGGGCTCACCTGGGTCGTCGACCCCATCGACGGCACCACCAACTACCTCTACGACCTTCCCCTGTATGCCGTGTCCGTCGCCGTCGTCGTGGGCGACCCCACGATTGCGGGCGCCTGGAGGCCGGTCGCCGGGGCGGTGCGGGCGCCCGTGATCGATGTCACCTGGTCGGCCCGGCTCGGCGGGGGAGCGCGACGGCACGCACCGACACGACCCGGGTCTGCGGGCACCCCTGGTGCAGCGGCAGCGAACGTCGCGCTGCGCGTCGGCGGAGGCGACGACGTGGGTCACGCCCTCATCGGGACCGGGTTCGGTTATCACCCGACGCGCCGAGCCGAACAGGCCCAGGTGCTGACGCGGGTGCTGCCGAGGGTCCGTGATCTGCGCCGCATGGGCAGCGCCGCTATCGATCTGTGCCTGGTCGGAGACGGTCGACTCGACGGCTACTTCGAAGTCGGCCTCAATCCGTGGGACCTCGCAGCTGGCTGGCTGATCGTCACCGAGGCAGGTGGAACGGTGAGTGGTGTCGGTGGTGGCGCCCCTTCCGGCGACCTGGTCGTGGCGGCGAATACTCTCCTGCAGCCGCAGCTGTTGTCCTTGGTGGGGACCGAGTGAGGCACCCAGGACTGGCTGCTCCGACGCCTCGGGAAACCGCTCTCACCCGGCTGTGACTGACCCGACATACGAAACACGCGTGCACCACGGCGACGGATAGGGCACAATCACGCCCCGCAGGCAGTGACGACAACGTCATCCGGAAACTCGGGCACAAACTCGACGACGTGAGCGTTAGCCGCGACGAGCCACCGCAGGCCGACAGTGACGGAGGAGACCGAACGGGCATGGCGACCGACTACGACGCACCACGCAAAACCGACGACGACCTGTCCGAGGACTCCCTTGAGGAGCTCAAGGCCCGACGCGTCGACAAGGCGTCCTCGATCGTCGACGTCGACGAGGCCGAGCAGGCCGAGGGCTTCGAGCTGCCGGGCGCAGATCTGTCCGGCGAAGAGCTCTCCTATCGGGTCATTCCGCGCCAGGCCGACGAATTCACCTGCTCGCGGTGCTTCCTGGTCCACCACCGTTCCCAGCTGGCCAAGAACGTCAACGGCCAGATGGTGTGCCGGGAGTGCGTCGCCTGATGCCCGGCCTGCCGGTCCAGGTGCACCGGCTCGATCCGGACCTTCCGCTTCCGACCTACGCCCGCTCGGGTGACGCCGGGCTCGACCTTTTCGCCCGGGTTGATGTGTCCCTCGCCCCAGGCGAACGAGCCCTCATTCCCACCGGGATCGCGCTCGCCCTCCCCGAGGGGTATGCCGCCTTCGCTCACCCCCGTTCGGGCCTGGCCGCCCGGCACGGGATCACCATCCTCAACGCGCCCGGGACCATCGACTCGGGCTACCGAGGCGAGATCCAGGTCAACCTCATCAACCTCGACCTCACCCGGACGTTCGACGTGCGCCGGGGTGACCGGATCGCCCAGTTGGTCGTCCAACGGGTCGAGCAGGTGCAATGGATCGAGTCCGATTCGCTCCCGGACAGCCCGCGGGGGGAGACTGGGCATGGCGACAGTGGTGGCTTCGGGGGCTGAACCCCCCTTCGCCCTGAGCGCGCACAACCTTTGCACCAACAGGACTGGATGACGCACGTGGGACTTTTCGGACGCAAACGCACCGCCGACGCGGCTGACCAGCCGCGGGCCGGGACCGAGGCGGACGGCATACCGGCTGATGTGCCGAACGACGCTGCGGTGACTGACGCGGCACTCGAGGCGGACGACTGGGAGCCGCAGACACCGTTCAGTCGGTTGCGTGGGCCCTTCGATCGGGCGGAGAAGGAGCCCGACGACTCGCGGGTCGACCTCGGGAGCCTGTGGGTCGCCGTCGTCCCTGGCGTCCAGATCGCCTTGCAGGTCGACGAGTCCACCCAGACGCCCGTGGGCGTGCAACTGACCTTGGCTGGGTCGGGGGCCTATCTGCAGGCGTATGCCGCGCCCCGCACCGAAGGGATCTGGCCCGAGATCCGCGCCGAGGTGGCCCAATCTGTCGTGGCCGAAGGGGGCCGAGCGGAGGTCGTCAACGGATCGCTGGGCAAGGAGCTGCGCCTGCACCAGCGAGGGGGCGTTCCACTGCGGCTACTCGGTGTCGACGGACCGCGGTGGTTCCTGCGTGCGCTGATCTCGGGTCCGGCAGCGACCGACGAGCGAGCCGCAGACGCCCTGATTGAGGTCATCCGGGCCACCGTGGTCGACAGGGGGTCGCAGGCGATGGCCCCGCGCGAGCAGCTGCCCTTGCGGCTGCCGCTCCAACCGGGCAGCGAATCCGGCCCGGACACCGCCGAGCCCGCCGACGCGGCTGCACCGACACGTCGTGGCTTCGGGCAGCTGCGGCCGTTCGAACGCGGGCCAGAGATCACTGAGGTGCACTGAAACCAATGCCATCTCATGCCAGCGGCACAACCGACGAGTCGAGCGGACGGTTCGGTCGGATCCTGGGACGCCTGACCAAGTCGTCCGCCCAGTTGCAGGCGGACGACCTGCACCACGCGAGCGTTCGCAGGGGCGCAACGCCCATCGCTGAGCTCGTGCCCCGGCAGCGAGCCACGGTGTGCGGTGAAGTTCGAACCGTGGCGCTTCGCCCGCAGATCCAGGTCCCAGCGCTGGTCGTTGAGCTCTTCGACGGGACGGGGTCGCTCAGCCTGGTGTGGCTTGGCCGTCGGGCCGTGGTCGGCATCATTCCTGGGGTGAAGTTGCGGGTCGAGGGCCGGGTCACCGACCTGCGGGGTGGACCGACGATCTACAACCCCGCCTACGAGATCCTCCCTCACCATGGCTGACCCGGGCCTGGACCCGGTCGGCCACACCGGCGAGTCGGCGGAGGTCGCCCGCGTGGACCCTGCTGCACCGTTCGTCACGGTCGAGGAGCTGTTGCGGGCGCGGCTGGGGGCCGCCTTCGGCGGGTGGCGGGGGGCGCTGGAGTCGGCGGTGCCGACGCTGGCCTTCGTCGTGGCGTGGAACCTCACCGCCGACGTGCGCATGGCCGCGATCCTCGCCGTCGTCGCTGCGGTGCTCATCGGTGTCGTCCGCGTGATGCAAGGCCAAACCTTGCGCTACGTCGGCTGGTCGGTTGCTGCGGTCGTCGTGGCAGGTGTCTTCGCGACGCGCACCGGCCGGGCTCAAGACGCCTTCCTGCCGGGGATGCTCCAAAGCGGCTTCTCACTGCTGCTATTCGCCGTGAGCAACCTCATCCGCTGGCCGCTGTTCGGGTTCCTCATCGCTGCAGGCGACCCAGACCTGGCTCGCACCTCCGCTCGGGTCCGGTTCGCCGGATCGAAGGAGGGCCGGGCCGCCCTGTCGAGGATGGACGACGTTGCGCGCGCCGAGGCCGAGGCGGCAGCTCAGGCCGACGCCGACGCCCTGACCCACGCCTTCACTGCCTGGCGTCGGCACGCCGGGATCGTCCGCGTGGCAAGCCGATTGGGGTGGGTGTTGGTCGGGTTGGCAGCACTGCGACTGTCGATCCAGATCCCGCTCTACCTCCAAGGGTCGGTTGAAGCGCTCGGGATTGCGAAACTCGTCCTGGGGTGGCCGGCATACCTGCTGGCGGTCGGGGTGGGCGCGATGGTGCTGCTGCGCGGACGCACCCCGCTGGACGACCCGACCCGCTGAGTCGTCCGGGCGTCAGGCGTCCTCGTCCTCGTCGACCTGGGTGCGCGGCAGGTGGCCGGGGGACAGGAGGTTCTCCAAGTCGTCCTCCATGTCCCGCGCCGCGATGAACAGCAGCTCGTCGTGCGGCTCCAGGGCGTCATCACGGCTGGGGGCGATCGGCCGGTTGTCGCGGATGATGCCCACAAGGACGGTGTCGGTCGGCCAGGGGATGTCACCGACGCGGGCGCCGGCATACGGGCTGGTGGGCGGCAGGGTCATCTCCACCATGGCCGAGCGGGCCTGGCGGAACTCGAACACCCGCACCAGGTCGCCGATGCTGACGGCCTCCTCGACCAGCGCGGTCATCAGCCGCGGTGTCGACACGGCCACATCGACTCCCCACGCCTCGTCGAACATCCATTCGTTGCGGGGGTTGTTCACCCGGGCGACCGTGCGGGGGACGCCGAACTCAGTCTTGGCCAGCAGCGACACGACCAGGTTGGCCTTGTCGTCGCCGGTGGCCGCCACGACGACGTCGCAGTCCTCCAGATGAGCCTCCTCCAGCGCCGAGATCTCGCACGCGTCGGCCAGCAGCCAGGTGGCATCCGGGACCCGGGAGGCCACGACATCGTCGGCATCCCGGTCGATGAGCAGCACCTGATGGCCGTTGTGGAGCAGCTCGCGGGCGATGGAGCGGCCGACGCTTCCGGCTCCGACAATGGCGACGCGCATGGGAATGTCCTCGGGGTGGGGCGGATCGGGCGGCAGTGGTCGTCACTCGCGCGGCGGTTGGGCCGCGAAGACGTGTTCCAGGCGCTTGAGGTCGTCTGCCGGTGCACAGACATGCACCAGGTCGCCATCCTGCAGGACCGTGTCGGGGCCGGGGATCAACCCGTCGCCGAGCCTGGTGAGGAAGGCGACGCGGGTGCTGGCCAGGCGCTCGACCGTGCTGATCCGACGACCAACCCAGGCGGTCGACACCGGAACCTGAGCGACGACGACTTTGCCACTGGGGTCGGTGAAACCCGGGACCGCTCCGGTCGGCAGCAGCCGGTGGATGATCTGGTCGGCGGTCCACCGGACCGTGGCCACGGTCGGAATTCCCAGCCGTTGGTAGACCGCCGCCCGCCGTGGGTCGTAGATCCGGGCGGCCACATGCTCGATTCCGAAGGTCTCCCGGGCCACCCGGGCTGCGAGGATGTTGGAGTTGTCGCCGCTGGAGACTGCGGCGAACGCGTAGGCCTCCTTGATGCCCGCAGCGATGAGCACGCCCCGGTCGAACCCCACCCCGGTGACGGTTCGTCCCTCGAAGGAACTGCCCAGCCGCCGGAACGAGGTCGGCTCCATGTCGATGACGGCCACGTCGTAGTGGCGCTCGGACAGGCTCCGGGCGAGGGTGGCACCCACGCGCCCGCAGCCCATGATGACGAAGTGCACGTCCCGACGCTACACCGCGCACGTGCACCCCAGCGGGGAGGTCGGAGGGCGGCATACGATGACCGATGTGCGTCGCTGCGAACAGGTCCTCGGTCGGATGGGCGGCGTGACGCCGTGAGCGGCGACGACGCCCGGTCGCCGGGGCGCATACGACGCCACCGCAGCCGGTATGCCGGCCCGCGCAAGCCCGCGGGTCCCCGCGGTCAGTCGCTCGTCGGTGAGGTGCTCGAGGTCGAGGTCGGTCCGGTTGCCCACGGGGGGTTCTGCGTGGCGCGGCACGAGGGGCAGGTCGTGTTCGTGCGGCATACGCTGCCGGGGGAGTTGGTGCGCGCGAAGGTGACCGAGGGCGGGTCGCAGGACCGGTTCCTGCGGGCCGACGCGGTCGAGGTGCTGCGGGCGTCGGCGGACCGGGTGGCTCCGGTATGCCGCCACGCCGGCCCGGGCGGGTGCGGCGGGTGCGACTGGCAGCATGTGGACGGTGTGGCACAGCGGACCCTCAAGGGCCAGGTGGTCGCGGAGCAGCTGCGTCGACTGGCCGGGATCGAGCGCGACGTCGACGTGATGGCCGTGCCGGGGGACTCCGATGGGCTCGGCTGGCGCACCCGGGTCGAGTTCGCTGTCGACGCGGCAGGGCGGGCCGGGTTGCGTCGGCACCGGTCGCATGAGGTGGTGCCGATCGTGCAGTGCCCGATCGCTGACCCGAGAGTGCTGGCGTCCGGGGTGCTTGACACCTTGTGGCCTGGGGTCCGTGCGGTCGACGTCGTCGCGGGCTCCGGTGCGGGGGGTGCCGGTGGAGCGGTCGTGGTGCCGGTGCCGGGCGGTGAAGTTCCCGTCGTCCGAGAGTGCGTCGAATGTGATTCCTGGACAGGGGAGTTCGAGGTTTCTGCGCGAGGGTTCTGGCAGGTCCACCCCGGCGCGGCCGCGGTCTTTGTCGAGCGGGTCCTCGGTGCGCTCGACGCCCAGCCCGGGGAGCGGGTCCTGGACCTGTATGCCGGTGTCGGCCTTTTCGCGGTCCCCCTCGCCGACGCTGTCGGCCCCTCCGGATCGGTGCTCGCGATCGAAGGCGACGCGACGGCGTGCGCTCACGCCCGGGACAACGCTGCGGGCCGGGACTGGCTGAAGGTCGTCGTCGGTCGGGTGGAGGACCGGCTCGTGGGGCTCGGCCCGATCGATCTGATCGTGCTCGACCCGCCGCGGACCGGGGCAGGGCGAGCGGTGATCGACGCGGTCGCGGCGATCGGGCCCCGTGCGGTCGCTTATGTCGCGTGCGACCCGGCGGCGTTGGCCCGCGACCTGGGGTACGCCCGGGAGGCGGGCTACGTGCTCGGTGAGCTCACGGCATACGACGCCTTCCCGATGACCCACCACGTGGAGTGCATCGCGGTCCTGCGTCCGGCCCCCTGACCGCCTTCCCCGATCCGCCGAGATTGACGTTGCGGCGGGTTGCTGTGGCGTGTCGCGCACCCAAGGTCAATCTCGGCGGGGGGTAGTGCAGGATCGGGGGAGACATGGTAATTTATCTTGACGTCAAGATACCTGAGAAGGAAGGGAGCCGACGTGGGCAACGTCGCAGCATCGGTGAACAGCTTCGGGGCGAAGGGGCAGCTGGAGGTCGGTGACGCGTCCTACACGATCTTCCGCCTCGCCGCGGTCGACGGGAGCGCGACCCTGCCCTACAGCCTCAAGGTCCTCCTGGAGAACCTCCTGCGGACCGAGGACGGCGCCAACATCACCGCCGAGCACATCACCGCCATCGGCGGTTGGGACGAGACGGCCGAGCCGGACACCGAGATCCAGTTCACCCCGGCCCGCGTGGTCATGCAGGACTTCACCGGCGTGCCCTGCGTCGTCGACCTGGCCACGATGCGCGAAGCAGTCGTGGCGCTGGGCGGCGACCCGAGCAAGATCAACCCGCTGGCCCCCGCCGAGCTGGTCATCGACCACTCCGTGCAGATCGACGCTTTCGGCAACGCCGCGGCCTTCGAGAAGAACGTCGAGCTCGAATACGAGCGCAACCAGGAGCGCTACCAGTTCCTGCGTTGGGGCCAGACCGCGTTCGAAGAGTTCAAGGTCGTCCCGCCGGGCACCGGCATCGTCCACCAGGTCAACATCGAGCGCCTGGCCCGGACCGTCATGACCCGCGCTGCCGGTGACGGTGTCCTGGCCTACCCCGACACCTGCGTCGGCACCGACTCCCACACGACGATGGTCAACGGGCTCGGGGTCCTGGGCTGGGGTGTCGGTGGCATCGAAGCCGAGGCGGCCATGCTCGGCCAGCCCGTCTCGATGCTCATTCCTCGCGTCGTCGGCTTCAAACTCACCGGCGCCGCCAAGCCCGGCGTCACCGCCACCGACGTCGTCCTCACCATCACCGACATGCTGCGCAAGCACGGCGTCGTCGGCAAGTTCGTCGAGTTCTACGGCGAGGGCGTCGGGTCGGTGCCCCTGGCCAACCGAGCGACGATCGCCAACATGAGCCCGGAGTTCGGCTCGACCTGTGCAATCTTCCCCATCGACGACAAGACGATCGACTACCTGCGCCTCACCGGCCGCGAAGACGCCGACGTCGCGCTCGTCGAGGCCTACGCCAAGGAGCAGGGTCTGTGGCTCGACCCGGCCGCCGAGCCGCGCTTCAGCGAGAAGCTCGAGCTCGACCTGGCCACTGTTGTCCCGTCGATCGCCGGCCCCAAGCGCCCGCAGGACCGCATCGAGCTCGCCTCGTCCAAGAGCGCGTTCGCCACGTCGCTGCCCACCTACACGAGCGACCCCGGCAAGCGGGTGCCCGTGCAGATGGCTGACGGCCGCTCCTTCGAGGTGTTCAACGGTGCCGTCGTCATCGCCTCGATCACGTCCTGCACCAACACCTCCAACCCGTCGGTGATGATCGCCGCGGGTCTGGTCGCCCGCAAGGCCGCCGCAAAGGGCCTGACCCGCAAGCCGTGGGTCAAGACCTCGATGGCCCCGGGCTCCAAGGTCGTCACCGGCTACTACGAGGCAGCCGGCCTGTGGCCCGACCTCGAGGCCGTCGGCTTCTACCTCGTCGGCTACGGCTGCGCCACCTGCATCGGCAACTCTGGCCCGCTCGAGCCGGAGATCTCCGAGGCCATCAACAGCAACGACCTGGCCGTCACCGCGGTGCTCTCGGGCAACCGTAACTTCGAGGGCCGGATCAGCCCCGACGTCAAGATGAACTACCTCGCCTCCCCGCCGCTGGTCATCGCCTACGCCCTCGCCGGCTCGATGGACTTCGACTTCGAGGCCGACGCGCTGGGCAACGACCAGGACGGCAACCCGGTCTACCTCCGCGACATCTGGCCCTCGCCCGAAGAGGTCCAGTCGGTCATGGACGCCTCGATCAAGAAGGAGCTGTTCACCAAGGAATACGCCGACGTGTTCGCCGGCGACTCCAGGTGGCAGTCGCTGCAGACCCCGGTGGGCAAGACCTTCGAGTGGGACACCGACTCCACCTACGTGCGCAAGCCCCCATACTTCGAGGGGATGGCGCTGGAGCCCTCACCGGTCGCGGACATCTCCGGGGCGCGCGTCCTGGCCCTGCTTGGCGACTCGGTGACGACCGACCACATCAGCCCGGCCGGCTCGATCAAGGCCGACAGCCCCGCGGGCAAGTACCTCGCCGCCCACGGCGTCGACCGCAAGGACTTCAACTCCTACGGGTCGCGTCGTGGCAACCACGAGGTCATGATCCGCGGCACCTTCGCCAACATCCGGCTCAAGAACCTTCTGCTCGACGGCGTCGAGGGCGGCTTCACCCGCGACTTCCTCGCTGGCGGTGAGCAGACGACGATCTACGACGCCTCCGCGGCATACCAGGCGGCCGGCGTCCCCCTCGTCGTCCTCGCTGGCAAGGAGTACGGTTCCGGGTCCAGCCGCGACTGGGCGGCCAAGGGCACCCGCTTGCTGGGGGTCAAGGCCGTCATCGCCGAGAGCTACGAGCGAATCCACCGCTCCAACCTCATCGGCATGGGCGTGCTGCCGCTGCAGTTCCCGGCGGGCCAGAACGCCGCCAGCCTCGGCCTGGACGGCACGGAGACCTTCGATATCGCCGGTGTCACCGCGCTCAACGACGGCGTCACCCCGCGCACCTTGGCCGTCACCGCGACCAAGCCCTCCGGTGAGGTCATTGCCTTCGACGCGCCGCTGCGGATCGACACCCCCGGAGAGCGCGACTACTACCGCAACGACGGAATCCTCCAGTACGTCCTGCGCTCACTCGTGCACTGACCCGCCACCGCGGCATCCGGTATGCCGTCCGCTCACCTTCAGCGGGCGGCATACCGCTGCAGCGATCTTCGCGCGGGATGTATCAGGCGAGGTTCACGCGGCTCTTCTCTGCGTCCCTGACGCACGAGCGGAGGTTGTGATGGCTGCCCTGCAATGGCCCGGATCCCAGTTCAACGAGGAGGGGTCTGATCTTCTTGAGCCGGTCCAGATCTTGTTGCGCGAGGTCAACGTCCTTGAGAAGGACGGTGAGGTCGCCACCCTCTGGGCGACTCCTCCCAGCGTGCAAGCGATCACCGCAGGCAGCACCATGGTCTCCAAGGCGTGGACGAGCCTGCTCGGCGCGGCCGGCGGTGGAGGGGCACTCGTCGCTGCTCTGAACAGCGTGAGTGACGATTGGAAGAATGACCCGCGTGCGTCGCCGTTCATCTTCGCCAGCGCGATCACTCTCGGAGCGGTGGCGATTGCCATCGCCTTGATCGTCCGCGGGGACGTCGCCGGGCGGGCCGCGGCGTCGGCCGCCCAGTACGAAGCCCGAGCCCGGATCGCAGTCGCGGCCATCGAGACCATCGGATCGGGGCGGCCACCGGCCCCCACGGTGGTGACGAGCGGCTACGTGGCCTTGATCGACAACCGGTGGCAGGTGGTCGAGTCACTGTCGTGGATCGCCGGCACCCTGACGGTCACGGTGGGTGGTCAGTCGTTTCAGGGTGGGCAGATCCTCGGCCTGAGCGCCCTTCCGGTGTGAACCCCCCCCGCCCTGGGTATGCCGTCCGCTCACCTGCAGCGGGCGGCATACCGCTGTCGGAGGGGAAGGGCACACTGGGAGACGTGAGCGCGAACGTTCCCCCCGGGTGGCCGCAAGGTGTGCCGCCCGCCGGCGCGCCGGGGTGGACCGACCGGGCCGTCGGCTGGTTGCTGGACCGGTGCCCGGCCGACTACCGGCGGTATGCCGGCCTACGTAAGAACCCGCTCGCCCTGGCCTGGCTTGCGCAACGCCATCTGGCGGGCGAGGTCGCCGTGCTGCGCCAGGCCTACCGCGAAGTCCGGGTCGAGGTCGGTCCGCACGTGACGCCGGAGGCGTTGGCCGAGATCCTGTTGGCGCTAGAAGCCGAAGGGCTGCGGCTGGTGGCCGATCGACGCAGCGCTGAGCTGCTCCACGAAGCCCTGTCCGGCAAGGTGTTCGTCCCCAGGTTGTGAACGGCCGCATGCTTCTCGTCTTCGCACCGGCCGGAATCCCGGGTGCGCACGGATGTCCTGGTCAGGTGCGCTCACAGCGCCGGTGGCCGGACGGCGCGGGGATCGAGCACGATCGGGGTGAACTAGACTTGACCGACCCCGAACGCCGGAAGGACGCCCTTCGTGGCTTTGCTCGACAGCATCAACGGACCTGCAGACCTGCGGAGCCTGCGGCCCGATCAACTACCCCAGTTGGCCCAGGAGATCCGTGACTTCCTGGTCACGTCGGTCACCCGCACCGGTGGGCACCTCGGCCCCAACCTCGGGGTCGTCGAGCTCACCATCGCCCTTCACCGAGTCTTCGACTCGCCGCGGGACACGATTGTTTGGGACACCGGCCATCAGTCCTATGTCCACAAGCTGCTCACCGGCCGCCGCGACTTCGACAAGCTGCGCTCCAAGGGTGGGCTGTCTGGCTACCCCAGCCGCGCCGAGTCACCCCACGACGTTGTCGAGAACTCCCATGCTTCCACGGCCTTGTCGTGGGCGGACGGGATCGCCAAGGCGCGCCGACTGCGGGGCGAGAGCGACCGGCATACGGTGGCGGTCATCGGTGACGGCGCGCTGACCGGCGGCATGGCGTGGGAGGCCCTTAACAACATCGCCGCAGAGAAGGACCTGCCGCTCGTCATCGTCGTCAACGACAACGCCCGGTCCTATGCGCCGACGAAGGGCGGGCTGGCCGACCACCTGGCGACCCTGCGGACCAAACGCGCCTACGAGAACGTCCTCGACTTCGGCAAGACGGCACTGTCGCGCACTCCGGTCGTCGGCGGCGCAATGTACGAAGCCGTGCACGGGCTCAAGAAGGGCCTCAAGGACGTCTTGTCGCCGCAGGGGATGTTCGAGGACCTCGGCCTGAAGTACGTCGGGCCCGTCGACGGGCACGAGGAGCAGTCGGTCGAGCACGCGCTGCGCAAGGCCAAGGCCTTCGGCGGGCCGGTCATCGTCCACGTCATCACCAAGAAGGGCAAGGGCTACGGGCTGGCTCGCGCCAACGAGGCCGACCGGTTCCACGCCGTCGACCGGATCAACCCCGAAACCGGTCTCCCGCTGCAGGTCAAGGGCCGGATCTGGACCGACGAGTTCAGTGACGCGATCGTCCGAGTGGGACAGGCGCGGCCCGAGGTCGTCGCCATCACCGCAGCGATGCTCATCCCGGTCGGGTTGGAGGAGTTCGCGCGCCGGTTCCCCGACCGGGTTTTCGATGTGGGGATCGCCGAGCAGCATGCCTTCACCATGGCAGCGGGCCTCGCGTATGCCGGCCTGCATCCGGTCGTGTGCGTCTATGCCACCTTCCTCAACCGCGCCTTCGACCAGCTGCTCATGGACTGCGCCATGCATGGCGCCGGGGTGACCGTGATCCTCGACCGGGCCGGTGTCACCGGCACCGACGGGGCCTCGCACAACGGCATGTGGGACATGACGATCACCGGCCTGATGCCGGGAGTCCGGGTCTGCGCCCCGCGCGACGCCGCCGAGTTGGACCGCGCGTTGGGGGAGGCCGTCGCGGTCGCGGACAGCCCGACGGTCATCCGCTTCTCCAAGCAGAACCCCCCAGCCCCGTTGGCGGCCGTGCGTGAGGTGGGGTCGGTCGACGTGCTGCGTGACCCCGAGCCGGGTCAGCAGGTCGACCTGCTCCTCGTCGGCGTGGGGGAGATGGCCACGACGGCCATGGCGGTTGCCGAGAAGCTCGCCGGGAGCGGCCTCGGAGTCCAGGTCGTCGACCCCCGGTGGTGCCTGCCGGTCAGCTCCGACCTCGTCGGTGTGGCGGCCGACGCCAAGGCCGTTGCGGTGATCGAGGACAACCTCGTCGTCGGCGGAGTCGGGTCGCAGGTCACCCAGGCGTTGCGGGAGGCCGGGCTCGGTATGCCGTGCCAGCTCTACGGCATACCGAAGCGGTTCCTGGGGCACGCCTCACGAGGTGAGGTCTTGGAGGAGATCGGGCTCACCCCCGAGGCGATCGCCGACCGGATCACCGCGACAATGCAGGCATGACCTTCTACGTCCACGACTTGTCGGTCGGCGAGGTTGCCGACGACGCGCCGGTTGTCATCGCTGTCCATGGGATCACTGCGAACGGGCTGTGCTGGCCGCGGGTGGCCGACGAGTTGGCTCGTCGGCGACCGGGGGTGCGCTTCCTTGCCCCAGACTTACGGGGTCGGGCCGACAGCCCAGCGGGGGAGGAGCACCCGGGGCTTGACGCCCACGTCGCGGACCTCGTCGGGTTGACTGGCGAACAGGCTCGCAGGCCGGTGTTGCTGGGTCACTCGATGGGCGCCTTCGTGTGCGCGTTGCTTGCTGCCGGGCATCCGCAGGTGCCAGCGGGCGTCGTGCTCGTGGATGGCGGGCTGTCTTTCCCGGTGCCACCCGGTCTGGACATCGACGCGACGTTGGCGGCCGTGCTCGGACCGTCGCTGGCCCGGCTGACGATGACCTTCGCCGACGAGGACGAGCTGCTCGCGTTCGTCTCCACCAACCCCGCGTTGGCCGGTTTGCTCGCGGGGCCGCTGGGGGACGCGGGCCGCACCTACTTGCGGCACGACATCGTCCGCGGTGCCGATGGGTTGGTGCGAAGCTCCTGCTCGTATGCCGCGGTGCGGGCTGACGGTCGCGACATCCTCGCGCACCCGGCCCTGCCCGGTGCGGTGCGCGCGGCGGTCGGTAGCGGAGTGCCGGTCGAGTTCCTCTGGGCGCGTCGTGGCTTGTTCGACGAGCCGCAAGGCATGTACGACGAGTCCCGGTTGGCGGCGCTGGCCCTGCCGGACGCCGTGCGGGTGACCCACGTGCCCGACACGAACCACTTCAGCATCGTCTTCGGTGACGAGGGGATTGCGGCCATCTGCGATGCGGTGGAGCGGCTTCTCGACGTGTAGCCGATCCGGGCTGCCGACCGGGACCAAGCGGCATACTTGCCCGGCATGGACGCACCTTCGATCAGTAGCGGCAGCGGGACGCCAGAGGACCCGTGGCGACTCAAGACGCCGCCGTTGAGTTCCGACTACACCATGCATCGGGCGGTGCGCGATGGCCAGGACATCATCGTCTGCACGGTGGGCAAGACGATGCTGTTCTACGACGCGCGCTGCGTCGAGGACCTACATGCGACGCTGACGGCCCATGGCGACTGGATGGAGCTGGGTGCTGCCGACGAGCAGAAGCCGGCCAAGGACGGCACCGTCGAGGCGTGGGGGCGGTCGCCGGATAATCCGGTCGGCGGGTGGTATGGGCTCAAGAGGGGGCTGCGCGGCCGTTTCGGGATGTATGTCCCCCCGCTCCTGGAGCACCTGGGTCTGGCCGAGGTCGAGCACAATCCGCGGGGCAACCGGATGCGGGCGCGCTGAGAGTCGGTCAATGGCTCGGACCCGGCCTTGCGCGAGATCGTCGGCGAGTGTGAGGAACTCGGGAGAGATCGGGCCCGGGGGCCACGAAGTCGTCGGTGGGTGTGAGGAATTCGGGGGAAATCGGCGCGTGATGGGCGGAAACCACCGGCGGGTGTGAGGAATTCGGGGAGGGGCGAGAGCCGGCGGAGAGCCGGGGCGAGCCCGGATCGGACGGGGACGACTCAGATGTCGCGGAGGACCTCGATGGTGGCGCCGAGGTTGTTGAGCCGGTCGGCCAAGTCCTCGTAACCCCGGTTGATGACATAGACGTTGCGCAGCACGGATGTCCCCGGAGCGGCCAGCATCGCGAGCAGGACCACGACGGCCGGACGCAGCGCCGGCGGGCACATCACCTCGGCCGCTCGCCACTTCGTCGGGCCCTCGATGAGCACCCGGTGCGGGTCGAGCAGCTGGACCTTCGCGCCGACCTTGGTCAACTCGGTGAGGTAGATGGCCCGGTTGTCATAGACCCAGTCGTGCAGCATCGTCGTACCCTCAGCCATTGCTGCGATGAGCGCGAAGAACGGCAGGTTGTCGATGTTGAGGCCGGGGAACGGCAACGGGTGGATCTTGTCGATCGGGGCCTGCAGCGGTCCGGGAACAGTCGTCAGGTCGACCAAGCGCGTGCTGCCGTTGGCCGAAACGTACTCGGGCGACATGTTCACCTGCATGCCCATGCCTTCGAGTGTGGCCAGCTCGATCTCCATGAACTCGATCGGCACCCGTCGGATCGTCAGCTCCGACTCGGTCACCACTGCGGCGGCGAGCAGTGACATCGCCTCGATCGGGTCCTCGCTCGGCGAATACTCCACGTCGACGTCGATGTCGGCGACCCCCGTGACTTTGAGGGTGGTGGTCCCGATGCCTTCGATGTGCACACCGAGCTTGAGCAGGAAGAAGCACAGGTCCTGAACCATGTAGTTCGGGCTCGCGTTGCGGATGGTCGTCGTGCCCGGGTTCCTGGCTGCAGCCAGGAGCACGTTCTCGGTGACGGTGTCGCCACGCTCGGTGAGAATGATCGGCTTTTCGGGCTGGTGCGGCGCCGCGTGCGCCTCATAGAAGCCGTGAGTCGCCACAACGTCGAGCCCAAAGGCGCGTAGCGCCGCCAGATGCGGCTCGACGGTCCGGGTCCCTAGGTCGCACCCACCGGCATACGGGAGTCGGAACTCGGGTCGGTCGTGCAGGAGCGGCCCGAGGAACATGATGACCGTCCGCGTGCGCCGCGCGGCCTCCTCATCCATCCCGTCCAGATCCAACGTGGCTGGCGGCACGATCTCCAGATCGTTCGAGTCCGGCAGCCACCGGACTTTCACGCCCATCGAGGTGAGCACCTCGATGATCCGGTTGACCTCCTCGATCCGGGCGAGATTGCGCAGAGTTGTGCGGCCGCGGTTGAGCAACGTCGCACACAGCAGGGCAACGGCGGCGTTCTTGGACGTCTTGACGTCGATGGCCCCGGAGAGTTTGGCCCCGCCGACGATCCGCAGGTGCTGGGGCCGGGAGTTGCCCAGGGTCACCAACTCGCGGTCGAGCGCCTCACCGATGCGGGCAAGCATCTCCAGGGAGAGGTTCTGGTGTCCTTGCTCAATCCGGGCCACCGCGCTTTGGCTAGTCCCGAGCAAACGCCCGAGCTCGGCCTGGGTGAGCCCTTTGTGGCGCCGGGCGTCCCGGATGAGGGTCCCGATCCGCCTGCGGTAGTCCTCCGACATTCGCCCATCGTATCTCGCAGATGAGATGCCACCGCCCGTGCCCACCACCAAACAGGGGAGGTATGCCGCCCACTTGCGCGGGCGGCATACCTCCTGGTGGATTTGTGCTCAGGCCGGGACGCTCGCCGCTCCGCGCGGGAGGAAACGCTTCCCCGTGATCTGCTCGGCGACGCCTGACCGGTCCAGTAGCGGGGTGAGCCCGCCGTTCCAGAACTGGAAGCCGGCCCCGGTGATCATCGCGAGGTCGATGTCCAAGGGTGCCTGGGCGACGCCTTCGTCGAGCATGAGCCTCGCCTCTTGCGCCAAGGCCCCGAGCACCCGCTCGCGGACTTCGGCCGCAGTGAGGACGACGGGGTCGGTCGGCTCCGGCAACAGCGCGAGGACCTCGGGGTCGGGCGTGGGCTTGCCGCCGACGAAGGTGTAGAACCCGGCCTTCTTGGCCTCCACGATCCGCTTGAGGTTCTCGGACACGTAGAACCGCTCCGGGAAGGCCTTGATGAGGGTCTCTCCGTTGTGTAGGGCAATGGCCGGACCGACCAGTCCCAGCAGGACGAACGGCGGCATCGGCGCGAAGCCCATGAACGCCTGGTCGATGACATCGACCGGCGTCCCGCCGTCGTGGACGCGTCCGACCTCGCCCATGAACCGGCCGAGCAGCCGGTTGACGATGAACGACGGGGAGTCCTTGACCAGGATGCAGGTCTTCTTCAGCTTCGCGCCCACGGCGAATGCCGTGGCCAGGGTCGCCGGGTCGGTGCTTGAGCCGGGGATGATCTCCAGCAACGGCATGACCGCGACAGGGTTGAAGAAGTGGAAACCCACGACCCGCTCGGGGTGGGCCAGGTCGCTGGCCATCTCGGTGATCGACAGGCTCGACGTGTTCGTCGCGAGCACACAGGTGTCGGAGACGACGGCCTCACACTCGGCGAAGACCTGCTTCTTGACGCCCATCTCCTCGAAGACGGCCTCGATGACGAACTCGGCGTCGGCGAAGCCGTCCTTGCTCGTCGAGCCGCTGACCAGGGCCTTGAACCGGTTGAGCTTGTCGGGGTTCAACCGGCCCTTCTTGGCCAGCCCGTCGAGCTGGCCATGGACATAGGCCACACCCTTGTCGACCCGCTCCTGGTCCAGGTCGGTGAGGACCACCGGCACCTCCAGGCGCTGGATGAACAGCAACGCCAACTGGCTGGCCATGAGACCCGCGCCGACGATGCCAACCTTGGTCACGGGCCGCGCCAGCGACTTGTCCGGAGCGCCGGCCGGCCGCTTGGCCCGCTTCTGCACCAGGTCGAAGGCATAGAGCCCGGCCCGCAGCTCATCACCCATGAGCAGGTCGGCCAGTGCCTCGTCCTCAGCGGCGAAAGCCTCCTCACGGGTGGCCGTCCGGGCCGCTGCGACGAGTTGCAGAGCCCGGTAGGGAGCGGGGGACTGCTTGCCGGTCTTGAGGTCGGCGAGCATCGTCGACGCGGCGATGGCACCTTGCCAGACCGCCTCATCCCGGGAGATCTCGGGCCGGGACACGGTGACCTCGCCGGAGACGACCTTCCCTGCCCACTCGATCGAGGCTTCGAGGAACTCGGCGGGCGCGAACATCGCATCGGCCATCCCCAGCTCGAACGCGGCGGGGCCTTTGAGCATCTTGTTGGTGTTGAGGGCGTTCTCGACGATGACCGAAAGCGCCTTGGCCGGACCGATGAGGTTGGGCAGCAGGAAGCACCCGCCCCACCCCGGCACGAGCCCGAGGAAGCACTCGGGCAGCGCCACCGCGGGCACCCCCGCCGAGATCGTCCGGTAGTCGCACGCGAGCGCGATCTCCACACCGCCACCCATGGCGGCGCCATTGACGAACGCGAACGTCGGCACCGGGAGGTCCATGAGGGTCGCGTATGCCGTGTGCCCGGCTCGGGCGATCGCCAGCGCCTGTTCACGCTGGGTCACCTTGGGGACTCCGGACAGGTCAGCGCCAACGGCGAAGATGAACGGCTTGCCGGTGAGGCCGACGGCCTGGATTTCGCCAGCCTCAGCCCGGACGCGCAACGCGTCGAAGCAGGCCTGCAGGCCCGCGATGCTCGCAGGGCCGAAGGTGTTGGGCTTGGTGTGGTCGAACCCGTTGTCCAGGGTGACCAGAGCCATCGTGCCCGCGGTGCCTGGCATGGCCACGTCGCGCACGAGGGCCTTGGTGACAACCTCCTCCGGGAACAACGCGGCGAAGTCGACTGCGGCAGTAGTGGTCTCGCTCATGGCTCAGGCCTCCTTCGTGGCCGACGCGACATAGTCGGCGTGGTGGGGGTTTTCCCAGATGACAGAGCCGCCCATGCCGATGCCGATGCACATCGCGGTGAGGCCGTAGCGAACCTCGGGGTGCTCCTCGAACTGCCTGGCCAGCTGGGTCATCAGCCGGACGCCCGAGGAAGCCAGCGGGTGGCCGATGGCGATGGCGCCGCCGTATTCATTGACCCGAGGGTCGTCGTCGGGGATGCCGAAGTGGTCGAGGAACGCGACGACCTGGACGGCGAACGCCTCGTTGAGCTCGAACAGACCGATGTCCTGGATCGTCAGGCCAGCCTTGGCGAGGGCCTTCTCGGTGGCCGGGACCGGGCCGATACCCATCACTTCGGGCTCGACGCCGACGAAGGCGTAGGAGACCAACCGCATGCGGACCGGCATACCCAACGCCACGGCCGTGTCCTCGGCGGCGAGCAAGCACGCGGTCGCGCCGTCGTTGAGACCGGCGCTGTTGCCGGCGGTGACGTTGCCACGAGTGCGGAACGGGGTTTTGAGCGCCTGCAGGTCGGCCATCGTCGTGCTGGGACGCGGGGGCTCGTCCGTGGTCGCCAGGCCGTAGCCGAGGTCCTTGTGGCGGGTGGCCACGGTGACCAGGTCGCGCTGGATCTTGCCGGCGGCATACGCGTTGGCAAGCTTGGCCTGCGACCCCAGCGCGAACGCATCGCAGCGGGCCTTGGTGAGTTGCGGGAAGCGGTCATGCAGGTTCTCGGCGGTCTGGCCCATGACCAGTGCGGACGGGTCGACGATCTTCTCGGCGATGATCCGCGGGTTGGGATCGACACCCTCACCCATCGGGTGGCGGCCCATGTGCTCGACGCCGCCAGCGATGGCGACGTCGATGGCGCCCATAGCGATCGACCCAGCGACCGTCGTCACGGCGGTCATCGCACCCGCGCACATTCGGTCGATGGAGTAGCCCGGGGTGGTATTGGGCAGTCCGGACAGCAGCGCAGCAACCCGACCGAGGGTCAGGCCCTGGTCGCCGATCTGGGTGGTTGCGGCGATCGCCACCTCTTCGACCTGGTCCTTGGGCAACTCCGGGTGCCGGTCGAGCAACTCGCGGATGCATCGGATGACCAGGTCATCGGCGCGGGTCTGGGCGTAGATGCCCTTATCTCCGGCCTTGCCGTAAGGGGTCCGGACCCCCTCGACGAACACGACCTCTCGTAACGTTCGGGCCATGCTGGGTTGCCTCCTCGGGCAGGCGGTGATGGGGCAGTGTGGGCTGTCCTGCACCGCATGCTACCCGTCGGTAACCATCCGTCGGGAAGCCCGTTTCACGCCAGGTGCGTGAGTCCGGTCACGGGTGCTCGTGTGCAGCCGCCGCGAGGATCGGGCCCACCACGTGGACCTGCCACTCGCGTGCTCCGCCGGCCCGCAGCGCCCCCGCGAAACCAGCCGCATCCAGGTCGTCCGGCGGGGTCCACAGCACCCGGCGCAGCAGGTCGGGGGTCAGCAGGTTCTCGACGGGGACGGCCCGCTCGGTGGCGTATGCCGCCATGGCATCCCGGGCGTAGGCCAACCGGGCCGCTGCCACGGGGTCACGGTCGGCCCAGAGCCGCGGCGGAGGTGGTCCCGAACTCGGGAGAGTGAGTGGTGGCAGGGCCTCCTCGGGGAGGGCCAGGGCCTTGTCGATGGCTTCGAGCCAGACGCGCGGCCCCCGGGATATCCCGCGCAACTCTCGTCGGATGGCGAAAGCGGCCGCATCCTTGGGTGGGTCGACCGCCAACCCGACCAGGGCCGCGTCCGAGAGCACCCGTCCGGGTGAGACGTCCCGCCGTTGTGCGATCCGGTCCCGCACGAACCACAGCTCGCGCAGCACGGCGATGCCGCGCCGACGCCTGACTCGATGCATCCCGGAGGTCCGTCGCCAGGGGTCGATGCGGGGTGCCGGTCCGGTGAACTGCAGGAGTGCGTCGAACTCCTCGGTGGCCCAGTCGATCTTGCCTTGGTCCGCGAGGTCGGCCTCGACGGCGTCGCGCAGTTGCACGAGCACCTCGACGTCGAGCGCGGCATACCGCAGCCACGGTTCGGGAAGCGGCCGCCGCGACCAGTCGACGGCGGAGTGTTCTTTGGCCAGGCTCAGGCCCAGATAGTGCTCGACGGCCGTTCCCAACCCGACCCGCGGCAGACCCGCCAACCGGGCCCCCAACTCGGTGTCGAACAGGCGCTTCGGGCGCAGCCCGACCTCGGCCAGGCAGGGCAGGTCCTGGGTGGCAGCATGCAAGACCCACTCGGCGTCACCGATGGCCCGGGCCACCGGTGACAGGTCGGGACAGGCCGCCGGATCGAGCAGCCAGGTCCCTGATCCGGCCCGGCGCAACTGAACGAGGTAGGCCCGTTGCCCGTAACGATGCCCGGACGCCCGCTCGGCGTCGATCGCGACCGGCCCGGTCCCGGCACCGATGGCCTCGGCGGCAGCCATGAGCCGACGCTCGTCGGCGACCACGTCAGGGACTCCGTCGGCCGGGAACAGCAGCGGGATGGCAGTCGAGGGCGGGGGACCGTCCGGCCCGTCGTCGGGTTCGGCCGCCTCGTCAGGCTCAGCCGATTCGTCAGGCTCAGCCGAACCGCTGGGAAGTCCCACGTCCAGCGTTGGATCGCTCATCGGCGCACCTTCATCGGCGCGCGCCAGGCAGTGCGACAACGCCGTCCGGCAAGGGGGGGAGCCCCGCGATCGTGCTGAGCAGATCGGACCAGGCCAGCAGGTGGGCGCCGAGGTCGCCATCTAAGGGCGTCCAGGATGCGCGTACTTCAATCTCGACGGTCGGCACCCGTTCGGACAATCCTCCGAAGCGCTCCGACACGACCCGAGTCACGGTGCCCGCCTCGGCGCAATAGCGCAGGCCACGCGACTCCAGTGCCTCGACCAGCCAGGCCCAGCCGACCTCACCGAGCGAGGGGTCAGTGCCGACCTCCGGTTCGAGCTCGGCGCGCGCGAAGGTCACCGCTCGCCAGGCGCCCTCCCATGGCTCCGGACAGGCCGGGTCGTGCAACAGCACGAACCGGCCGGATGCCAACTCCGCGTCGCCACCCGCGCCGACGACCTCACCAGAGAGGGCGACGGCGTGTGGGGCGATCCGCTGCGGCGCGGGCACCTCGGTGAGGCGCACCTCCGGGCGCAGGCGAGCCTCCCGGAGACCGATAAGGGCCCGGTTGAACTCGGCGGCGCTGTCGCCGGGGAGGGATCGTCCACGCACGTGTTCGAGACTAGGCGCGCCAACGGTCTGCGGACCGTCGGACGCGCCGACGGGTCTGGCTCGATGCGGGGTAGCCTGCGCGGGTGCCAGCCGTCCTCGCCCTGTTGTCCGCGGCCGTCTGGGGCGCAAGTGACTTCGTCGCGGGCGTCCTGTCCCGCACCTTGCGCCCTGCGGTCGTGGTGGCCTGGTCCCAGCTCATCGCCCTGGCCGCCCTGTCGGCGATCGTTGCCGTGCGCGGCTTCCCGGCCACTGGGTATGCCGGGTGGTGGCCGTGGGCGGTCCTCGCCGGCCTGAGCGGAGCCTTGGGTCTCTTGTGCTTCTATGCCGCTCTGTCCACGGGGACCATGGGGGTCGTCGCCCCGATCGCCGCTGTCGGGTCTGGCATCCCGGTTCTGTTGGGCGTGTTAAGTGGCGAACAGCCGTCGCCGTTGGCGTGGTGGGGGATTGTTATCGCCCTCGTCGGGGTCGTGCTCGCCAGTGGACCGGAGTTGCAGCAGGGCCTGAGCGCACGCCCGGTTCTGTTGGCGTGCCTAGCGGCCGTGGGCTTCGGCGTCGCGCTGTTCGCCTTGGACCGGGGTGCGCGCGTCTCGCTGCTGCACACCCTCTGGGGAATGCGCCTGGCCAGTGGCATCGGGTATGCCGCCCTCGCACTGGTCGCGCGCTCGCTCGGAGGCGTGACCAGGCGCCAGTTCCCCGTCCTCGTCGCGGTGGGCTTGAGCGACCTCGCGGCGAACGCGCTGTTCGGCTTGGCGTCGTCGATGGGAATGGTGAGCATCGCAGCCGTGCTCGGCTCGCTCTACCCCGTCATGACGATCGTGCTTGCTCGCTATGTCTTGCACGAGCGACTGCGCCGGATCCAGATCCTCGGGTCGACATTGGCGCTCACGGGAGTCGTGCTCATCGCTGCGGCCGGGCGGGGCTGACCCGCCCGGCCGCAGCGAGACGCGGGTGACGGCTCAGGCGTTCGGGACCTGCGCGGGCTGGGCGCCTGGGCCATCCGGAGTGGCTGCCGTCGTCGGCGCCAGCGGGGGCGCTGCCGCCGGAGCGGGGGAGGGGGCTGTGCGCGAACGGTTCGCCGTAGCGTGCCGG
>MTKY01051292.1_pt1 | contig 24683 bp, 22 predicted proteins | sample 1042731 | NCBI WGS metagenome assembly MTKY01 (sample SAMN06212206, study PRJNA360538) | anaerobic digester metagenome | biome: Wastewater treatment plant; material: sludge; isolation source: anaerobic digester fed with sludge from wastewater treatment plant | place: Denmark: WWTP Soeholt ... | reverse complement strand
CGAGACCGCGCTGCGTCGCGAGGCCGATTGGCCGCCGCTCGAGCCGGTGGCCGAGCCGCTGCCCATCGATGCCGACGAGCTGGCCGCGCTCATCTCTGACGGGGGGCCTTTTCACGCCCAGATGCCCAACTATGAGTATCGCCCGCAGCAAGTAGAGATGTTGCGGGTGGTGTGCGAGGCACTCAACATCCCCTCGCACCTGCTGGTTGAGGCGGGCACGGGCACCGGCAAGTCGCTGGCCTATCTGCTGCCGGCGATGCGCTTTGCCGTGCAGAATGGCCACCGGGTGGTCATTTCGTCCAACACCATCAACCTGCAGGATCAGCTCCACACCAAAGACCTGCCCGACCTGCAGCGCATTCTGCAAGAGTCGTTCCATTATGCCCTGCTCAAAGGTCGCAACAACTATATCTGCATGCGGCGGCTGGCCGCCTTTCGCCGCTCGCGCCAGCTCACGGTCGACGAGGTGCGCGTGCTGGCCAAGATCTTGGCCTGGCTGCCGCAGACCGGGAGCGGCGACCGCTCAGAGCTGTTGCTGATCGGCGAAGAGCAGGCTGCCTGGTCGCAGGTGCAATCTACGCCCGAGACCTGCCTGGGCGAGGGCTGCCCCTATAACCGCGCTGGCGACTGCTTTTTCTATCGCGCGCGCAGCCGCGCCGAGCGGGCCCACATCATCGTCATCAACCACGCTCTGATGCTCGCCGACCTCAACATGGAGAACCGCGTCCTGCCCGAGTACGACTATCTCATCATCGACGAGGCCCACCACCTCGAAGAGCAGGCCACCAGTCAGTTCGGCCTCGAGATCGGCCGGCAAGACGTGTACGCCTTTATCAACGGCCTGGTGCACGCCGATCCCGAGTCGCCGGGCGGCTTGCTGTCTCAGGTGCCGGGCATCTTTAGGGAAGAGACAGTGCCCGAGGCCTTGCGCGAGCGCGTTACCGGCCTACTCGAGAGCATCGGCCAGCACGCCGAGGTGGGCGAGCCGCACCTGTACGAGCTGTTCAACGCCATCGGCGCCTTTGTGGTCGAGCACGACGCTACCCCGCAACGTGCACAGAACGACTATGACCAGACCATGCGGCTCACCTCGGGCCTGAGGGCCCAGCCCGCCTGGTCTGCCGTCGAGATCGCCTGGGACAACCTGGCCGCCGACCTGCGCCCCATGCTGCGCGAGCTGGAGCAGGTGAGCAAACTGGTGGATGGGCTCAGCACACCGTCGACGCCCGAGCGCGAGGAGCTCTCGATGGCCCTGCGCACGCAGCTCGTGCGCGGCGCCGAGCTCGTCACCGGCCTCGAGAGGTTGCTGCTGGCCCCCGACGAGGGCGGCATCTACTGGATCTCGACGGCGCGACGCACCGCCGAGATCGTGCTGCACAGCGCCCCCCTGCACGTGGGCGATACGCTGCAAGAGCGCCTCTTTAGCCAAAAGGCGTGCGTCATCCTCACCTCGGCGACACTGCGCACCAACAACAGCTTTGAGTATATCAAAGAGCGCCTGGGGCTCGACGACGTGCTGCAGGTGGCGGTCGATTCGCCCTTTGACTATAAATCGGCCGTGCTGCTGTACGTGCCCAAAGACATCCCCGAGCCCAACGAGCCGTATTACCAGCGCACTGTCGAGCAGGCCATCGTCGAGCTGGTGCGCGCCACCGAGGGGCGTGCGCTGGTGCTGTTCACCTCGAACAGCCAGTTGCAGGCCACCTATCGTGCCAGCCAGGGGGTGCTCGACCGCGACGGCATCATCGTCTACGGCCAGGGCATCGACGGCTCACGTCGCCAGATCCTCGAGAACTTTCGCAACACGCCCAACGCCGTGCTGATGGGCACCCGCAGCTTTTGGGAGGGCATCGACGTCATGGGCGAGGCGCTGAGCTGCCTGGTCATCACCCGGCTGCCGTTCGCGGTGCCGTCTGACCCGATCATCCTGGCGCGCGCCGAGACCTTTGACAACCCCTTTGACCAGTACTATCTGCCCGACACCATCCTGCGCTTTCGGCAGGGCTTTGGGCGCCTCATCCGCAGCAAAGAGGACTATGGCATCGTGGTGGTGCTCGACAAGCGCATCATCACCAAGTCGTACGGGCAGACGATCTTGCGGTCGTTGCCGGGGTGCACAGCGCGCCAGGGTCCACTGTCCACCTTGCCCGAGCTGGCGCGTCGCTGGCTGAACCCATCGCTGCGCCAGGGCGGCGGCCAGTCCTAGAGGGGTCGTCAGTAGGGGATCTGCTCGTGCCCGCCTGTGAGGGGCACAAAGGCCACTCCCATCAGGTCGCGCTGCTGAATGTGCTCACCGCGCCGCGTCACCAGCACCAGACGTTGCTCGCCGCCCACCGGCCCCACCGGCAACACCATGCGCCCCTCGTTGGCCAGTTGGTCGACGAGTGCAGGCGGCACATGGTCGGGCGCGCAAGTGACGATGATGGCGTCATAGGGGGCATGCTCGGGCCAGCCAAAGTAGCCGTCGCCATAGCGCAGCTCGACATTGCGATAGCCCAGCCCCACCAGGCGCTCGCGCGCCGCCTCGTGTAGAGCCAGCACCTGCTCTATGCTGAACACCTGCGCAGCTAGCTCGGCCAACACCGCCGTCTGAAAGCCCGATCCGGTGCCGATCTCGAGCACCCGCGATTGTGGCTGCAGTTGCAGCAGCTCGGTCATGATCGCCACCATGTAGGGCTGTGAGATCGTCTGCCCAAAGCCGATAGGCAGCGGATAGTCGCCGTAGGCCTGCGCCTGATGCCTGGGGTCGACAAAGAGCTCCCGCGGCACCCGATCCATGGCCTGCAGCACTCGGGGGTCTTGTATGCCTCGTCGGGCAAGGTCGTATCGAGACATGACGCGTTCTACCTGCCTTGAACCCTGTGGACAACTCGCCGCCGGCTCAGAACTGCCGTGTGTCCGCTGGCTGGCGCGTGGTTGTGTCTACTGCTTCTACCTATCTTGTTCCCAATCATTATAGCTCTATATATCGTAGCAGTCGTAGGGGCTGGGGAAATGGGGATAACATCGGCCACCCCACTAGATATGGGCGCTAGACGGGTCAACAAGGCCACAGATAGTGTTTGGTTATCCGCAGCGGCTGTGGAAGAGGCTGTGGATCGGTAACCGGTCGATAGAGTCGTGTCGCCTAGGTATTGTGTTGTCGCGCGGACCCCCACAATAGCTGGGCGACACCCCCGAAAGGCGCACGCGGTTGCTCAGTAGTTATCCACAGTTTGGTCGCCGGTTCTCCACAGCTTGTTCCGAGGGGCGAGCTCAGTAGCTGGGCGTGCGTGTAGACGACGCGTTCTGCAGCACGGCGCCCACGATACGCGCCTTGACCTTTTGCAGGCGCTCGATGGCCAGCAGGCTATCTTCGCGCCGCGTCTGGCCGGCGCTGAGCACCAGCAGCACACCATCCACCTGCGTGGCCAGAATGGCTGCGTCGGTGGCCGACATGACCGGCGGCGCATCAAACAACACCAGATCGGCCTGCTGCTTGAGGGTTTCGATCAGCGTGGCCATGCGACGCGAGCCCAGCAGGTCGGCCGGGCGCTGGGGCAACGGCCCGCTGGTGAGCACGCGCAGGTTCTCGATGGGCGTGTTCTGCAGCGACGGCGTTTGTAGCGAGCCCTCGTCGAGGATGGCCGTGGTGAGGCCCTGATCGTTTGGCAGGCCGAAAAGCTGGTGCACCTGCGGACGATGCAGGTCGCAGTCGACGATGATGACGCGCTGCTCGGCCTGAGCCAGTGTGACGGCCAGGTTGGCGAGGGTGGTCGTCTTGCCTTCTTCGGGCCCCACCGAGGTGATCAGCAGCGTATCCAGCGCCTCATCGAGCGAGGCATACTGCAGGTTGATGCGCAGGTTGCGGTAGGCCTCGCTTTGTGGCGAGAGCGGCTCTTGCAGGGTGATCAGGGCCAGATCGTTGGCCATGGCGGTTCCTCCTACAGTTGGCTGGGTTGAGCGCTGGCGCGGCCACGCCGCCGTGAGCTGCTCGCGGTCGCGGGGATGGCCGCCAGCACGCCCAGGCCGAGATGGTCCTCGACATCCTCGGGCGTCTGCATGATCTCGGCCTCGAGCCACTTGAGCACAAAGGTCAGGACGGTGCCTGCCAGCAGGCCCAGAACGCCCCCGGCCAACACGTTGATCTTCCACTTGGGCTTGTGAAGCGCGCCCGGAAGGGCATAGTCGCGGATGTTGACCTCGACGCGGTCGCGCTTGTCCTGGTCGAGCATGTACACCTTGATGTCCTCGACGAACACCTCAGCGGTGGTCTGCGCGACGTCGCGAGCGATGAGCGGGTCCTCGTCGTCGGCATCGATCTGAATCATGAAATCCTCTTCGATCGGCCGGACGGTCAGCTTTTCGCCCATCTGCTCGGCGGTGATGTCGAGCTGCAGGCGGTTGATCACGTCGGTGGCGGTGTCACGTGAGCGGATGTTGCTGGCATAGTTGCGCATCAGCGCCTTGGTGGTGATCTGCAGGCTGTTGTCGAGCCGCGCCGGGATGACGTTCAGATAGATGGTGCTGCGGTACTCGGGCGTCTGCAGCTTGCTGACCAACGCGGCCACGCCCATGGCGACGGCCGTCACCAGGACGATGATCCACACGCGCTTGCCGATGATCTGGAGATACTCTCTGAGTTGCACGGTAACTTTCCTCGCAGTATTGACGGTCGGCCAGCGCCCTCAGGGCAGGCGGCGGTGCAACGGCAGCCAGCGCCACCAGGTGCGCCGTGCCGGTATCTGCCCGATCAGGGGCAGGCCCAGCTCCAGGGCGTCGGCGCGATGTCGAACGGTGGGGTCGATATAGTCAGCCACAAACGCCAGCGCGATGCCCACCAGCAGCGCCAGCGCCAGGCGCAAAGGCAGGTCGAGGCGCTGTCGTAGCGAAGGGCCAACGGGCGCCACGGCCGGCGGGTCGATGACGGCGATGACCGCATCCTCGGTGCCCAGTTGCGCGAAATAGTCGCCGCCCCGTGTGGTGAGCACCTCGACCACCGCGTTGGCGATGCTCTCGATCTCGGCCAGGTTGCCCCACGAAAGGGAGACATCGAGGATGCGATGCAGCTTGCCCGCCGATGTGGCCCCCTGAATGGCGCCCGGCGGCACCGGCAGGCCGGTCACTGTGGCCACATCGTGCGCGAACCGCTGGCTCTTGACGACCTCGGACAGGTCATCGAGCAGATACTCGGCCGTGAGCCAGGTATAGTAGCGGTCATAGGTGTAGGTGCCCAACGGCTGCTGCTCGGGGGCGATGCCAACGACAAAACGCATGTGGGCCGTATAGCCGCTGGGCGGCGTTGGGCGAGCCACCAGATAGCTGAGGCCAAAGGCCAGCAACGAAAGCGCGATCAGCCAGGCCCTCGACCTGACCACACGCCAGTAGGCGACGAGGTCGACCGTCTCCCTCATCTCCACCTCAACAGCGGGCGCACCTGTTCCCACAGCTTGGGGCCCAGCACCAACAGTCCGGTGACGGCCGCCGTGAGCGACGCGATCAGGATAGCGCCCGCCGCGACATCCTTGGCGTGCTTGGCCAGCGGGTTGATCTCGGGCATCATCAGGTCGACGGTCAGCTCGACCACGGTGTTCAGCATCTCGCCGACGAACACCAGGGCGATGCAGGCGATGATCAGGGCCCACTCGATGGGCGTCAGCCCCAGCCAGGCGCTGACCAGCAACACCACCACGGCCGAGATGACGTGCAGACGCGCATTGCGCTCTTCGCGCAACACGTAGAGCAGGCCCTCGGCTGCATGGCGAAAGCTCTCATACAGCGGCTGTTTGATGGCGCGGCCCATACGCCGGGCGACCTCCGCTCTGCTGTTCATCGGCTCCTGCGCTCATTGGCGCGCGATGTCGCCATGGGATACTGGATGCGTGGATGGTAGACTCCCTGCAGCACGCTGACAAATGCCTCTCGAATGCGGTCCAGGTCCTTGAGGGTCAGGTCGCAGTCGTTGAGCTGGCCGCTCACCAGGCGGTTGCTGATGATCTGGCGAATGCCGCGCTCGAGCTCGGCGGCCGAAGCCGGGCGCGAGGCGCGCGTCCAGGCCTCGACGCTGTCGGCCAGCATCACAATGGCCGTCTCGCGCGAGCGGGGCCGTGGGCCGGCATACCGAAAGTCGTTCTCATCCACCTCTTCATCCTCAGCCTGCGTGGCGCGCCGGTAAAAGTAGGTTACCAACGTGGTGCCGTGGTGCTCGGTCATGAAGTTGAGCACTCGCTCGGGCAGGCCGTACTTGCGGCCCAGCGCCACGCCCTCGAGGGTGTGCGAGGTGATGATATCGGCGCTGGTCTGCGGGTCTAGCTTGTCGTGCGGGTTCTCGATATCGGTCTGGTTCTCGACAAAGTAATAGGGGCGCGTGATCTTGCCGATATCGTGGTAATAAGAGCCCACGCGCGTGAGCAACGCGTCAGCATCGATGGCCTCGGCGGCACGCTCCGACATATTGCTGACGATGATCGCATGGTGATAGGTTCCCGGCGCTTTGGTCAGCAACTGGCGAAAGAGAGGGTGGGTGGGCCGCGCCAGCTCGAGCAACTGGTAGGCGGTGGTGATGCCGAACAGGCGCCCGGTAAAGGAATAGCCGATGAAAGCCAGGCTCGTCGAGAGCAAGCCGTGTCCGATGGCCGCTCCGCTCAGCTCCAGCAGGCCGCGAGCGTTGATGGCCGGGTCGTTGACGCGAAAGCTGCCGATCACCGCGAGATTGACCAGCACCAGGATGAGGCCCGCCCGCACAAAGCGCCCCAGTTGCTCGGTCTTCCAGATGGCCAGCGCGCTCACCATGCAGCCCACCAGCGTGTAAATGGCCAACTGCATCGACCCGTCAGAGGCGAGGCTGACGATGGCAGTGGCCGCCACCGCGACCAGCGCCCCCAGATCGATCCCCAAGAAGAGCGTCACCAACATGACCACTGCGGCGGCCGGATAGGCGTAGGGCAGCAGCGTGTGCCCCGGCACCAGCCAGGGCGCGGTGATAGCCAGCGAGATGATGGCCAGGTAGAGCAGCAACAGCCGTCTGGGGTGGGGCAGCAGCGCGGTGCGCACGCGCATGATATAGGCGGCCAAGACCGACACCAGGATGGCCGAGAGCGCGCACGCCTTGATGACACTGCGCCAGTCGAGCGAGCGGTCAAGATAGCCCAGTTCGTCTAGCTTCTCGTAGGCCAGCGGCGTAATGACCGCGCCCTGGCGGACGATGGTCTCGCCCTGCCGGATGCGCACCATCACCGACGCCACCGCATCGCGCGCAGCCTGGCGGGCTGACTCGATGGCCTGCTGATCGAGATGGCTGTTGGGCGTGAGCAACCGCCCTGCCATATGCACGGCGAGAGCCGAGTGTTCAGCGGGCAGGCTCTGCGAGGCCAGCAGCTCGAGTGAACGGCGCGCATCGGCCAGGTTGCCCTCGCGCACCTGCTGTCGCAGGCCGATCTCGAGCAGGCGCTGGGCCTCTTGCTGCACGGCCGACCATTCTGCAGCGGTGAAAGCAGAGACGCCTCCCAGCAGGTTGGCCTGCTGGCGGTCCAGCGCGAGCTGGGGGAGCTCGAGCAGCAGCTCGACACGGCGCTCGGGGCGCATAAACGTGTCGCTGCGCAGCATGGTGATGTAGCGCGCGAGCTGCTGCAAGGTGCGTTCTTGGGCGCGGTGCACCTCGGGATCGGGTGCCGTATAGATGTCACTGACCGCCGCGGCGGCCGCCTTGCGGGCGGTCTCGGTCTCGAGGGCGCTCTCGTAGGCGAGTTCGCGGGGCGATTGAACATCAAAGGGCGCGGCGTCGCCGATCTCTTTGTCGAGCGTCTCGGGCGAGAGGAGCCATAGAGTGGCGGCCGCCCAGACGGCCCACAGCGCGACCGAAAGCAGGATGAGGCGCAGTGTAGGGCGCAACTGGCTGGCTGTATGCGCTGTATCTGGGTTGGCAGGGCTGGCCATGGCGTGCCGCTCGGATGTGGCTACCCGCGCTGGAGCCGATGCTCCGCCGGGGTCACTAACTGAGGATCTCGCGCGCGACCTGGTTGACCAGAGAGCCGTCAGCCCTTCCTTTGAGGCGGGGCATGGCAGCGCGCATGAGTTGGCCGAGCTGCGACACCGAGGTGAGGCCCAACTCGCCGGCGATCTCTCGTAGCTCGGCGGCCACTTGGTCGCGAGACAACTGCTGGGGCAGGTAACGTTCGAGGACCTGAACCTCCGCCTCTTCGGCGGCCGCCAGGTCCTCGCGTTTGCCCTGTCGGTAGAGGGCGATGGCCTCTTTGCGCCGCTTGATCTCGCGCGCCAGGATGTCCATCACCTCTTGATCGGTGGCAGTGCGCTGCAGCTCGATCTCGGCATACTGGATGGCAGAGCGCGCCATGCGCAACGTCTCACGCACCACAACGTCATGTTGGCGCATTGCGTCTCTGAGATCTGCCAGCAGCCGATCAGCCAGGCTCATGCCACTCCTTTGCCGGGCCTAGTACTTGCGTTGCAAGTCTTTCATGGTGGTCCGTCGGCTCTTGCGCCGCTTGGCGGCCTTTTCGCGCTTGCGAAGCTGGCTCGGCTTTTCAAAGTAGCGACGGCGGCGGACCTCAGAGAGAATCCTGTCCTCTTGGACGGCCTTCTTGAAGCGCTTGAGAGCGCCCTCAAAGGACTCTCCCTGGTCAATATAGACACGCGCCACGCGAATCCCCCCTTCTTGCTCAGGATTGCATCTCTGGATGCGGAGCACGTCCCGAATTGACCGCCTGATTATAGGCAGGCGCCCCTCGACCGTCAAGTTGACGGCCTGAGAGGCGCCTGCGAGGTGGCGATGGGGGCCTAGCGTCGGACGCGGAAGGCCTTTATGCCGGGGTATGCGGCCGCGCTGCCCAGCTCCTCTTCGATGCGCAGCAACTGATTGTACTTGGCCACGCGGTCGCTGCGGCAGGGCGCGCCGGTCTTGATCTGGCCGGTGTTGAGGCCCACCACGATATCGGCGATGGTGGCGTCTTCGCTCTCGCCCGAGCGGTGCGACACGACGCTGACCCAGCCGGCGCGGTGCGCCATGGTGACGGCGTCGATGGCCTCGGTGAGGCTGCCGATCTGGTTGACCTTGCACAGCAGGGCATTGGCGGCCTTTTCATCGATGGCGCGCTGCACCTTGAGCACGTTGGTCACCAGCAGGTCGTCGCCCACCAGTTGCACGCGGTCGCCGATGCGTGCCACGAGCTTTTTCCAGCCGTCCCAGTCGTTCTGGTCCAGGCCGTCCTCGATTGAGATGATGGGGTACTTGTCGACCCATGCGGCGTAGAACTCGACCATCTCGTCTGACGAGAGCACGCGGCCCTCGCGCGTGAGGTGATACTTGCCGTCATGATAGAGCTCGCTCGAAGCCGGGTCGAGGGCGATGAACACGTCCTCACCGGGGCGCAGGCCAGCGCGCTCGATGGCCTGCAGGATGACCTCGATGGCCATGGCGTTAGAGCCCAGCGAGGGCGCAAAGCCGCCCTCATCGCCCACGTTGGTGTTCAGGCCCTTGTCGTGCAGCACCTTTTTCAGGGCCTGGTAGATCTCGGCGCTCCAGCGGACGCACTCACGGAACGAGGATGCGCCCACGGGCATGACCATGAACTCTTGTAGGTCAGTCGAGTTCTCGGCGTGCTTGCCGCCGTTCAGGATGTTCATCATGGGCACGGGCAATACGTGGGCGTTGACGCCGCCGAGGTAACGGTAGAGCGGCAGGCCGAGGGCCTCGGCCGCGGCCTTGGCCACCGCCATCGAGACGCCCAGGATGGCGTTGGCGCCCAGCTTGCCTTTGTTGGGCGTGCCGTCCAGCTCGCCCATCAGGCTGTCGATGGCGATCTGATCGAGTGCGTCCAAGCCCTCCAGCTCGGGGCCGAGCACGTCGTTCACGTTCTCCACGGCCTTGAGCACGCCCTTGCCGCCATAGCGCTTTTTGTCGCCATCGCGCAGCTCGACGGCCTCGTATTCGCCCGTCGAGGCGCCTGAAGGCACGATCGCGCGCCCGGTGGCGCCCGACATCAACTCAACTTCCACCTCGACCGTAGGGTTGCCGCGCGAATCCAAGACCTCGCGGCCGATGACACCGGTGATGATCGTCATGTGCTGGCTCCTCTCTCTTGCCATCAGGCGGTAGATGCGGCTCTAAAAGAGCCTCTCGGGTGAGAGGCTCTTGAACTGGCAACGTGTGGCCCAGGCCACCGCGCCCCGATCCTAGCTGAGGATCAGGCGCATGTCAACTGCGACGGCGCCCTGGCCGGCCGAGCGCACCAGCAGCGGGTTGATGTCGAGCTCGGCGATCTCGGGAAAGTCGGTCACCAACTGGCTGACGCGCAGGATGGTGTCGACGATGGCGTCCAGGTCTGAGGGCGCCTGGCCGCGCACGCCGGTCAGCAGGCGGTTGGTGCGGATCGAGGCCACCATATCCTTGGCGTGAGCGCGCGTCATGGGCGCCACGCGGAAGGTGACGTCTTTGAGTACCTCGACATAGATGCCGCCCAGGCCGAACATCACCAGCGGGCCGAACTGCGGGTCGCGGTTCATGCCGATGATGATCTCGCGGGCGTCGGTGACCATCTCCTGAATCTGGGCGCCCCAGATGGTGGCGTTGGGCACGTGCTCCTTGGCGCGCTTGATCAGGGTGTCAAAAGAGGTGCGCACCTGCTCGTCAGAACGGACATTGACGATGATGCCGCCTACGTCTGACTTGTGGAGGATATCGGGCGAGGCGATCTTCATCACCACCGGGTAGCCGATCTTGTGGCAGTAGGCGACGGCCTCATCGGGTGTGGCGGCCACCGTGGAGCGCGGTGTGACGATGCCATACGCCTTGAGGATATCCTGCGCCTCTGAATCGCCGATGGTGTTGCGGCCCTCGGCGCGGATGCGCGCGAACAGATCGGCGACGGCGGCCCTGTCGACGTCAAAGGTCTCGACGCTCGACTCGGGGCGCTGGCGCCAGTTGCCGTAGCGATACATGGCGCCCATGGCAGCGATGGCGCGCTCGGGGAAGGGGTAGCACGGGATGCTACTGCGGCTCAGCATGTCCACCGCGCGGCTGATGACGTGGCCGCCCATCCAGCAGGCCAGGACGGGCTTGTCGGCGCCCTTGGTCTCGTCGACCAGCGCCTGCGCCGACTCGAGCACCTCGGTGTTGGACTGGGGCGTGAGGATGACCAGCACGCCGTCGACGTTGGGGTCTTGGAGCACCTCTCGAATGGCGGCACGATAGCGCTCGGCGGTGGCGTCGCCTAGCACGTCCACCGGGTTGTGGGTGCTGGCGGCCGCCGGGAGCCCCTTGGCCAGGGCTTGTTCGGTTTCGGGCAAGAGCTCGGCCAGCAAAAGCTGCTGGGACTCGAGCGCGTCGGTGGCCATGACGCCGGGGCCGCCGGCGTTGGTCACCACGCAGATACGGTTACCCTTGAGCAGCGGCTGGTAGGCAAAAGCAGTGGAAAAGTCAAACATCTCTTGCACCGAGTTGGCGCGGATGATGCCCGACTGCATAAAGGCTGCGTCATAGGCGGCATCTGAGCCGGCCAGGCTGCCGGTGTGCGACGACACCGCCTTGGAGCCAGAGGCCGTGCGCCCCGACTTGACCGCGATGATCGGCTTGAGGCGGGCGGTCTCGGCGGCCTTGCGCATAAAGTCTTTGCCGTCCTTGACGCCCTCGATATAGGAGATGAGGACCTTGGTGCGCGCGTCTTCCTGGCAGTCCTCGTAGAGAGCGGCCTCGTCCACATCAGCCTTATTGCCCAGGCTGATAAAGCGGGACATGCCGATGTTGTTCTCCAGCGCATAGTCGAGCACGGCCGTGCCCAGAGCGCCCGACTGCGACGTAAAGGCGATATAGCCGGCCGAGGTCATGGCGGGCGCAAACGAGCTATCGACGGGGGTCCACATGTCCATCAGGCCGAGGCAGTTGGGGCCTACCATGCGGATGCCATACTTGGACGCGATCTCCAGAGTCCGCTCTTCCAGCGCCCGACCCTCAGGCCCCGATTCGCGAAAGCCCGCGGTGATCACCACGGCGCCGCGAACGCCCTTCTGGCCACACTCCTCCATCACGCTGGGCACAGCCTTGGACGGGATGACGATCACGGCCTGGTCGACATGCCCTGGCACGTCCAGGATCGATCCATAGGCCTTGAGCCCGAGAATCTCATCGGCGCCCGGGTTTACGGGGTAGATGCCGCCCTGGTAGCCGCTCTTGCGAAGGTTGCTGAGGATCTGGTAGCCGATCTTGGACGGGTTGGTCGAAGCACCAATGATGGCGATGCCATCGGGATGGAAGAACATGTCGAGTCTGGACATTACGGTACCCCTTCTAGGTAATTGCGGCCGACATCTTACACCTACTATAGGCTTGGCGCAAAAGGATGGACTGTTACTTGACTAGTATTTGTTCTGGCTTCTGGTCGGTTTCGTTTTCGCAAGTTATTGACATCGTTTTCATTAGTTGCTACACTGGCTCTGGCAGTTCGGCAGGCCATTGGCCATAACGGGGCCCAAGCGGCGGCCTGGCAAGAGGGCCATGAAGTCTCTCGTAAACCACAGGTTTCAGGAGGTTCCTTTCATGCCAGCAGAGGTCGGTCTTGATCGCACCAAGTTTCCCCCGCCGGCAGATTTCGCTGCCAACGCGTTGATCGGCTCGCTCGAGCAATATCAGGAGATGTACCAGGAGTCGATCGAGGATCCCGACGGCTTTTGGCTCCGGATGGCCGAGACCCTGGACTGGTTCAAGAAGCCCACCAAAGGCCGCGAGTTCACCTGGAATACGGAGAATCGCGTCATCGACATCAAGTGGTTCGAGGATGGCCAGCTCAACGTCTCGTACAACTGCCTGGACCGCCACCTGAGCACCTGGCGCAAGAACAAGGCCGCCATCATCTGGCAGGGTGAGCCTGAGGAGGATGTGCGCATCCTCACCTATCAGGAACTGCACCGCGAGGTCAGCAAGTTCGCCAACGTCCTCAAGAGCAAGGGCATCAAGAAGGGCGATCGGGTGGCCATCTACCTGCCCATGATCCCCGAGCTGGCCATTGCCATGTTGGCCTGCACGCGCATCGGCGCCATCCATTCGGTGGTGTTCGCTGGCTTTAGCGCCCAGTCTCTCGCCAGCCGCATCCAAGACTCGGACTGCAAGCTCCTCATCACCAGCAACGTCTCGCTGCGCGCCGGCCGCAAGATCGCGCTCAAGACCACCTGCGACGAGGCGCTGCTGACCTGCCCCACTGTCGAGCACCAGATCGTCGTGCAGCGCACGCCCGATGCCGTGCCCATGACCGAAGGACGCGATTCGTGGTGGCACGTCGAGATGGCGGCCGCTGCGCCGACCTGCCCTGTGGAAGCGATGAACGCCGAAGACCCGCTGTTCATCCTCTACACCTCGGGCTCCACGGGCCAGCCCAAGGGCGTGTTGCACACCACCGGCGGCTACCTGACCTTTGCCGCGGTGACCCACAAGTACATCTTTGACATCCATGATGAGGACACCTACTGGTGCACCGCCGATGTCGGCTGGGTGACCGGCCACACCTACATCGTCTATGGGCCGCTGGCCAACGGGGCCACCAGCCTGATGTTCGAGGGGGTGCCCTCCTATCCCGACAACAGCCGCTTTTGGCAGGTGGTGGACAAGTTCCAGGTCAGCATTTTCTACACCGCGCCCACGGCCATCCGCGCGCTGGCCAGCCAGGGCGTCGAGTGGGTGGAAAGGTGCGACCTCTCGAGCCTGCGTCTGCTGGGCTCGGTGGGCGAGCCGATCAACCCGGCGGCCTGGCTCTGGTACTATGACCATGTGGGCCACGGCAAGTGCCCCATCGTCGACACCTGGTGGCAGACCGAGACGGGCGGCATCTTGATCACGCCGCTCGCCGGCGCCATGACGCTCAAGCCCTCCAGCGCCTCCAAGCCCTTCTTTGGCGTCGAGCCCATCATCCTGCGCGACGATGGCACCGAGTGTGCGGTGGGCGAGAGCGGCAAGCTGTGCATCAAAAAGCCGTGGCCCGGCATGATGCGCACTATGTGGGGCGACCACGACCGCTTCATCGACCTCTATTTTACGATGTACAACGACCTGTACTTTTCTGGTGACGGCTGCATCAAAGACGCGGACGGCGACTACTGGCTGCAGGGCCGCATCGACGATGTCGTCAACGTCTCTGGACACCGCATCGGCACGGCCGAGGTCGAGAGCGCGCTGGTGAGCCATCCCGCGGTGGCCGAGGCCGCCGTGGTGGGGCGCCCGCACGATATCAAGGGCCAGGCGCTCTACGCCTATGTGACGCTGCATAGCGGCGTCGAAAAGACCGACAAGCTCCTCAACGAGCTGCTGAACCATGTGCGCATTCAGATCGGCCCCACGGCCAGGCCTGACTGGATTCAGTTCGCCGATGCCCTGCCCAAGACCCGCAGCGGCAAGATCATGCGGCGTATCTTGCGCAAGGTGGCTGAAGGGGATACCAGCAATCTGGGTGACATCTCAACCCTTGCCGATCCTCACGTGGTGGAACTGCTGATCAAGGGCCGAGTCTAGCATGTGAGCCTAGCGGCGCGCCCGCTGACCTGTCCGGCAAACGGCAGGCGGTCGGGCGCGCCCTGTCTTTCCGCACTCGAGAGGAGCAGGTTCAGCATGGAAGCAGCAATGGCCCCGCGCGTCCGCAATCGCTGGTGGGTGGTGGTGGGCGCCATCCTCATCCAACTCTGTCTGGGCGCCATTTATGCCTGGAGCGCCTTTACCAACGACCTGGTCAAGGAGCCTTTCTCGTTTACCAAGACGCAAACGCAGGCCATCTTTTCAGTGGGCCTGGCGACCTTTGCCATCGTGATGGTGTTGGCCGGGCGCTGGCAGGCTCGCTCGGGGCCGCGCATCGTGGCGTTGACGGGCGGCCTGGTGTTGGGCGCCGGCTATCTGGCGGCCGGCCTGCTCAAAGACGCCCTCTTTGGCCACTTTGTCAATCAGTTGCTCTTTATCGGGCTGGTGGGGGGCGCTGGCATCGGCCTGGGCTATGTGTGCCCCATCGCGGTGGGCATCAAATGGTTTCCCGACAAAAAGGGCCTCATCACCGGCCTGGGCGTGGCCGGCTTTGGCTTTGGCGCGCTGATCTGGATCCAGTTGGCCGGCAGTTGGGGCCACCTGCTCGAGACCATGGGCGTTTCGGGCGTGTTTACCCTGTATGGCGCCATCTTTGCCGCCGCGGTGGTGATAGGCTCCTTCTGGATGGTCAACCCCCCAGAGGGCTATCGGCCCGCTGGCTGGGCGCCGCAGGCCGCCGGCGCCGGCACCAGCAATGCCGACACCGTCAGCCTGACGCCAAACCAGATGCTGCGTCACATCCAGTTCTATGCCATCTGGATCATGTTCATCTTCTCGGCCATGGCAGGGCTGATGACCATTGGCAATATCGCGCTGTTCAGCAAAGAGCGTCTCATGGAGGTGAGTGGCCTGTCAGAGGTGGCGGCCAAGGCCGCCGCTGGCACGGCCATGGCCGTGTTCTATTCGATCGCCAACGGCCTGGGGCGCATCGCCTGGGGCACCATCTCTGATCGCATCGGCCGCAAGACAGCGCTGGTGGTCATGTGCGCCCTGCAGGGCGTGGTGATGTTGCTGTTCCACTGGATGGGGGGCAACCAGTACCTGCTCTGCCTCGGCGCCACCCTGATCGGGTTCAACTTTGGTGGCAACTTTTCGCTGTTTCCCACCATGACGGCCGACCTGTTTGGCGCCAAGAACGTCGGTCTGAATTATGGGTGGGTGTTCACAGCCTATGGCCTGGGTGGCATTCTGGGGCCCATCATGGCGGCGGCGATCCGCGACGCCGGCATGAGCTGGCAGTCGGCCTTTGTCATCGCCGGCGTGGCCTGTCTGATCGCAGCGGCGATCGGCCTTTCGGTCAGGCGGCCCCAGGTCGAGGCATCCTGACGACAGCGATCTCCCGGCGGCCGGCAATGGGCGTGTTTCAGCGATCGAACTGTTGTACACTAGAGATGGGTGAACGGCCTCGTTCGCCCGCTCTCGAGAGCAGATCGCCGGTCGCAGACGAGAGCAGCGATGAGACGAAAGGGGCGCCACAAAGATGCCAGTCGTGAAACAGTGGATCAGGGATTACGCCAAGAAACGCACGTCGGCGACCGACGCCCTCATGCAGATCCGCAGCGGCAGTCGCGTCTTTTTGAGCCCTGGCTGCGGCGAGCCACAGCACCTGCTCGAGGAGCTGGTGCGCCTGGGCGCTGAGGGACGCCGGCTCAACGACGTCGAGATCGTTCACATGCTCACCGTGGGCTCGGCGCCCCATGCCCGCAAGGTGTATGACCAGAACTTTCGCCACAACTCGCTGTTCGTCGGCCCGGGCGTGCGCTCGGCCGTCTCTGAAGGCCTGGCTGACTATACGCCCATCTTCTTGAGCGAGATCCCCGAGCTGTTCCGCAGCGGACGCATGCCGCTCGACGTTGCTCTCATCCAGGTTACGCCGCCCGACCGCTTTGGCTTTTGCTCGCTGGGCGTGTCGGTTGAGGCGGTCAGGGCCGCCGTGGATGCCGCCGATCTGGTCATTGCTCAGGTCAACCCTCTGATGCCGCGCACGCTGGGCGACAGCTTTGTGCACGTCGAGGACCTGGACATCATCGTCGAATACGAAGAGCCGCTGCTCGAGGTCACCTCGCCCGAGCCCGATGAGATCAGCAAGACCATCGCACGGCACATCACCCGGCTCGTCGAGAACGGCTCGACCATACAGGTGGGCATCGGCAGCATCCCCAACGCAGTACTGTATGGTCTGGCCGAAAAGCGCGACCTGGGCGTGCACACCGAGATGTTCACCGACGGGTTGATCGATCTGATCGAGTCGGGCGTGGTCAACAACACGCAAAAGACGTTTCACCCGGGCAAGGTGCTGGCCACCTTTTGCATCGGCACCCGTCGGCTGTACGACTATGTCGACAACAACCCCATGTTCGAGTTCCACCCGGTGGACTATAACTCGTCGCCCATCAACGTCGCTCGCAACGTCAGGATGGTGGCCATCAACACGGCCCTGCAGGTGGATATCACCGGTCAGGTATGCGCCGATTCGTTGGGCTACAAGATCTACAGCGGCATCGGCGGGCAGGCCGACTTTGTGCGCGGCGCCGCGCTGGCGCCGCAGGGCAAGCCGATCATCGCGCTGCCCTCTACGGCGCTCAACGGCACCGTCTCGCGTATCGTGCCGGCGCTCAGCCCGGGCGCAGGCGTGGTGACCACGCGCGGCGACGTGCACTATGTGGTGACCGAGTTCGGTGTGGCCTATCTGCACGGCAAAACGCTGCGCGAACGGGCCACCGCCCTCATCCAGATCGCCCATCCCAAGTTCCGCGAAGAGCTGATGGAGCAGGCCAAGGCGCAGAACTATTTGTTCGAGAGCCAGGTGATCCCCGAGGGCGCGGTCTATCCGGTGGAGTTGGAGCACACCGAACAGTTCCAGGGGCAACCGCTCTTCTTCCGGCCCGTCAAAGCCAGCGACGAGCGGCTCTTCCAAGAGTATCTCTACCGCCTTTCGGAGCGGTCGGTGTATCTGCGCTTTTTCCAGCGCCGCAAGGCCTTTCCGCGAGATCTGGCGCAGGAACTGGTGGCTGTGGACTATCAGGACAATCTGGGCATCGTGGCCACTGCGGGCACGTCAGACACAGCGCCCATTGTCGCGGCAGGGCACTGGATGCTCGATGCTAACGTCAACATGGCCGAGGTCGCCTTTTCGGTGGCCGATGAGTATCAGCGCCAGGGCATTGGCACGCACCTCTTTCGCTTCATGGTGCGGTTGGCGCGCGAGCGCGGCATCCGCGGCTTTCGTGCCACCGTCATGGCGGCCAATGTGGGCATGCGGCACATCTTTGAAAAGAGCGGCTATGTGCAGCACACCTCTTACGACAGCGGGGTGATCTCGCTCGAGTTTCGCTTTGACGAGCCGACCACATCGGTGCCGCGACCCGCTAACGAAGAAGAGGAATAGGCGTTGCCCCGAGGCCGTCGGGGTTTTAGCGTAGCAAGACCGTGCAGCGCGGCGCCCTGGCCTGGCGCCAAGGAGCTAGGATGACCAGCTATCCGCGAACGATCGTGGTTCTGGGGACGGCGCGGAATGTCGGCAAGACGATCACCAGCCTGGGGATCATCGGCAAGCTGCTGTCGGCCGAGCAGGGCTACAGCCTGCATGAGATCGGCTATATCAAGCCGGTCGGCCAACAGACGCTGACCGTCGACCTGGACAATGGTGAGCATATCGAGGCCGACAAGGATGCCGTCGTCATCACCTCGTTGATGGGCACCGACAACCCCGGTTACGAGTACATCAGTCCCGTCATCTGGCGAGGGGGCTTGACTGCCAACTTTATCGATGAGGCCAGCAAGGGCGATCCGGTCGAGGGGCAGCAGGGCCTATTGCTCAAGATCAAAGAGGCCTATGAGAAGGTGGCCGCGGGCAAGCGCGTGGTGGTGGTCGAGGGCACCGGCCAGCCCGGCGTCGGGTCGGTGGCCGGGGTGTCGAATGCCGACGTCATCAACATGCTCCGCGGCCTCGGCGTGCCCGTCTTTGTCATCCTGGTGACTGAGGGCGGCATCGGCAGCACCATCGACGAGGTCTGGCCCTATCTGATGGCCATGGGCAACATGGGCACGCGCATCGACGGCCTGGTGATCAATGGCGTCATCCCCGACAAGGTCGACAAGATCCGGCACTATCTCGAGACCTACTATGACCACATCTTTGTGCCCCTCTACGGCCGTTGCATGTGCTCGCAACCGGTGCCTCCCATCATCGGCTATGTGCCCACCATCTCCGAGCTCGCCCTACCCACCATGCGGCTGATCGTCGAGGATTTCGCCGGAGAGCGCGGCAGCAATGTGCAGCTCATCGCGCCGCCCGATTTCAACTCGCAGGCCAGCCGTCTGGTCAAAGACGTCAAGGTGATCAACCTGCGCTATGGCTATGAGCGCTTTGTGATGCCGGGCGACATGGTGGTGGCCGGCATCAACGCCAACGACAGCGTGCTCTCGGTGGTGATGCACCATCAGCGCCTCATTTCGCAGCACAATGTCGGCCTCTCGGGCCTGATCCTCTCCTGCCGCCAGGTCGGCGGCCTCTCGCAACAGGTGTACAACGAGCTGTTGACGGTGCAAGACCTGCCCACCATCGCACTGGACTATGACACCGCCGAGGTGATTCAGCGCATCGAGCATCTCTCCGTCAAGATGCAGCCCTATGACGTCTACAAGCGTGACCTGATCGCCGAAGTGTACAAGCAGAACATCATGCGGCTCGAGTGAGCGCGCTCTGAGCAGAGGGCGTGGCTGTCGTGGGCCAACACCATCGTGTTGGCCCACTTGTTTTGACAGCCCGCGCGCCCATTCGTATACTAATCCCTACCTTTTGGTAAGGATTTAGTCATGAAACTGTCCGCTCGAGAACGTACCGGGTTGCGTGCCATGGTCGAGCTGGCGAGACGCTACGGCGAGGGGCCCATCGCGCTGAGCGAGATCGCCGAAGCGCAGGGCCTGTCATTGCCCTACCTCGAGCGCGTGGTGGCGCCTCTGCGCGATGCGACCCTGCTCTCGAGTGTGCGCGGGGCGCGGGGCGGCTACATGCTGACACGTTCTCCCGAGAAAATCAGCGTCAGCGATGTATTCATCGCTATCGAAGGCAACCTGCTGAGCGTCGACTGCGTCTGTCCCGACGGCTCCTCGTGTGAACGGGAGCCGGTCTGCGCCACGCGCGACGTGATGACCACCGTGCGCGACTGCCTCTCTGATACCCTGGGCCAGATGACACTGGCCAGCGTGATAGCCTGAATCTGCGGCTCGATAGGAGTGCCGTGTTCTCATTACTGCAAGAAGATGTCCAGACTATCTTTCACGAAGACCCCGCCGCGCGTAGCTGGTTTGAGGTGCTCACCTGCTATCCCGGCCTATGGGCCGTCTGGTCGCACCGCGTGGCCCACTTTTTGTGGCGCCATCGCCTGCGATTGCTGGCCCGCCTGCTGTCGCACGTCACCCGGCGCGCCACGGGCATCGAGATCCATCCCGGCGCCAAGATCGGACGACGGTTCTTTATCGATCACGGCATGGGCGTGGTCATCGGCGAGACCGCCGAGATCGGCGATGATGTGCTCATGTATCAGGGCGCGGTGCTCGGGGGCGTCTCGCTCGAGAAGGGCAAGCGACACCCGACCGTGGGCGACGAGGTCGTGATCGGCGCCAATGCGGTGGTGCTCGGAGCCATCGAGATCGGCGCCAGGGCGCGCATCGGTTCGGGCGCCGTGGTCGTCAAGCCTGTGCCGGCAGATAGCACCGCCGTGGGCGTGCCGGCACGCCTGGTGCGCGGACCCAGCGTGTCACGTGACAATTGCGGCCTGCTCGACCATGACAACTATCCCGACCCGATCGCCGAGAACTGCCGGCAGCTGAACGCTCGCATCGACGAGCTGGCCAAGACCGTGGCCGAACTGCAGGCCTTGCTGCACGAGCGCATGCCGGTCGTTGACCCACAGCCGATCGCCGAACGCTAGAGAGGGGCTCATGCCAGACCGTAATGTGATCTATCTCGATCATGCTGCCACGACGCCGGTGGATGGGCGCGTGCTGGAGGCCATGCTGCCCTTTTTACAGAGCGGCTATGGCAACCCCTCTAGCCGCTACAGCCTGGGCATGGAGGCCCTGCAGGCCATCTCGTCGGCGCGCGCCCTGGTGGCAGGTCTGCTGAACGCCGCCAAGCCACCCGAGATCATCTTTACCAGTTGTGGCAGCGAGAGCGACAACCTGGCCATCCGCGGCGTGGCCCAGGCCCTGCGTGCCAAGGGGCGCCACATCATCACCAGCGCGGTGGAGCACCACGCGGTCAGCCACACCTGTGAGCAGCTCGAGCGCGAGTATGGCTATCAGGTCACCTATCTGCCGGTCGACGGCTACGGGCTGGTCGACCCCGCCGACGTGGCCGCCGCCATTCGCGATGACACGGTGCTGATCTCGATCATCTATGCCAACAACGAAATCGGCACCATCCAGCCGCTGGCCGAGATCGGCGCCGTCGCTCGCGAGCGCGGCGTGCTGCTGCACACCGATGCCGTGCAGGCTGCAGGGCATCTGCCCATCGACGTGCAGGCGCTGCAGGTCGATCTGCTGTCGATCTCGGGGCACAAGTTCTATGCGCCCAAGGGTGTGGGCGCCCTGTACATTCGCGAGGGGGCGCTCTGCCTGCCGCAACAGACCGGCGGGGGCCAGGAGTTCGGCCTGCGCGCCGGCACCGAGAATGTGCCCTACATCGTGGGGCTGGCCACGGCCCTCGAGCTGGCCTGCGTCCAGCAGGCGGCCGAGGCCGAGCGCCTGACGGCGCTGCGCGACCGCCTCATCGGCGGCGTGCTGGCCGAGATTCCGCAAGCCTACCTGACGGGGCACCCTACACAACGGCTGCCTGGGCTGGCGAGCCTGGTCTTTGAGGGCATCGATGGCGAGGCGGCACAGTTGCATCTCGACATGAACGGCATTGCCTGCAGCACCGGCTCGGCCTGCGCCTCGAGCGAGGCGCAGGCCTCTCATGTGCTGCTGTCTATGGGGGTCGAGCCGCGCCTGGCCTTGAGCGCGTTGCGCTTTTCGCTGGGCCGCAGCACCACTGCAGAGCAGATCGACCGCCTGCTGGAGGTTCTGCCCGGTATCGTCGCGCGTCTGCGGGCGTTGTCTCCCTACTATCAGCCGGCAAAGGCGCACTAGACACTCTACGCCTGGAGGGCGCATGTACAAGCAGATCGTCCTGGAGCACTTTTCGAACCCCCGCAATGTGGGCACCTTGGATGATCCCGACGGTTTCGCCGAGGTGCAGAGCTCGGCCTGCGGCGACATGATGGAGATCTATCTCAAGGTGCAGCAGGGCGTCATCGCTGACATCAAGTTTCGCACGTTTGGCTGCGCAGCAGCTATCGCTTCCAGCTCGTTCACCAGCGAGTTGGTGCTGGGCAAGTCGCTGGCCTACGCCGAGGCGATGACCGATGAGGACGTCTCGCGCGAGCTGGGCCTGCCCGACGCCAAGCTACACTGCTCGCTGCTGGCGGTGACGGCGCTCCACAAGGCGATCGAGGACTATTACGCCAGGCACCCCGAGGCGCACGTGGCCGAGGCCGGTCAGTCAACGGCGTGAGCGCGACAGAGCCTGTCGCCGTCGCCATGAGCGGCGGGGTCGACAGCGCCGTGACGGCGGCGCTGTTGCTCGAACGCGGCCATCGGGTGCGGGGCGTCACGGCGCTCTTTTGGCGCGAGGGCGAGGCCGACCAGGATGTGGCCAGCGCCCGTGCGGTCTGTCGGCGCCTGGGCATCGACCATGAGGTGGCCGATCTGGCCGACGAGTTCTATCGAGCCGTGGTGCAGCACTTTGTCGCCGAGTATGCCGCCGGCCGCACCCCCAACCCCTGCATCGCCTGCAACCGCGATCTCAAGTTCGGGCTGCTGTTCGACCGCGTGGTTGCACGGGGCGAGCGCCTGGCCACCGGCCACTATGCCCGCATCGTAGCGACGGCCGATGGCCTGCGGCTGCACGCCGGCGTCGATGCCGCCAAAGACCAGTCGTACTTTCTCTACATGTTGGGGCAGACGCATCTGTCGCGCATCTTCTTGCCGCTGGGCGAGTGGCGCAAGAGCGCCGTGATCGAACAGGCGCGCGCCCTGGGCCTGCCGGCCGCCGAACGGGCCGAAAGCCAGGATGTCTGCTTTATCGCTGATGGCGACTATCGGCGCTTTATCCGTGAACACGCCCCTGGCCTGCTGCGCCCTGGCCCCATCGAGGACCGCAGCGGGCGAGTGCTGGGCGAGCATGGCGGGCTGGCGCTCTACACCGTGGGGCAGCGCGAGGGGCTGGGCATCGCCGTCGGAGCGCCGCTCTATGTGCTGCGGCTCGATGCGCCTCGCAACGCCCTGGTGGTGGGCCCTGCCGATGCCCTGGGCCAGCGCGCCCTGCTGGCCGACGAGATGGTCTATGTAGCGGGGGCCGCCCCGGCCGCCGGCATGGCGCTGCAGGCCAAGATTCGCTACCGCGCGCGGCCGGTGGCCTGCGACCTGTTCGACCTGGACGAGCAGACGGCGCGCATCGAGTTTGCAGCGCCGCTGCGCGACATCACGCCGGGGCAGGCCGTTGTGGTGTACAATGGGACAGAGGTCATCGGCGGTGGCGCCATTCGGTGCGCGCTGGGTGACTGAGCTTGTACGAGGTCGAGGCGCACATGCTAGCAGCTCCTGCGTTTCTGTTGGGCGCCACCGTGGCCACCCTGTGGGCGGGTTTTTACCATGTGTTGCGCGGGCGCCGCGCCGTCGAGGCGTTGCTGGTATGGGCCGTCGCGCTGGCGGGCTTTGGGCTCGGGCAACTGGTGGGCAATGCCGCCGATGCGCACCTGTTACGCTATGGGCAGGTGCAGCTCTTGTTCGGCTCACTGGGTAGCTGGCTGGGGCTGCTGATTGCGCATCTACTGCGCCTGTGCTAGACTTTTCAGGTGGTGGGCATTCAGGTCAGGAGGCTGCCTTGGGAGCGCTGGGCGTGGTGCGCGACATAGCGATTGTGCTGCTGGCCATCGAGTCGCTGGTCATCGGCGTGTTGCTGGCCGTGATGCTGCTGCAGCTACGTGCACTCGTCAAGATGCTGCGCGAAGAGGTCCAGCCCATGCTCGATTCTGCGGGCGGCACGGCCAAACGCGTACAGGGCACGGTCGAGCTGGTGAGCGACACGATCGTGTCGCCCCTGGTTCGTGTGCAGAGTTGGGTGGCTGGCGCTCACAAGGCGCTGGATACCTTCCTGTTCTTTAGGAGCAAAAAGTCCTCGGGCGATGGCGATGGGCCTGGCGGTCTGGGCGCTCTGTGACACTGGCCGACCTCAAGGAGGTAGACAATGAGCGATCGAGGTGGTTCTGGAGATTTCCTGGCGGGCTTCTTTTTCGGCGCTTTTGTCGGCGCGGCGGTGGCGCTCCTCTTTGCGCCCGAGCGTGGCCAGGAAGTGCGCGAGCAGATCAGGGAAAAAGGCATCGAACTGCAGCAACTGGCGCAGGATTTCAAGGCTGATCCCGCCAGGTTCGCCGAAGATGTGACCTCCAAGGGCAGAGCGGTGCTCGAGGAGCAGCGCGAGCGCTTTCAGCAGGCCGTTGATGAGGGGCGTCGCGCAGCGGCACGCAAAAAGGACGAGCTGCTGTCTCACCTGGGCAGCAGCGAGCCTGAGGAAGCGATCGATCTCGGCGAGATCGACGCCTAGCTAGCCCCGGTCGTTGCCACGAGGGGATGCCGGACGGCGTCCCCTTTGTCGTTCTAGCGCGCGCTGACGCGCCGGCGCGCCTCGGGCAGCAGGTCGCACAGCTCGCTGGCCAGCAAACCGGCAGCTCCGTGCCGCTCAGACCAGAGCGCGCCCGCCAGCGCGTGCAGATAGACCCCTGCCACCGCTGCCTGCAGGCTGTCACAGCCCTGGGCCCGCAGCCCGGCCACGGTCCCTGCCAGCACGTCGCCCGTGCCCGCCGAGGCCAGGGCCGGGTTGGCCATCGGGTTGACCCACACCTGGCCCTGAGGCCCGGCCACCACCGTATAGGCCCCTTTGAGCATCACCGTGCAGCCCCAGGCCAACGCCGCCTCGCGGGCGCAAGAGAGCCGGTCGGCGTTCACCTCTTGAGCGGTGACCCCCAAGAGCCGGGCCATCTCGCCTGGATGGGGCGTGAGGATGGCGCCGGCGGGCAGCCGCTCGGGC
>MTKY01050697.1_pt1 | contig 24802 bp, 15 predicted proteins | sample 1042731 | NCBI WGS metagenome assembly MTKY01 (sample SAMN06212206, study PRJNA360538) | anaerobic digester metagenome | biome: Wastewater treatment plant; material: sludge; isolation source: anaerobic digester fed with sludge from wastewater treatment plant | place: Denmark: WWTP Soeholt ... | reverse complement strand
CAGCAACAGCAGCTCATCCGCCTGTCCGTCGGGCCCGGCCTTGTATCCGCGACTGACCACCGCCGGCCGCAGTCCGGCCGATGACAGACGACGGCACACGTCAAGAACCAGGGGCGTCTTGCCGGTCCCTCCGGTGGTGATGTTGCCGATGCTGACGACGGGCACGGCCACCCGGACCGCGCGCGGGCCGCCCCGGTCATACCACCGGTTCCGCAGTCGCATCACGACGGCATACAGCACGGATGCCGGAACCAGCGTACCGCGAGCCAGCCGGCCCGGCAGCCCGGCCCCGCCGGCGATCAGACGCTGGTATCCAGAGGGTACGTCCATGTCCGTCTCGTGCCGCCGGGAGAGGTCCGCGACGCCGCCATCACCGACGGAGCACGGCCGCCGCGCACGTCACGCCGGTTTGCGTCTCCACGTCGACGGCCTGATGGTATCCCAGCATTTCCACCCGGGCGTCCGGCAGCGCCGTCAGCAGTGCGAAAATGCATCCGACACTGCATACTCTCGTCGGGTTGTTGCCGTCCGCAAAGGCCGCACGGAAGCCCGCGGCGTCGTTCGCGCCGACGCACGCCAGCACCTCTTCATCGCGTTGCCGGACTGCGTCCAGCCATGGCGGCTCCAGCCGCTCCTCATCTCCGAATGCCGCGCCCACATGGCTGAGGTCCGCCCCCGCGATGATCAACGTGTCTCTTCCGTCCTCGTCCAGACACTCGCGCAACGCCCGCGCCACGTCCTCCACGCTCACCGTAGCCGGCTCGCCGGGAAAGGCGTCCGGCGCCACCGTGGGGTCGGTACACAGAATGGGCACCAGATCAAACCGGCTCGCTCCGAACAGATGCTGACACCAGGTCACCTGCAACTCGACCGAGTGCTCCCACACGTGGTCCAGCTCGTGCCGCCGCAGGTCGCCGCAGCGCCTCTCCAACTGCCGGATGAAGGGAGCATCCGTCCGGGTCTTCCCCAGGGGAGTCTGGAAATCCAGGGCCGTGAGAATCGGAGCGGCCGTTCGCGGCGTGTGGTTCGTCCCGATGACGACGATCCGCTCCGGCGGCGTGCGGCGGGCTACGGATGCGTAGGCCGCGGCGTAGCAGGGACGACCACGCGGATAATCCAGGTGCGGGGCGAGCAGGCCGACCACTCGGTCGTCACCGGGCACGCCGGGACTCTCGGCGAGGATCCCGTCCAGCAGCCGCGACAGCGTCTGTGCGTCGTCGGCACCGTCGCCGCGGTTGCTTTCCGGCCGGACGCCGACGGACCGGAAGTGCTCCAGAAACGCACGGTAATGGGCGTCGAAATCCGGACCCTCCAGCAGCAGACCTTCGTTGAGCTGGTTCACCAGGTTCTCTATCACGCCGACGTCGACCGACTGGTGCGTGAGCGCCTGAAACTCCGATCGGACGTTCTCCACGGTCCGCTGTCCGTCCATCAGGCTCATCAGACACAACGCGCCGTGGCTGACGTGCATGACGCCGGGGGCCAGGCCCGACCGGTCAAACAGCGTGATCATGCCGTCCGGCGTTTCCGCCGTCCGGATGGTGTCGATGCTGGCCCGCAGTCTCGGCCTCGTCAGGCGAGTGCTCATGGTGGAATTCTTGTATCCGAAATCACGGAGTCTGTCAGCGCCGGAAGCGTTCCGCCTCCGCAACCGCCATGCGGTCGCACTCCTCGTTTTCCGGGTGCCCCGCGTGCCCGCGGACGTGCTGAAACGTCACGTCGTGCCGACAGCACAGGTCCACCAGCGTCTTCCAGTACTCCACGTTCTTGACGGGCTCGGAACCCGCTTTGGACCCCCTCCGCCAGTCGTTCCGGATCCACTTGGGGACCCACTGCGTGATGCCGCGTTGCACATACTGGCTGTCGGTCACCACTTTCACCCTGCACTTGCGCTTGAGCGTCCGCAGCCCCTCGATGACCGCCTGAAGCTCCATCCGGTTGTTCGTCGTCTGGCCGTCGCCGCCGGAGAGCCTTCGCTCGGAACCGCTGCGGACGTGTCGCAGGATACAGGCCCAGCCGCCGGGACCGGGATTGCCCGTGCAGGCCCCGTCCGTGAACAGCAGAACGTCATACTCCGCGTCCGACCGCACCTGGTCGCCGGCGATTCGCAGATCGGGAATCAAATCATCGCTCCGGTCCATGCGCGCCATGGTACGGCCAGCCCCCCGTCCACGCCAGAAGGCGGATGGAAATCTGTTCAACCCGCCCTACCGGCCGTATGATGCGATGCATGGACGCGTTTCACTTTGTCGACGGGACGCTGCACTGCGAGGCCGTGCCGCTGAGCCGGGCCGCCGATCAGTTCGGCACGCCGCTGTATGTGTACTCCGCCGCAACGCTGCGGCGGCGATACGACGCTGTTGCCTCAGCGTTCGCCGAACTGAATCCTGTCATCTGCTACTCCGTCAAGAGCTGCCAGAACCTGCACATCCTCCGTCTGCTGCGCCGATGCGGAGCCTCGTTTGACGTGGTCAGCGGGGGCGAACTGGCCCGAGCGCTGGAGGCCGGGGCCGACGCCTCCCTCATCGTCTTCGCCGGCGTCGGCAAGACCGACGCGGAAATCCGCCAGGGCATCCACGCGGGTATCGGCTGGTTCAACGTCGAGTCGGAACAGGAGCTGGAGAACCTTATCCGAATCGCGGCAGAGCTGGACCGTCCGGTCCGGGCCGCCCTGCGGATCAACCCGGACGTGGACCCCAAGACCCACGTCTATACCACCACCGGCAAGCAGGAAACGAAGTTCGGCGTCGACCTGGCGCGGGCCCGCGGCGTCTTCGCCCGTTATGGCCGGGACGCCCGCGTAAAAATGTCCGCCCTGCACCTGCACATCGGCTCGCCGGTCAACACCGTAGAGCCATACGTCGAGGCCATCGAGAAAACGCTGACGCTGATCCGGGACTTGCGCGACGACGGGTTCGCCGTGGACGCTCTGGACATCGGCGGCGGCTTCGGAGCCGATTACGAAACCGACCAGTCGCCTGCGCCCGCCGACTACGCGGCCCGGATCGTTCCGCTGCTTCGCGGACGCGGTCTGACCGTCATCCTGGAACCCGGTCGGACCATCTCGGCCAACGCCGGGGTCTTGCTGGCCCGCGTGCTGTACACGAAGCAATCCGGAGCCAAGCGGTACGCCATCACAGACGCCGCCCTGACGGAACTGGTCCGCCCGGCGCTGTACGGGGCCCAGCATTTCGTTTGGCCGGTGGTCCCCGGTGACGGGTTCGTGCCCGAGATCCGCCGGTGCGATTTGCGCCTGGCGGACACCGAGTTGGTCGACGTCGCCGGCCCGGTCTGCGAAAGCAGCGACTTTCTGGCCAAGGGCCGGTGGCTGCCGCCGCTGAAGCGCGGCGATCTGCTGGCCGTCTTCTCGGCCGGAGCATACGGATTCGTCATGAGCAGCCAGTACAACTCGCGGCCGCGTTCGCCGGAGGTGCTGGTCGACGATAACCAGATCCGGCTGATCCGCCGCCGGGAAACGTACGATGACCTCGTCGCGCCGGAACGCTTCGACGAAGCGCCGGCGAACCCGACGATGCGGCCGGAAAACCGGCCGCATGAACATCCGACGACCGGCTGAGACGCCGGCCTCAAGGCACTACCGCATCCAGACCGTTCCCCAGGATTCGGTGCCGCCGTCGCTGCGCACGCCGGCCCGCAGGGTGTATTTGGCATCGGGATCGTGCTTCTCGACGGTCAGCACGTACTCAATGTCCTTGAGGCCGCGACCGGCCGAACCGGGGTGCGAGTCGCGGCTGATCTCCTCGCCGTTCTTCAGCAGGGCCGCCCAGGCGATGTCCAACCGGCACTGGCCGCCCTCGTAGATGAATTCGATGGAATACGCACGCGCCTGGCGGACATAAGGCGTGACGTCCCACTCCAGGACCGCGGATTCCTCGGACATCTGCGACGGCTTCCAGCCGCCCACGAGAATCACCGTCTCCAGCGGGCGGAAGTTCACGCCGCGTGCGGTGAGCCGGGCCGCATGGACCTGCAACCGCGACTGGAAGTCCGTCCAATCCCGCCCCTCCGCCGGGCTCCAGCCGATTTCCGCGATGGCGCAGGCCCGGGGGTACGCCTGGTACTGCAGGCGCGGATAGTTCGCGATAACCTCCGCCCAGAGATTCCCCTGCACGCCGAGAATATGCTTGGTGAACGGGGGCTCCAGACCGGCCGGAATCGGCTCGAAGCCGTAGACCTTGTGCAGCGGCAGATACGGGCCGACCGGCTGGACCTCGCCGTGCAGCGCCTGGTGATAGTCCAGATAGCAATGCGTGGTCGGCGACCTCACCACGTCGTGTCCGGACCGGGCGGATTCCAGCCCGCCGCCGATCCAGTCCATCAGCATCGCGTTGGGCGCAATGCCGCCCTCCCGGATCTCGCTCCAACCCATCAGCCGCTTGCCCCGGGCGTTCAGGTGCTTTTCGATTCGACGAATGAAGTAGCTTTGCAGCTCTTCCTCGTCCTTGAGGTTCTCGGCCTTCATCCGGGCCTGACACTGCGGACAGACCTTCCAGGCCCCCTTGTAGCATTCGTCGCCGCCGACATGCACGATCTCGCTGGGGAACAGGAGGATCACTTCGTCCAGAATGTTCTGGAGAATCTCAAACGTGCTGTCCTTGCCCGGGCAGTACGCCACCTTGGGCGGTCGCTCCTCCCGCCCTTCCGCTGCGCCCGGCGGGTCGTCACAGGCCAGCTCGGGATACGCCTGCAAAGACGCCTCGCAGTGCCCGGGCATCTCGATCTCCGGCACCACCGTGATGAACCGGTCGGCCGCGTATTGCACGACCTCCTTCACGTCCGCCTGGGTAAAGAATCCGCCGTACCGCCCCTTCTCGTCATAGGCCGTGCTGCTCTTGGGGTCCAGGTCAAAGCCGATTCCGTCGCGCCACGCGCCGATCTCCGTGAGCTTCGGATATTTCCGAATCTCCAGCCGCCAGCCCTGGTCATCGTTGATGTGCCAGTGAAACACACTCATCTTGTGCAGCGCCATCACATCGATGAAATCGAATATCTCCTGCTTGGTGAAGAAGTGCCGACTGGTGTCCATCATCAGCCCGCGCCAGGCGAACCGCGGCCGGTCTTCGATCCGCACGCATCCAACGGCCCACGGCGGCGCCGCGCCATCGGCCTTCGACCGGGCCAGCACCGCCGGCGGCAGCAACTGGAGCACCGTCTGCACCCCGCGGAACAGCCCCTTCGCTCCCGTCGCCCGCAGCACGATGCCGGCCTCGCCCACCTCCAGCACGTACCCTTCGTCGCCCAGCTCCGGCGGCGCCGCCTGGGTAGTCAGCAGCACCGCCTCCGCAACCGGCGCCGCCGGGTCCGATTCGATGACCTTCCACGTCAGTCCCGTGCTTCGAGAAAACGTGTCTGCCAGATACCGGCCCACGCGCAACCCGTCGGGCAGGTCCTTCTCGACTACGATCGGCGTCTGCTGGCTCAGCGAGAACGATCCCGGCCGGGCCTCCAGGCGCACCGGCTGCGGAATGATGGACACCCCCGGCGCCGGCGGCGCCTGCCCCTGGACCAAAGGCCCGGATGCCATGCCAATCAGGATCGTCAACACGGACGCACTCGCGGTTCTCATGAGTCTGCACCTCCTCCAAAAAAACCTCGCAACCCGCGGAGCATAGCAGAAACCGGCGACAGATGTCACGCCGGCCCCGTTCGCCGCCGCGCACTCAAGAGATGACACCGCCGCTCGGCCGGATCGGCGTTACGCCTCCGGCTCCGCGTCTCGTGTTGATGCGGGTGGAGCCTGGTCTTGGGGTCGCTCGCGGGCGGGCAATTCGGCCGCTTCCTCGACGACCGGCCGGCCCTCGAACTCCCGAAGAATCGCCGCTTCTTCATCGCTGGTCGAAAGGCCCGCTCCGACGACCGGTTCCGACGCCCACTCCGCCTGCGCCTGAAGGTTTTCGAGCAGCGCCTGGGCGTCGGTCGCGTGGCGAGTCAGCTCTGCTTCGCCCGGGAGCTGCACCTGCCGGCCCTGCTGGAGCAGCGTGAGGTGGTGGATGTGCGTACTGAGGATGTCGATCTGTGACCCGATAACGCCGGCCAGCGCGACGTGCAATCCATGCTCCCGGCGCACCTGAGCCAGCGAGCCGGCCAGTCGACGCCGGATCGAATCGGCCGTCGCGGCCCGGCCCTCGGCCAGCAATTCCGCTTCGCGCTGTTCGAGCCGGCCCATGTCGCGAAAAACCTCGTCGCGTTGCCGCATCAGGGCCGCCCGCTGCTCGGCCAGATCGGCCAGCCGAACGGCGTTCGCGGCGTCCTCCGCGAAAAGCGCGCGAATCCGCGTGACGATCCCGAGGGTGTCGGCCGCCCGGGGCATGGCCGGAGTGTCGCCGTGCAGTCGGACGTCGTTGCCGGACCGCTCGAGGCGCAGGCGCGGGTGAGTCCGGGCCGCCTCCTCGAAAACACCGATCACCAACTCGACGGGAAGCCGCCTCTGCGAAGCGACAGACGCAGCGCTGACCGAGGCCGGCTGTTCGATCCCCATCTGGTCGATGATTTCCGTCCGAATCCGCTCGAAGGCCCGACTGGCGTCGGAAGGGTCGAACAAGGCCCGCGTGGATTCATCGATCCGACCGGCGGACGGGTCCACCCGCCAGCCTCCTTCGGCGTCCGGTGCGATCAGGACGAGCGTGACGTTGGGCAGTTCCAGCCCAGCCCGGTACACGGCGTCGGTGAATCCGCTCGGGCCGCACACGCCGATAAGGTGCGGCACCTCCGGATCGACGACCAGATCGCGGACATGATCCACCAGCTCGCCCAACTCGACCGGCGGCAGATCGCCTCCCGACGCCCCCGTGCCGGCATCCGGCGGTATCAGCACGGACGCAACCGTCACGCCGCTGCGCCGTCGCCGCACCCACCCGCGGCGCACGAAATGCTGGAAGACCAGTCGTCGTCCGGCGGGCATTGATGGTGAAAGGGCATCCTCGGAAGGGCCGCGCGTTGGCGGCCGCTCGCGCCACGCAATGGCGGTACGGCCACGGTCCGGAGCCCTTTTGAGGTTGAACTCCACCCCGGCCAGGAATTCCGCCTCGATTTGCCGCGCCCGCCCCACGTCCATCACGGAACCTTCCCGAAATCACCCGGGAAACCCACGTGCTTCACTGCGCGGATTCTACCGCGCGGTCCGGCCAACGCGATCCGCCGCATTCTTGCAGCGCGGGCGGAGGGAAACCGGATCAACGCCGCCCGTAAACTCCTGCGCCAGGATGAAAAAGTCGCGCACGTCCACGGCGCAATTCATGAATGTACAACGCAAGCCGGGCCGCGGTTCGGTCGGGTTGTGATCCGCTCGACCCCTATGGTTCCGATGCGAAAGAGGCCTGGGGTTCCAAGTCGCCCGCGCTGTCCTGTCCAGACGCCAGCAACTCGTTCAGGGTGTATCGCGACCCGCATTCGGGACACCGGGCCTCATGCAGGCCGGTCATGTTGTAGCCGCAATTCGGGCAGGTCACCGCGCCGACGGCGATGCTTCTGAGCCGCGCCACCCGCTCCGGAGCGGTCTCACGCCAGAGCAGAACGGTGCTGGGAATCCACATGGCGAACCAGAACATCCCGCCGAAGAAAACGCCCAGGAACGCTTCACCTGTGATGGCAGCTATCCCAAGCCCCAGAATGCCACCGACGCCGAGAGACCAGAAGACAGACGCACACGTCAGCAATCGGCGCCGCCTGCTCCAGATCACCTGTCCGTGCCAGATGGCGATCCAGGCGATGACGAACAGCAAGGCCGTGACGCTCAGCGCCACGGCGAACACAACAGGGAGCATAGAGTACGACAAAACTGATAACAGAACCTGGAACAAGGCCATCGAGAAAATGGGGGCGGCCAGCACCGCCGAAAACGCCAGCACCAAGCGAGCGAGGAGTCGTGTCATATGCCTGCTCCGCGCAACCCTGTCCCGCCCTCTTGAGCGAACAGCCTGATCCGTCGTTTGACCCGCCTGCGACGTCAGCCCGCCAGCAGCTCTTTCAGCTTCGTCTGGCTGGCGGCGAGAACCTCGTCGTGCAGGCTGTGCCCGTGCGCATCCATGGTCACCACGCAGGGGAAATCCTCCACGCGGATCATCCACAACGCTTCCGGCACGCCGAACTCCAGCTTATACACCTCGACGACTTCCTTGACGCTTTCGGCGATGAGCGTGGCCGCCCCACCGATGGCGTGCAGATAGGCGGCGCCGTATTGCCGGCAGCCGGCCAGCGTCTTGGGACCCATGCCGCCCTTGCCGATCACGGCCCGCACGCCGAAATGCCCGATAACGTCCGCCTGGTACGGCTCTTCGCGGATGCTGGTCGTCGGGCCGGCGGCGACGAACTCGTACTTGCCGTCGTCGCGCTTCCGCACGACGGGTCCACAATGGTAGATGGCCGAGCCCGCCAGACCCTTCTTGAGTATGTCGTACATGGCCTGTTCGCCGGCCGGGCAGGGCCCCTTGACGAAGTTTTCGACCATGTACTTATGCGCCGCGTCTCGACCGGTGAAAATGACGCCGGACAGTGTAACCGACTCGCCGACTTTCAGGGCGCGAATCTGGTCTTCCGAGATGGGCACGGTCAATCGGTTGGACATGTTCAGAGTCCCGTTTCTGGAGTCCGTGGAATTCCAGGCGCCGCGACCATCCCGTTCCGGACGGATGGATGCGTCGAGCAGCCGCCAGCGTTAAGCTGTCCGCGAGTTCGTCCCGCCGCAGCGTTTCTTATCTTCGCCGGTCTTGCCCTTTCCGTAAAGACCACCCGCAACCCTGCGAAACCCTCACCGATCCACGCCCGCGTCGCCGTCGCCGATCCGCGTCAACAGGTCCAAGGAGGAACAAGCCGACCGTTCGTTCGGTCCATCCTCCGATTTGGACCGCCTTGGCCTTGGCGCATTCATCAGGCTGTCGCTACGGAAGCGACCGCGGATTCCGAACTGGTGCGGCCAGTCTGGGGCCGCGAATCCAGCAGTCTGCTTGACTAAGACGCGAAAACCCGCCGATATAAGGGCGAGCCCTTATGTACTGCCGATTGTATCCGGAGGGGGCGTTGGTTACACTGAAGTGACATAAAGGCGTCCGACCATGCTGCCTGAGAGCCGAGGTAGCCGATCGGAATGACCAGATCCAAGTGCTCGAATCGGGAGATGTATGAAGATGTATAAAACACAACGCAGCATTCGCAGCGGATTCACGCTGATTGAACTGCTCGTGGTGGTGTCGATTATCGCGTTGTTGCTGGCCATTCTGCTGCCCTCGTTGGCCAAGGCTCGTGCGCAAACAAAGGCCTTGGTAGGTCAGACGCGAATGCGGGAGGTTGCGCGAGGCAGCTTCTGCTACTACGCGGAGTACGGTCGATTACCGCCGACGCTGACGAACTTCGTCGGCGCGGGGTTGAACTGGAAGGGGGGAATGGACTGGCTGGGCGTGGGTGACCACGCCGGTGGGCCGGGGATCACCTGGGGGGATCCCAACGACCCGCAGACCGGGGACCCCAAAGGGCTGGCCGCGGCACCGCGCTTTGGCAGAATCTGGGAGTACATCAAGGATGAGAAGGTCTTTCTCTGCCCCGAGGACAAGCCGGGAATGTCCGGCGGGAGCAAGCTGCTGGGCGGCGGCGGCAACGGGAAGTTCAGCTTCACCATGTTCTCCAACCTGGGACTGGCCGATCCGGAGCAGATTCCGGTTGAGGGCATCAAGCAGGCTGGAGGATCCCGATCCGGCCCGAAGGAAATCAAACGGGCCAAGCGAAACATGGCGAATATCCCTTTGTTTGTCGAAGAGCACCCCGATGGAATCGGGATGAATGGCGAGCACGTCGAGGGCAATTTCAATTTCGGGACCGACTATGTCGTCGGGCGGCATCCGCCGTTCGGAAGACGCCTGGCCCGGATCGACGGTCAGTTGACCAGTGTGCGACAAGGCAGTACGCACATCGCGTTTGTGGACAATCATGTGGAAGCGGTGCCCATCAACTTCGGATTGACGGAAAGCGACGTCAAACCCTCGTCGGTCGGAGGTCAGGGCCTCGCTGGGATCCCTTACACCGCCAAGGGGCTGTTGTATCACTACGGAATCAAGTACGAAGAGAAGTACGTTCCGTAGAGTGCCTGCTGCCCGGTGGTGACTGCCGGAGGGAATGGTTCGCGGCGGGAAAGAAGAATCACGTCTACGATGCTGCGTGAGTGTTCCGCACCGACGTCACGAGCGGCGCACGTGTGCGCCGGCTCATCGCGAAATGGTAGGAGTACAGGAGGTCAAGAAAGTGGTACTGAAAAATCGACTGCTGATGTGGGCAGCGTGCGGAGTGATGTTGTGCTCCGCCACCGCCCTGGCGCAATTCTCCGAAACGATCACCGGGTTTGAGACGAATCGGGAAGGTGAGCCGCTGGCGGCCCAGCCCGTGTCCTTCGGCGACCTGTACGTGGTGATGTTCCAGGATCCGCGGGAGGCGGACGTCACGGCCGACAACATTCTCCCCGACACGTCCGAAACGCCGCTGCCCTCCAGCGAAGAGTCCTTCGTCGCGGATTTCACGGGCGACGGCTTCTACGGCGCCGGCGGATCTCAGCAGAGTCTGGATATCCGCTTCCAGTGGAAGAACCCCGACGACGCCAACCGTTGGGTGCTGGTGGAGACATTTCAGTCGCCGCTGCTGGGCGATCCGTCGCTCCATCTGAATGGTGTGGTCTCGCTGAAATTCAACTTCCCGTATTACACCGATGAGTTTCCGGAACTGATCTACACTCAGAAGGTCGGCGTGGCCCTGCTCATCCGGGAAACCGGCAAGCGCATTCCGCAGGGGTTTCGCGACAGCTACCCCGGCGCCCTGGAGTTCGTGGGCGTCACTTCGGTGGCGGACGCGGATACGGCCTACCCGATTCCCGTCCCGGCCACCTACATCAACGCCCCGACCATGAGTGGTGACAACGGCTGGGTGAGCCTCACTTTCGACTTGGACGCCCTGCAGGCGGCCGGGCAGGTCATCGGCTGGACGGCCGAGGGCGGTGACGGCGTACTGGACGCGACCGGCGCCGGAGACGGCGTGAACCGCGGCGTGCTTGCCGGGCTGGTGATCACTGTGGATCCCACGGACACCACCTCGCAATACGTCGAAGTGATGCTGGACGACATCGTCTTCGACGCGCCGGTGGTGGACCCGACGTATCCGCCCGCCATCAGCACGCCCGTGATCGCCATGGACACCTCGGTGCGGGTAAAAAACGTGCTCTCCTCGGCGACCCAGGTGCGCCTGGAGATTGACCGGTCCGACGAAGACAACGAAGACCCCTTCACGGCAGACGAGACATACTACCTGAATCCGGCGGGCGCCCTGTACGTGGATTTCACCGTGCCCACCCTGGCCGTCGGAGACCGGCTGCGAGCCAGTCAGACCAACCCCTCCGGCACAAGCGGTTACTCACTGGAGGTCAGGGTGAATCCGCCCGCGGCGTTCACGCTCACCCTGTCGCTGGATGAGGATGGGAACTTCGGCGCCGCCCCGGCAGACTTTGAGTTCGTCGGCGCCGCCTCCGCGATTAACGGTGCGCCGCAGGGCAAGCCCATCTTCCGGCGGAACGGGGTCTGGCAGAATGTGGAATTCTCGCTGATTCCGGGGGCGGAGCCCGTCATCGATTTCGCGGGCGGCAACGGCCAGCTTGAGCCGGACGGCGGATTGTACAACATCGATGCCTTATTCATGAGCATCGACGTGACGGACCCGCAGGCCGGCCCACATGACGTCTTCATTGATCACATATACGTGATCGACGCCGACGACAACGAAATCCTGATCAACGACGCAGAGGCAATAAACCCGTTCCCCAGTTTCCGCGGGCAAAGTACGCCGACGGTGTCGCAAAGCAGTATTATCTCCGGAATCGCCTGCTTCGACGGCCAGAGGTCCAACCGGATCCAGTGGGAGTGGGTGAACAACAACACGGACAACACGATCGGAGTATACCGGCCGCGAGTGGCGTTTGCGGACTCCGCCAAGGCCGTCGGCCTCTGGCTGCTCGTCGAAGACCCCAGAACCAGCAGCCTTCCCCTGCCGGTCGTCGGAAAGCCGATCGTCGGCAACGCACCAGCGGTCGAGGTCAGTAACATCGATCCGACCGCCACCCAGGTGACGCTGCTGGTCAACGGCAACGTCGCCGGCAGCGTCGCCGGCGGTTCAGAGACAGTCAGCATCGTGCCGGGCGTGGCACTGCAGTTGGGCGACTCCGTCTCCGCGCGCTACACAACGTCGGCGAGCGAAACCAGCGACATGGCCTACCCCGTGGTCGTCAGCGTCCCGGCCAAGCCCACCGTGCAGGGACCGCTGGTCCAGGGCATGACCTCCGTCGAGGTGACGGGGATTCTGAACTCGGCCAACGCCATGGCGACCCTGGTCACCCTGTACGAGGGAGACAATGTCATCGGAACCAAGGATCCCCAGGGAGCGGATTCGGTGGTGTTTGACAATCTCTCTCCGGCGCTGATGTTCGGCCAGGAGATCCGCGCAACGCAGACCGTCAACAGCGCCACAAGTCCGAAGTCCGATCCGGTCACGGTGGCGGTTCCGGCGCCGGTTCTGCCCGGTCCGGTGTCCGTGGGTGACACTTCCGTCAAGGTGGACGCCGTTCATCCGCTGGCCACCCTGGTGACGGCGTACGTGAACGGCACGCCGCATTCGGCCGCGGCGGGAGGGGTGACCACGGTCATGGTGCCCGTCCCCCTGCTGACGGTGGGCGACACCATCCACGCCACGCAGACCATCAGCGGGGTGGAAGGGCCGGCCTCCAACACCCTGGTCGTGGTCCGATCCCTGTGCCTGGTCGATTTCGCGGACGATTTTGACGCGGGCACGTCGGCCGCGGGGTGGACGCTTCGGTCAACCAGCAACGACTACACGGCCAACTTCGCGTTTGATTACAGCACGCGCGGCATCCCCTCGGCGCCCCACTCCGTCGGGGGCAGCACCATCGGTCTGTATTTCGCCGTGAACAAGGATGCCACGCCTTCGCTCGAGGCCGTCAGCGCGTTCCCGATCGGCAAGTCGTTCAGCGGCGACTTCGCGTTGAAGTTCGATATGTGGATGAACTACAACGGCGGGTCCGGCGGCGGGGCCGGTTCGACGGAGAACTTTACCGCCGGCGTGAACCACTCCGGCACCCAGGTCGTCTGGCCGAACAACCCGTTGAGTGACGGGTTCTGGTTCACCACAACCGGCGAAGGCGGAGCGGCGGCGGATTACTGCGCGTACATCGGTCCGACGCTGCAAGGCGCGGACACCGGCTACTACGCCGCCCAGCATGACGGCACCTACACGGCCCTGAACCACTTCAACGCCTTCTACCAGGCGTTGTTCCCGTCGCCGCCGTTCGAGACGCCCGGCGCGCCGGGGAAGCAGTGGGTGGAGGTGGAGATCAGCCGGATCAACGGCGTGACGGAGTGGCGTCTGAACGGCACGAAGATCGCCGCGCATGCCGATGCGACCTATACCTCCGGCAACATCATGCTCGGTTATATGGATCTGTACACGTCCATCGCCAGTCCGCCGCAGGACGCCTTCGTGGTGTACGACAACGTCCGGGTGATGGTGCCTCGTCCGGCGGCGGCCAAGGGCGACTGGAACGGTGACAGCGTCATCGATCTGATCGACTACGTTGCGTTCGAGGACTGCCTCGGCGGACCGTCTCTGCCGCCTCAGCCGAGTCAGGCGGAATGTGGCAACGCGTGCCTGGACGCCTTTGACTTCGATCTGGACGGGGACGTGGACCTGGTAGACTGGTCGTATTTCCAGGAGGCGTACTGATCTCTGATCGATCCCGATCCGGATGAACCGCGCCCGCCCGTTTCCGCCGCCGCGGAAACGGGCGGGCTTTTTGTTCGGGAGTCTGAGGAATCGAGAGAACAAGGAATCGGCGGATCGAGCACGCGGACGGCGGCGCGGAGACCGCCCGTTCTGCCAGATGCGATGCTCGGATCTTCTGCAGCTCCTCAGGCCGGCTGGAAATCGACCCCGCGTGGCGAAGGCGGCAGCATCGCGCCCCGTCCTCCTGAACCCTTCCGCTCCCCGCCTCCGTGCTTTCGTGCCTTCCTCCTTTTGCCTTTTCTTCCCCGTTCCCGCTACAATCCACACCCGATGAATCGCCGCCTTTGGCTTCTCTATGTCTGCTTCCTGGTCTCCGGCGCCTCGGCCCTGATCTACCAGATCGTCTGGCAGCGGATGCTCACGCTGGTGTTCGGAGTCACGACTTTCAGCGTGGCGGCCGTGGTATCCGCCTTTCTGGCCGGCCAGGCCCTGGGCGCCCGGGTGTTCGGCGGCCCGGTCGATCGCAGCCGGCGGCCGGTGCATTTCTACGCGGGAATCGAATTGGGGATCGGCCTGCTGGGACTGCTCAGTGCCTGGATGGTTCCGTCGATTCTGGAAGCATTCATCGCCGTTTACCGCACGCTCGCCCCGGGCTGGTTCGGCTCCAACCTGATCCGTTTCGGGCTGACCTTCGTGGCGGTCGGCATTCCCAGCACACTGATCGGCGCTACGGCCCCGGCCATGGCCCGGCTCGTCTCGCGCTGGGCCGGTTCCATCGGAGTGGGTTTCGGTCGGTTCTACGCCGTGAACACCGTCGGGGCGGTGCTGGGCGCCGCCCTGGCCGGCTTCGTCCTGATCCGCCAGATCGGCGTACACAGCACTCTGCTCTGCGCCGTTGCGGGCAATGCACTGGTCGTGGCGCTGGCCCTGCTGGCGGCGCGCCTGAGCCGGGATCCGGCTGCGGAATCGCCGGCCCCGGCGGGCCCATCCGCCGGCGGGACGATTCCCCTGGATTCACGGAGTCGCTTCGCCCTGGCCGTTGCCGCCGTGGCGGGCTTTGTGGCCCTGGCCTACGAGATCGTCTGGGTCCGACTGCTGGCGGTATTCACGCTCAACAGCGTCTACGTGTTCACAATGATCCTGACGGTGTACCTGACCGGACTGGCCGTCGGGTCCGCCCTGGCCGCCCGCCTGCTGCGGCGGGGGACAGACCCCGTCCGCGCCCTGGTGCTCGTGCAGTTGGGTCTGGCTCTGTTCGCCCCGTTGACCATCGCGGCGGCCCCGGCGGCCATCGGCGTGAACATCATGCAGACCGACGCTTCAGAAACGTGGATTTTCGGCATGGAATACGTCATGGCCCTGGGCGTGGCGCTGCTGCCGGGCGTTTTGATCGGCATGACGCTCCCCCTGTTGGCGGGGGTGTTCCGTGTCTCCGTTTCGCAGGCCGGTGCGGTGGTGGGAAAGCTCTATGCCTGGAACGCGGTGGGCACGATCGCCGGCACCACGGCTACGGGGCTGCTCCTGATTCCCTTCCTCGGGCTGAGGGGCACGCTGCTCGGGCTGGCCGCCTGCAATGTACTGATCGCGGCCGCGGCGGACAGAATGGCCGATCGCCGGTCGATCGGCGGATGCACCCACACGCTGGCGGGAGCGGGCGTCTTCGCCCTGCTCGTGGCGTTCGTTCCGGGCCATGTCCGTTTCTATCGACCCTCGCCCCTGCCCGACGAGATCATCCTGACCTACGCGGAGGGCCCCCACGCGACCGTCCATGTGGCGCAGTATGGCCTGGGCGCGGACTCGTACCGCATCCTGTATGTCGACAGCAAGTCCGTGGCCGGCACGTACGACCAGATCGTCACCGACCAGAAGATGCTGGCCCACCTGCCGCTGCTGCTCCACCCAAATCCGGAGCGATCGCTCACCGTCGGTTTCGGCACGGGGGGCACGTCCTACTCCATGACGCTTCACGGCATCACGGTTCACTGCGTGGAGATCGAGCCCTGCGTTCCCCGCACCTGTCGGCTGTTTGAATCGGAAAACTTCGGCCTGGTCGGTCCCGACCGCGATGCCGGCCTGTTTCGCCTCATTCTCGACGATGCCCGGGCCTGGCTCCACGTCGCTCCGGATCCGTACGATGTGATCGTCACCGACATCACCAGTATCCAGTACCGCGACAACGGCAATCTGTACACCGCGGAATACTTCCGGCTCATGAAGGACCGCCTGGCCGGCGGAGGGCTGGCCGTGGCCTGGGTGCCCATCAGCGGGATCACCCCCGATCAGCTCAAGGTGCTGATCCGCACGTTCGTGGCCGTGTACCCCCACGCGTCGGCCTGGTACATGATCAATACGCCGACGGATTTCGTCATTCTCGTCGGCGGCGCCGAGCGGCTGACCCTGGATCTCCACGACATGGCCCAACGTATGAACCGGGCGATGGTGCGGCGTGATCTGGACCGCATCGGGCTGGCCGACGCATACAAACTGACCGCCTGCCTGCTGCTGGCCGAGGACGACCTCCGGCGCTACGCCGGGGACGGTCCGATCCACACAGATGATCGCCCCATTCTCGACTACATGACGCACGCCAGTCCGTACCGGAACACATTGTCGGCGAATCTTCGCGAAATGCTGCGGCAGCACAGCAACGCCGCCGCATTTGTCTCTCGTTGGCCGGAAGAGCCTTCGGCGGAACGGGCGATCGAGAAATGGAACCGCTGGTACGCGGCCGCCCGCCATCTCATGGAGGGGTTCGCCTGGCTCATGGATGAGAACGCCGATCGACTCGCACAGATGCGGACGTCGTACGAGGCGGCCGTCGAGTGCGTGCCGGAGGACGCCGGATCGCGCGCCCTGCTCGACGGGCTGCCGGGCGACGGACGAACCGGAGAGTAAGCGGCGAGGCGATCACGCGGGCAATGCGGTCCGCCAGGTCTTCCCGCGTGGATCTCTCTCGGCCCCTCTTTTCAGTAGCCGGAAGCCTCCAGCTTCACCTTGCCGCGGAAGACCCGGTAGACCATCGCCGTGTATGCCAGCACGAAGGGCATGCCGATGGCCACGAAGACGGCCATGATGGCCAGCGTCCGGGGGGAGGAGGCGGCGGTGTAGATGGTCAGGTTGTACGCGGGGTTCAGGCTGGAGACGACCAGATTCGGATACAGGGCCGCTCCGAACAGGAACACCAGGGCCGCGATGCAGCAGCACGACGAGAAGAAGGCCTGGCCCGGCCGGCATCGCTGGATGCACCGCGGAATGTTCGCGATGGCCGCCACGTTCAGGATGGCGACGACCCCGAGCCACGGATGGTGGCGGAAGTTCCCGGTGGCCGAAGGGACGGCGATGATGGACACCACGGAGGTCACCACGAACAACGCGGCGAACACCAGGAAGGATCGCCACACCCAGCCATGCACGCGCTGTTGCAGGTCGCCTTCGGTTTTGAGGTACAGGTAAATCGCCCCGTGCATCGCAAACAGCGACACGGCGAACAGGCCGACCAGGATGGGGTACGGCCCAAGCAGATCCAGGAAGGAGCCGGCATAATTCATGGTCGCGTCCACCTTCAGGCCGCGAATGGCGTTGCCTGTGGCCACGCCGAACAGCACGACGGCCACCGTACTGGCGCCGCAGAAGCAGGCATCAAACAGGCCCCGCCAGCGCGGCGAATCCAGCTTGCCGCGGAACTCCATGGCCACCGCCCGGAGAATCAGAGCAAACAGCAGCAGCATGAAGGCCAGGTAGAACGCGGAGAACACGGTCGCGTACACATGGGGAAAGGCCGCGAACATCGCCCCGCCGAAGACAATCAGCCACACCTCGTTCGCATCCCAGACCGGGCCGATGGAGTTCATGAGAATCCGCCGGTCGCCGTCCGAGCGGGCAAACAGGTGCAACATGCCCACGCCCAGGTCGAACCCGTCCAGCACGGCGTAGCCGGCGAGCAGCACGCCCATGAGGACAAACCAGAGGTGATTGAGGTCCCACACGGTGTCGAGCATGTCAGGGGTTCCTCCGCGAGCCGCCGGTGGGTATGGTCACCGCGCCTCCGGCGTCGGACGCCGGGTCGGGTGGCATCGGTCCGGGCCCCTGGCGGATGGTGCGGCTCAGTACGAAGATCCAGGCGACAAACAGCAATGCGTAGATGATGCCGAACAGGATGATGGAGGTCAGAACCTGCGCGGCGGGGACCGAAGGAGAATAGGCCTCGCTGATGCGAAGCTCGCCCCAGACAATCCAGGGTTGCCGGCCCACCTCGGCGGCCACCCAGCCGAACTGGTTGGCGAACACCGGCCCGATGACGGCGACGACGAAGAGCATCATCAGCCATCGCTTCTGAAAAAGCGTTCCGCGCAGACGCAACAGCACGGCAAACAACGTCAGCGCGATGAAGAACGTCCCCAGCCCCACCATGACGTGGTACGTCTGGAATGCCAGGGCCACCGGCGGCCAGTCGGCCGGGGGAAACTCATCCAGCCCCGTGACCGGCTTCCGGAAGTCGCCGTGCAGCAGAAAGCTCAGGCCCCCGGGCATGGCCAGGCCGTACCGGACCGTCCGCGACTCGGTGTCGGGCATTCCGAAGAGGTAGAGCGGGGCCCCGCTCTGCCCGGTGTGAAAGTGCGCTTCAAACGCGGCCAGCTTGGGCGGCTGCGTTTCGTAGACGTTGCAGGCCTGCAGGTGTCCGGAAAAGAGGATGGCCAGGGATGTCGCCGCCGCCACCCCCAGCGCGATCGTGAACGTTTTCTGAGAAATCGCCACGTACCGGCGCTTGAGAATGTAGTACGCCGAAACGCTCATCATGAAGAACGCCCCCATGATGAAACAACCCAGCAGGGCATGGGTCAGACGATGCGCGAACGACGGGTTGAACACCACCGCCCAGAAGTCCGTGATCTCGGCCCGGCGGAACAGGTGTTCGCCGATCTTCTGCGTCACGACGTGATAACCGGTCGGCGTCTGCTGCCACGAGTTGGCCACGATGATCCAGACGGCCGAGAGCATCGAGCCCAGGGCCACCATGATCGTGGAGAAGAAGTGCATACGCGCAGACACGCGGTCCCATCCGAAGACCAGAATGGCCAGGAACCCGGATTCCAGGAAGAACGCGAAAATGCCCTCGGCGGCCAGCGCCGGTCCGAACACGTCGCCGACGAAACGCGAATAAACGGCCCAGTTCGTTCCGAACTGGAACTCCATGACGATCCCGGTGGCGACGCCGACGGCGAAGTTCAGGGCGAAGATTCTCGTCCAGAAACGGGCCATCGCTTCGTACTGCTTGTTGCCGGTCCGCAGGTAGAGCCCTTCCAGGATGACCATGAGCACGCCGAGCCCGATGGTCAGCGGCGGGAAGAGGTAGTGGAACATGATGGTCAGCGCGAACTGGAGCCGGGCGAGGATCTCCACGTCAAGCGACATGCGTGTGGCCCTCCGGGCGGATTCTCGTTCCGCGTTGCCGGCCGCCGGGACGCCTGCCGGCCCGCGTCGACCGTCGTCACGGGCCGCATTTCAGGGTCGCCGCCGCGGCGTGTCAAGTGGCCATGCCCGGGCCCGACCCGCGCCGTCTCCGCTACGACAACCCGCGGCACAGACCGCCATCCACGGGCAGCGACACCCCGGTGACGTAGCTGGCCGCCTCGGAACAGAGAAACGCCACCACGCGTCCCAGTTCGATCGGCTCGCCGAATCGTCGCAGCGGGATGGCGGCCTCGCGCTGCCGGAGAAGGTTCTCGGGCGTGGTGCCCTGCTCGGCGGCCCAGCGGGAAAGCAGATCGCGGTGGCGCTGCGTGAGGTACGAACCCGGACATACGGCGTTGACCAGGATGTTGTCCGCGCCCACTTCCCGCGACAGGGATTTGAGAAACCCGTGAACGGCCGGGCGCAGGGCGTTCGACAGCGTCAGCCCGTCGATCGGCTCGCGCGCGGATGTGGACGTGATGGCCACGATGCGGCCCCACCGTTGGCGTCGCATATAGGGGACGGCGGCACGGCACAGCGTCACCACGCTGCGGAGAGTCAGCTCGAAACCGTGCTGCCACTGCTCGTCGCTCAGATCAAGCGGCTGGCCGAAAGGCGGGCCTCCGGCGTTGCAGACCAGAATGTCAAGCCGGTCGCCGAAGTGCTCCGTCGCGCGGGCGACACATGCTGGAATGTCCTCCAGGCGGGTGACGTCGCACGGAACGGCCAGTACGGGCGCGCCGGTCCGGTCGAGCAGTTCCCGGGCCGCCGCATCCAGCACTTGCGGTCTGCGGGCCGCAATGGCCAGGCGAGCGCCTTCTTCGGCCAGAGCCCGGGCAACGGCGAATCCCAGCCCTTCACTGGCTCCGGTAACCAGAGCCACCCGATCGCGAATGCCAAGGTCCATATGTAGCGCTCCTGCAAGGTGCCGTCCGTCTGTGTTCGCCAGTCCGGCCCCCGTGAGCCGCCGGGGGCCGCGTTGGATCCTTCACTGTATGCGCCGCCGCGTGATGGGCAATGGTTCTCGGACGCGGCGAAGGCAGGGTTATCCGGTCGGCAGAGTTTGCCCGCAGGTGGATCGTATCTTAGACTATACGCACTGGGAGCACGACCACGCTTGGATATCCCGCCACCTTCGGGGATTGAGGGTAAAGGCCATGTCGCAAGTACCCTGCGCAAACTGCGGGCGCCTGACCACAGGCCGGAGTGAAGATCGGGTTAGCGGACGCATCGTCGCGCTCTGCGAGAAGTGCAACGACTCTTCCCGGCGAATGTGGTTCATGCTGCTTGCCCTCACGGCGGCTATTGTCTGCTTGATGCAGAACGTCTGACCTGTTGGGAGTTGGACTTACCCGTCGCGCCCCGCGGCGGAGCGAGACCCCGCGAGGCAACGCACGATCATCTCGAAGCGTGTGGGCACGTGACCGCCATCTGCGGCACGTGCCCCTGGCTTTTTTACGCCCGGCGAGGGTCCGCGTCGCGGACGCGAATGACCGAGCGGCCCGCCCGTCCGCGTTCCGGTCCCGAACCCAGGACGGCGCCCCGCTGGACCTGGGGTGACATAGCCGTCGTACGCCTCCCGATTGACACCTCCCGGGGGCGGTCTATACTGAGCCGCAGTTTTGGCTCCGGGACGTCAATCGGCGTGGAGGTCCCGGTCTGGCGTAGATTCGCCGCAGCGCGGTGTTCGGCGAACTCTCATGCGAACAATCTGCATACTGGCTGGCGTGCTGGTCCTGCTGTTCGGCACCGGCCCGCTGCTTGCTCAACCGCTTGTGCCGCTGAGCGACACGGTGGACGAGCCCCTGCTGCCGCCCGGTATCAGTGACCAGGACGTGGAGTTCTTCGGCAACCTGGTCTACTTGTGGACGGAAGATGACGGCAGCGAGGTCATCCACGTCGTCGGCGGCTTCGAGCTGCACATGGGCCGCCGCCGGCTGCGGGCCCGGGAGGCTGTCGCCTGGATGACTCGGCGTGAGTTTGAGGGGCGGCGGTACAACGCTTTCGAAATCTTTCTCTGGCGGGACGCCCGGGTCATTGAGCCTGCCGGAACCGCCACGACGGGCCCCGCCCTGTTCGCCACCCTCAACAGCTTCGGCAAGGTCATCGTCTCGGCCGACCGCAAGACGCATCAGTCTTCACAGACCATGCCCGTATACGAGGAAGCCGCGCGCATCCGGGCCCGAGCCGCCAAGGGCATGGCCGCCGGCCTGCCGGAGGCCCCCTCGCCCGTAACCGTGGTGGAGCTGGGTCGGGCGGGCGAATCGGAAAAGCCCGTCGCTCGTCCGCTGGTGTCCTATCGGGCCCAGCACCTTGCCGTGCAGCAGGAGACCGGCCGTGTTGTGGTCACGGCCATCGGCGACGTGTTTGTGTCGCGCGGCGATCCCATGGGCCTCAACACGGTGGAGATCCGGGCGGATGCGGCGGTGCTGTACCTGCTGAGTGCGGGCAAGCCGGGCAGTCTGCCGACACCCGACAGCCGCGAACGTCCCGGCCCCTCGGAGACCGATTCCTCGCTGGGGCCCCTGCCCGGCCCGGGCGCGTTGCCGAAGCCGGACTCGTCGACCGATGCCGTGCTGCCTTCCACCGGTCAGGTGGAGGCCGGATACCTGGAGGGCGACGTGATTCTCTCCTACGGCGACCGGACGATCCGGGCGTCGCAGTTGTATTTTGATTTTCAGAACGATCGGGCCCTGATTCTGGATCCGGTGGCCTTCATGCCGGCCCCGACCCGCGACGTGCCGATCTACGTCCGGGCGGACCGGGTCCGTCAGTTGTCTTCGACGGAATGGACGGCCTACAACGCCAGACTGTCCACGGACGAGTTCTACACGCCGCACTACCACGTCGGGGCAGCGAAGATCGAGTTCGAGGACCGGACGCCCCGCAGCCTGGCCGGGGACGTAACGGGCCCGCGCGCGGGACGATTCAAAATCTCGCATTCCACGTTCAACATCATGGACATTCCGCTGCTGTACTGGCCATACGTGCAGGGCGATCTGGAAGAGGACGTGACGCCGCTGCGGCGGTTCCGCACGGGATACAGCGGGAACTTCGGGGCAGAGGTGGAGACGCAGTGGGACCTGTTTTCCCTGCTCGGGCTGAAGCGGCCGCAGGGCATGACGGCGTCGCTGCGTCTGGATGAGTACACCCGGCGCGGTCCCGGCGCGGGGATCGATGCGGACTACGAGTTCGAGAACTCGTTCGGGCTGTTCCGCGGATACTACATCAACGACGGCGGCAAGGATACGCTGGGGCCCTATCGGGACGAGACGCCGCCCGACGCCAACCGGGGCCGAGCCACCTGGCGACACCGACAGTATCTGCCCGACGACTGGCAGCTCACGCTGGAAGGCTCCTATGTCAGCGACGCCGGGTTTCTGGAGGAATACTTCGAGCGGGAGTTCGACGTCGGCAAGGAACAGGAGACTCTGGTCTACCTCAAAAAGCAGCGGAACCACTGGGCCCTGACCGCGCTGGCGAATTTCCACATATTGGACTTCTACACGGAGACGGAGCATCTGCCGGATGTGGCGTTCCGGCTGATCGGCCAGCCGCTGGGCGGTGCGGGTACGTTGTACAGCGAGAACCGGGCCGGCGTGGTTCGCTACCGCTTCGCCGAGCAGACGCTCTGGGAGAACCTTCACTACGGCCGGCAGGACAGCTCGGGCAGCACCCTGCGGGCCGATTCCCGGCAGGAGATCGGGTTCCCGCTGGATGTCGGGCCGCTGCGGGTGGTGCCCTTCGGGTCCATCCGGGGGACGACCTGGGACGATTCCATCGAGAGCGGGAACCTTTCGCGGGTGTTCGGCACGTACGGCCTGCGAAGCAGCATGTATTTCTGGCGCGTTTTCGAAGAAGCGAAATCCCGGCTTTTTGACGTAACGGGCATCCGGCACATCATCAAGCCGGACATCACCGCCTGGGGCGCCCATTCCAACCGGGATTCGCGTGAGCAGTTCCTTTTCGACGAGACCATCGAGGGTATCGACGATTTCGACGGCGTCACCGTGGGGGTGCGGCAGCGGTGGCAGACCCGACGGGGCGAGCCGGGGCGCCAACGCACCGTGGATCTGGTGACGCTGGATCTGGAAATGGGCGTCTTCAACGACGCGCCGAACATCGAGTATACCAACGGGTTCGTGTCGCCCACGCGGCCGGAGACGAGCCTGTCCCGCAATTACGTGAACGGCCAATTGCTCTGGCGGATCAGCGACTCGACCGTGCTGGCCACCGAGGCGAATTATGACATGAATGACGGTGAGCTGGACGTGTTCAATGTGTCGCTGGCCGTCGAGCGGCAGCCGCGCCTGGGCTACGTGATCGGATATCGTTTCATCGAGGAATCGCAGTCGAACCTCCTGGGCGGCGGGGTGAACTACCAGTTGAGCGAGAAGTACACGATCGCCCTGCGTGAAAGCTTCGACCTGGAGCGCGGAAAAACGGAAGAGTTCACCATTGCGCTGATCCGCAAGCTGCCGCGCTGGTACGTGGGGATCACATTCGAGCTGGACGAGATCGACGACGACTTCGGCATTTCGCTGACCGCCTGGCCGGAAGGCCTCCCCCAGGCCGCCTTGGGCACGCGGCGGTTCACCGGGCTGGCCACGTCCACGGGCATCCGGCCGGAATAGCCCGGGTGCGGGGGTGACCGTGCCGCGCTGGATTTACCGGATTCAAAAAGGGGCACGCCCGGCGCTGTTTGTCGCGGCCGCGGCCACGCTGGCGTCCATTGTGCTGCTGGTGAAGCCGGGCCTGCGCGAGGACTACCGGATCGAATCGTTCGTGGCCGGCCACGACGAGTCGTATCTGCGTTTCCGCCGTTTCACGGAGGAGTTCGGCAACGACGAGGTGGCGATCATCGCCATCGAGGCGCGGGACGTGCTGTCGCCGGAATCCGTCGCGCTGCTGGCGGAGATCGGCCAGAAGGCCGCGGCCCTTCCGTCCGTGCAGCAGGTTCTCTCCATCGCCAACGTGCCGGGCGCCGTGCGGGCCCTGCTGGGCGAGCGGATCTGGTCGCACCCGCTGTTTCTGGACAACATCATCAACCAGGACCACACGGCCGCGGCCGTGGTGATCCAGATCGCCGGTGAAGAGCAGTCCGGCGACGCGCGCAAACGCACCGTCGCCGCCCTGCGCGCGCTGACGGCCGAGACACAGTCCGCGCACCCGGAAGCCCACATCGTGCTCGCCGGCCCGTACGTCACGCTGATCGACCTGTTCGACTACGTCCAGCGCGATCTGCTGGTGTTCTCGCTGGCCGCGTTCGGTCTGCTTTGCGCGACGCTGTGGATCGTCTTCCGCCGGGCGGCCCCGATGGTGTATGCGGTGCTCGTGGGGACCTCCGCCACGCTGTGCACGCTGGGCGTGGCGGTCGTGTTCGGCTGGGTGACATCGCTGATCACGCAGATGATCGTGATTCTGGTGGCCGTGCTGTCCGCGGCTGCATGCGTCCATCTGGCCGCCGCCGCGGAGGAAATCCACCTGTCCAACCCGCTCGGCACCCGACGGGACCCGGCGGCGCGGACCCTGGGGCGGATGCTTGCGCCCTGCTGCGCCGTGGCGGCCA
>MTKY01050733.1_pt2 | contig 24810 bp, 23 predicted proteins | sample 1042731 | NCBI WGS metagenome assembly MTKY01 (sample SAMN06212206, study PRJNA360538) | anaerobic digester metagenome | biome: Wastewater treatment plant; material: sludge; isolation source: anaerobic digester fed with sludge from wastewater treatment plant | place: Denmark: WWTP Soeholt ... | reverse complement strand
CCTGGCCATCGCCCGGGCGATGGCCGTCAATCCGGTCAAGCCCAAACGGTCGGTCGTTTTCGCCCTCTGGACCGGCGAGGAAAAGGGCTTGTACGGTTCCCGCTATTACGTCGCCCATCCCTTCTTTCCCCTCGAAAAAACCGTCGGCTACCTGAATTACGACATGATCAGCCGCTCCTACGACGCGGCCGCCCTGGCCCTGGCCGTCCGGCGCTACAGCGTCCCGGGAGCCGAGGAGATGGTCAAGAAGATCCGTCCGGACCAGTACGCCGGCGTGTTCGTGACGGAAGGGACGGATCTTGTCCGCCTGGCCAAGGAAATGAACGCCTATGTCGGATTGGATTTGGCTTTCCGGGAAAGCCCCCTCGGCTCGGCGGGCGGCGGGTCCGATCACGCCCCGTTCTCCCAGGCCAAGATCCCCTACGTCTATTTCATGGGGGCCATGACCGAGGACTATCACCAGACGAGCGACAGCATCGAGAAGATCAATCCCGAGCTGTTCACGAAAATCTGCCGGATCGGCTACCTGACCGCGTTCGCCCGGGCTGATTTTTAAGCCGGCCCGGCGTCCGCGCCGCTTTCGGATCGTCGCTCGCGCCCCGCTCCCCTCCCCCGGGGGGCGGGGCTTTTTTTTCTCGTCTTCGGCCGGGGCGCGCCGACTCATATAGCGATCCGCCCGAACGCCGGGCCGTGGAATCCTCGAAAACGCCGTCGAAGAAGGATCGGGACTTCGGCGGCCTTTTCAACGATTCGAGGCGCGGGGTTGCGGACGAACCCGGCTTCGCATATCATCCGTTTTTGAACGCCATGCCCGAACACCCGACGGCTCCGAAGCGCCCCCGCATCTGGGAGATCGATTTCCTCCGCGGCCTGTCCATCCTCCTGATGGTCGGCTATCATCTCCTCTACGACTTGGGCGCCTTCGCCGGCTTGAAGAGGTTCCTCGGCTTTTCGACCGACCTCTTCTCCCCGGCCTGGATGATCGCCCAGTATTTCTTCGCCGGGCTTTTCGTCGTTCTTTCGGGGATCAGCTCCACCCTGACCCGGAGCAACATCCGCCGGGGGCTGCGTCTCCTGGCCTTCTCCTTGGCCGTTACGGCCGCGACTTATGTCTTCGATCCGTCCTCGACGGTCTGGTTCGGAATCCTCCAGTGCCTGGCCGTCTCGATGCTCCTCTACGGAGCGGCCTTCGAGAAAGCCGGTCCGGCGGCCTCGGCCGCGGCCGGGGCGGCCGTCTTCGGGCTCGGCTTCGCCCTTCCGGCCCTCCGGCGGGCCCTCGTCCTCCGCTCCGATTGGCTGCTTCCCCTCGGGCTCCACAGCCCCTTGTTCACGTCGTACGATTATTTCCCGCTGATCCCGTGGTTCGGCGTCTTCCTGATCGGGGCGGCCTTGGGAAAGACCGTGTACAAATCCCGCCGGAGCCTGCTGTCCCGGCCCCCGCGGCCGATCCTCATCAACGCCGCCGGCCGTTATTCCCTCTGGATTTACCTCGCCCATCAGCCCGTCATCCTGGGCGTTCTTTATCTTCTCGGGCTCGTTCGATAGAGACCGTCTTCCAAAAACCAGACAAGCGCGGACGACGGCCGTCCCGGCCGCCGGATCGATGATGATGTCCCCGCGCGCCCAGGGGAGAAGGCCCCGTGACCGGGTTTTCGGTCAAGACCGCCTAGATGAACCCGCGCGCCCAGGGGGAAAGGGGAAAAGGCTTTCCTCCGTTTGGGCGGAACCCGCTCAGCCGTCGGCCCGGCCGGTCTTTTGGAGCTTGGTCCAGACGTCGCGCAGGGTGACGGTCCGGTTGAAGACGGGAGCGCCGGGCCGCGAATGCTTCGCGTCGGCGACGAAATACCCCATCCGCTCGAACTGCCAGCGCGAGCCGGGAGCGGCCTCGGCCAGCATCGGCTCGAGCCGGGCCTCGGAGACCGCCTCAAGCGACTTGGGATTGAGGTTCGCCAGCCAGTCCTCCCCTTCCTCCAGCTCGTTCGGATCGCGCTTGGTGAAGAGGGTGTCGTAGAGCCGGACTTCGGCCGGGACGGCGTGGGCGGCCGAGACCCAGTGAAGGGTGGCTTTCGGGCTCCGGCCGTCGGGGGAATCGCCGCCGCGGGTCGCCGGATCATACGCGCAGCGGACCTCGACGACTTCGCCCGTGGCCGGATCCTTGACGACCTCCCGGCACGTGATGAAATACGCGTAGCGCAGGCGGACCTCGCGTCCGGGCGACAGGCGGAAGAATTTTTTCGGCGGGTCTTCCAGGAAATCCTCGCGCTCGATGTAGAGCGTCCGGGAAAACGGGACGGCCCGCGACCCGGCCGAGGGATCCTCGGGATTATTGACGCACTCCAGCATCTCGACCTTGTCCTCGGGATAGTTGGTCAGGACGATTTTCAGGGGCCGGAGGACGGCCATCGCCCGGGGCGACGTTTTATTCAAATCCTCGCGGACGCAGCTTTCGAGGAGGGGCATGTCGACGATGCTGGGCACCTTGGCCACGCCGATCAGGTCGGCGAACCGCCGGATGGCGGCCGGCGTGTAGCCGCGGCGCCGCAGGCCCGAGATCGTCGGCATGCGGGGATCGTCCCAGCCGTCGACCCGGTTCTCCTTGACGAGCAGGAGGAGCTTCCGCTTGCTGAGGACGGTGTGGCTGAGATTGAGCCGGGCGAATTCGATTTGGCGCGGCTTGAAAACGCCGAGCTCCTTCAGGAACCAGTCGTACAGCGGACGGTGGACCTCGAACTCGAGCGTGCAGATCGAATGGGTGATCCCCTCGATCGAATCGGACTGGCCGTGAGCCCAGTCGTACGTCGGATAGAGGCACCAGGCGTCGCCCCGGCGGTAGTGATGGGCCCGCCGGATGCGGTACATGACCGGGTCGCGGAGGAGGAGGTTGGGATGGGCCATGTCGATCTTGGCCCGGAGGCTTTTGGAGCCGTCGGGGAATTCGCCGGCCCGCATCCGCCGGAAGAGGTCGAGGTTTTCCTCGACCGTCCGGTTCCGGAAGGGGCTGTCCGTCCCCGGCCGGGTCAGGGTGCCCCGGGTCGCGGTGACGTCCTCGGCGCTCAGGTCGCAAACGTAGGCTTGGCCCTTCCGGACGAGGATCTCGGCGAATTCGTAGAGCTTCTCGTAATAATCGGACGCGTAGTATTCGCGGCCGTCCCAGTCGAACCCGAGCCAGCGGACGTCCTCCTTGATCGAGGCGACGTACTCCAGGCTCTCGGTCTCGGGATTGGTGTCGTCGAACCGGAGGTTGCAGAGGCCGTCGAAATCGGCGGCCAAGCCGAAATTCAGGCAGATCGACTTGGCGTGGCCGATGTGGAGGTAGCCGTTCGGCTCGGGCGGAAACCGGGTGTGGACGCGGCCCTCGACCCGGCCGGCGGCCAGGTCTTCCCGAACGATGTCCCGGATGAAGTTTTCCCGCGGTTTCTTGTCGTCCGATTCGGTCATTGGGAGTTCCTTCGCAGGCGGTCGACGACCGTCCCGCGCCCGAGGACGGCCATGATTTCGAACAGGCCGGCGCCCTTGGTCAAGCCCGAGACGGCCATGCGGGTCGGATGGATGAGCTCGGCGACCTTGATGTTCCGCTCCGCGGCCAAGCCCCGGTAAAGCGCTTCCAGGCCGGCCGCGGTGAACTCGGGCAGAGCCTCGATCCGGGTGGCCAAGCCGGCCAGGAGGGCTTTTTTTTCGGGCGCGGCGAGGTGCTTTTTCCGGCCTTCCTCGTCGACCGGGAAGTCCTCCCGGAAGAAGAATTCGACCATCGGCCCCGCCTCGCGCAGCGTCTTGATCCGGATCTTGTACAGGTCGACGACGGCCTCCCAGCGGCCGGGGTCGGAAAAGTCGTAATCGTATCCGTCGCGGCGTAGCTGGTCCTGGATCAAGGGCGCGAGAGCGGCCGTGTCCTTGGCCATGATGTATTCGCCGTTCATCCATTTCAGCTTCACGAGGTCGAATTTGGCTTGGACATCGTTCATCCGGTCGATGGAGAACAGGCGGGCGGCCTCGGCCAGGCTGAGGATCTCGCGTCCGTCGGGGGGCGTCCAGCCGAGGAAGATCAGGTAATTGGCCAGGGCTTCCGGCAGGAAACCCTCGGCCTTGTATTCGGCCACGGAGACGCCGCCGTGCCGCTTGCTGAGCTTGGAGCCGTCGGGCCCGAGAATGAGGGGCATGTGGCCGAACCGCGGCGGGACGAGGCCGAACGCCTCGTAGAAGAGGATCTGCTTGGGCGTGTTGGAGATGTGGTCGTCGCCCCGGAGGATGTGGGTGATCCCAAGCTCGGAGTCGTCGACGACGCAGCAGAAGTTGTAGGCCGGCGATCCGTCGGACTTGATCAGGACCTGGTCCTTGATGTTCTCCGTGTCGACCTCGATCCGGCCGTGGATCAGGTCGTCGTAGGCGATTTTCCGGCCGGGGGCGACGCGATAGAGGATCGCCTCCCCTTCCCGGTAAGCCCGGCCGGAGGCCGCCAGGGATTCGGCTTTCTCCCGATACAGATCGAACCGGCGGCTCTGGCGCATCGGCTCGCCGTCCCAGTCCAGGCCGAGCCAAGCCAGGTCCTCGAGGATCTCGTCGAGGAAACGCTGTTCGGAGCGGACCTTGTCGGTGTCTTCGACGCGGAGAAGGAAACGGCCTCCGGAGCTGCGGGCCGCCAGCCAGTTGAACAGGGCGGTCCGGGCGCTCCCGAGATGCAGAAAACCGGTGGGGCTCGGAGCGAAACGGACGATCAAGGGTGCGTTCACGGAGAAAAAACCTCTTCGGGATTGTATAGCACCTCCCTTCGGCGGTCAAACTTCGGCGAGTTTTCGGCCGACCGGTCGCAAGGATCGGGGACCTCCTCGCTTTTCCCCCGAGGATTTCCCCGAAGCTTGAGCGGGGACATCCGCGGACGGAAAGATTTTTTGCTATAATAACGGGCTATGTTGATACGAAAAGCCCGCCCGGAGGACTTCCCGGCGATTCGGAAGCTGGCCGCGCCGCTCGGCCTCGATTACCCCGGCATGGAAAAAGCCGCCTTCTGGCTGGCCGAGGAAAACGGGCGCGCCCTCGGAATCGTCTCCCTTCTCGTTCACGCCGACAGCCGGGAGCTTGTCTCCCTCGGCGTCGATCCCGCGGCCCGGGAAAAAGGCCTGGGAGGCCGGCTGATCGAGACGGCGGTGGAAGCCGCCGGAACGGACGTCCACCTGGCCACCGTCATTCCCGGCTATTTCGAGCGGCACGGGTTCGTCCGGACGCTCCGCGTCCCGGCGGGGATGGCCAAGGACCCGGCCTGGTGCGCCGGCTGCGACAAGAGCCGCTGCGTCGTCATGGTCCGGGCGAAATCATGAGCTATCCGGCCTTTCCGGAATTCAAGCCCCTGTCGCTCGAGGACCGTTCCGTCGTCCAGGGATTTTTCGACCGGGCGGCCGTCGAGGCCTGCGAGTATTCCTTCGGGAACAATTTCATCTGGCGGCATTTCGAAAAGACCCGCTGGACGATCCTCGACGGGAATCTCTGCCTCGTGTTCGACTGCCCCGGGCGGACGCCCTACGCCCTCGCCCCCGTCGGCGGGACGGACGCGGCCGGCGCCGTCCGCGCCCTACTCGACGTCGTGCCCCGGCTGGCCCGGGTTCCGGCCTCGTTCGTCCGGGAGCATGGGGCGGACTTTCTTTGCGCGCCCGAGCGCGACGAGTTCGATTACGTCTACGCGGCCGCGGACCTGGCGGACCTGGCGGGCAAGAAATACGACGGCAAGAGGAACCGGATCCGGAAATTCGAGCGCGAGCACCAATGGCGGTATGTCCCCCTGGACAACGGTCACCTGGACGCCGGCCGGCGGCTGTTGAGTGGTTCGCCGAGCGGGACGATCACTCGGACATGGCCCAGGGGCAGAAGACGGCCATCTCGGAAGCCCTGGCCCATTTCCGCGAGCTCGGTCTCCTGGGAGGGGCGATCGAGGTCGACGGGCGGTTCGCCGCCCTTTCGATCGGCGAGCCTCTCACCCGGGATACGGCCGTCATCCACATCGAGATCGTCAGCCCCTGCTGCGAGGGCCTGGCCCAGATCATGAACCGGGAATTCGTCCGCCACGCCCTGAAGGAGTTCGCCTTCATCAACCGCGAGCAGGACCTCGGCCTGCCCGGCCTGCGCCGGGCCAAGCTTTCCTACCACCCCCATCATCTCGTCGAGAAATTCCGCCTCGAGCGCCGGCCCTGAGGGGCTCACTCCCCTCCGGGCGGCGAGCTCGGCGACGTTGCGGACGTACCGGTCGGCGTCGAATTTCCGCCGCAGGCCCGCGTCGTTCATGTAGCGGACCAGGCCGAAGATCGGACGCTCTCCCCAGGGACGGTCGTGCTTGCCGAAGCACCAGGCCACCCCGGCGAAGCCGTTGGGATCCCGGCCGTCGATCTCGTATTTGTTGTTGAGATAGAGGGCGGTCGCGTAGGCGTCTTCCGGCGCGGCGCTCCACTCCAGGATTTTCTTCCCCCAATACATCCGCATGTAGCCGTGCATCTTGCCGGTCACGGCCATTTCCCTCTGGGCGGCGTTCCAGTAGGGATCATGCGTTTTCCCGGCCTCCAGCTCGGCCCGGGTGTAAAGCACCGGCCGCGGATCGGCCGCGTGCCGGGCCAGGGTCGTCCGGGCCCAGGCCGGCAGCGACTCGAACGAGTCGTAGCGGCCGTTGTAATGAACGAAATTTGCGGCCAGCTCCCGCCGGACGACCAGCTCCTCGAGAAAGGCCTCCCGGCCGCGGCTTTTCGACGCGGCCGCTTTCGCCGCCGCCCAGGCGGGCGAAATCTGTCCGAAATGGAGATAAGGGCTGAGGTGGGAAAGAAAATCGACGGTCGGATTGTTGCGGAGATCGGCGAAATGATCGAGCCGTTCCCGGAGGAAAAGGCGGAAGCGCCTCTTGGCCTCCTCCGTCCCGCCCCGCGGTAGAAGGGCGACGGGCCGACGCTCCGGTCGATATCTTCAAGCCGGCCAGGACGTCCTCGATGTTTTCGAGGTCGAGCGAATCCCCCTTCCATCCCAGGGAATCCCGAAGCGGCTTCCGGTCGGCGGGAACGGCAAGAGAGGACGCCAGGATTTTCCGGATCTTCGGACGGAACGTGGCCGCCGAATATTCTTCCTTGGGCGAAGCCGTCTCCACGGGAACGACGGTCTCGGTTTCCACCTGGATCAAGGGGCAGGCCAGGGCGGCGGCTGCCTTCTCCCGCCAGGATTTCTGAACCCGGAGGTATCCGCGGTCGGTCACGACGAGCGAGGCGGCCCGCCCCAGCTCGACGACGCCCCGGTCCGGTTGAACCCGCCGGACAACAAGACGGACGCCGCGGTCGGCCAGGGCCCGCTGCGTCTCCCGAAGGCCCTCGAGCATGAAGGCCAGATGGCGGGCGTTGGCTTCGGGAAAGCGCTCGGTCAAGCCGAAAAAGGCCAGGCAGGGGCGGCGCTGCTCGTTGGCCAGCCGGACGGCATGCTGCAGGGCCGGGTTGGCCTCGGCCCGCTGGGCCGCCTGCATCCAGTAGAGAACGTAATCGCCGCTCTTCGTTTCCCGGGAGTTGAGGACGCGCAAACGTTCCGTAGGCATCATGGGCTGGGTCCATTATAGCTGTTTTTCATCCGTAAGAAAGCGGATGATGTCCTCCAGGACGCCGGGCTCGAAGGGCGCGGTCCAGCGCCTCAGGATCCCCGCCCCGGCGTCGAAAAGCAGGATCGTCATTCCCCGCTCGCTCAAGCGGTCGAGGGCGTGGGTCTCGTCGACCGCGGCCCGAAAGCGGATGCCGTTGGCCCGGCAATACCCGGTCCACCGGGTCCGGGCGAGACGGGCCTTCCGCGGATCGGGGACGGCCGCGTCCTCTCGAAAGGAAAGAACGCCGACGACGCGCTCTTCCAGGATTTCCGGAGGAACCGCCCGATTGAACTCCAAGAGAGAGGCTCCGCAGGGGGAACAAGCCAGCATGTCGGCGTCGAGGCAGACAACCGCGAAGCGGGCGCCGGCGGCGGCGGTTTCCGCTCCCCCGCTCCGGGCGGCCGGCCCGCCGGCCGTCCGCATGGGGGCGGGCGCGGCGGTCAACGACGCGGCCAAAAGGATCGCCGGTAAAAGCGTCATGCCCCGGATCTCCCCGCCCCTCACTCGAAGGTCACCCGGTATTTCTTCATCGTCACGCCGCCGTCGGCCGAAACGTAAAGGAAATCCCGTTGATCGAAATACACGGTATGGCTCGGCTCGGGCAGCGCGAACGAACCCAAGACAACTCCCTCCGGCCCGAGGACGAAAACGTCCCGGCCCGGACGGCCGGCCGCCGAACCGCCCAGAACAAAGAGGCGGCCCCGCCCGTCCCGGGCCAGGCTCAAAATGCACGTTTCCGCGGGAAGGGGAATTCCCTGGACGTTGCTTAAAACGCCCGGGCCCCTTCCCAGGATCTCCCGGCTCCAGATCCGTCCGCCGGCGTCGCTCCGCTTTTCCACGAGGTTTCGGAAGAGGTATCCGTAATAAGCCGCGCCCGAGGGATCGACGGCCAGGCTGATCGAGCCGGGGGCCATCTCGTCGTTCGGATCCGTGAGATCGAACTCCCGGACGGGCGTCCCGTCGGGCCGGAAAACGAGGACTTTCGTCAAAACGAGGGATGCGCGGACGCAGGCGGCGAGCTCTCCGCCGGGAAGGACGGCCAGGGCGTCGACCGATCCCGGCATCGGCAGGGTCTCCCGGTAGGCCAAATCGCGGTCGAAGACTTGAACGGACCGGTCGTACAAATCCCAGGCGTACACCCGCTCGCCGACCACGGCGAGGCCCACGGGTTTATCGAATTCCCCGGGTCCCCGGCCCTTCCGACCGGCTTTCTTTAAAAGGACTCCGTCCGGGCTGAACTTCTTGAGGGAACAATCCAAGGCGTCGGAGAAATAGACATTCCCGTCCCGGTCGACGGAAATCCCGGTCCAGAGAAACAAGGCGTCGCTCTCCGGGCCGCCGATCGCCGCCAGCTCCTCGAGCCCGACGCGGACGGCCGGAAGGTCCTTCCCGGCGGCGAAAACCGCCGCGGCCGCCGCAATGAATAAAACGCAAACGCTTCGATGCTTCATGATCGCCTCCTGCTGGGAAGGACGCTCGGCCGCCGCTTTATTATCATTTCCCGGGGGCGGAGGCCCGGAGGCTTATCCGCCGAACGATGCCGGCATGAATCCTCCTTCCTCCGGTTATCCCGCGTCCATAAACGATTCTTGACAGTTCCCGGAGGACGATGTATTTATATTTTTAGGGAAAAAGATGGGGTTTCAAGGCGATTCCGAAAACATCGCTTTGGGAAAATCGGCCTCGAATTTCCCCGGCGCTTGTCTTCCGGACGAAGGGGATTTCCATCCGATCTCATTTGTCGCTATCGACGCGCGCCTGATTTTTCGCCTCCCGCCGGCGGGAGACCTCCAGGAGAAAGGGAAATGACTGCACGAAAAGGCTGGATTTTCTTGATCGGGATGCTTTCGGCCCTGGCCTGGTCGCTTCCCGCCCAAGCTCCCCAGTCCGCGCCGCGGATTCCTGATCGTTCGCGCGTCGAATTCCGTCTTCCCAATGTCTTATCCTGGAATACCTTTCAGGGATCTCGCGCATATGACGAGGCTTCCGCCCTGGCCCTGGACGACGCCGGAAATATCTTGATCACGGGAACCAGCCGGGCCGGTTGGGGGAACCCGGTCAATCCCTTCACTCTTTCGTTCTACGCCTCGGACGCGTTTGCCGCCAAACTCGATCGAGGCGGCTCTCTTTTATGGAATACCTTTCTCGGGAGCGGAAGCGAAATCGTCCCTTGCGGCCTCGCCCCGGACGGCCGCGGCCGTTTTTTTGTAGCGGGGAGCAGCCGATGGAACCCCGGTGACCTGCAGGACATCTATATCGCCAAGCTTGACGGCAACGGCAACCGGCTTTGGCATAAAACCTACGGCTCCTCTTATGGGCACATGACGGCCCGGGCCATGGCCGTGGATGGCGACGGCAATCTCTACGTGGCGGGAGACGATCCCGAAAGCTGCTGCAGCTTTTACGATGGTTTTGCGGCCAAGTTCGACAACGATGGAAACCGTTTATGGACAAAGCGCTTGAATTGGACGACCGCCGATTCCTGCCGCGCCGTCGCCCTGGACGCCGACGGCGATGTCTTTGTCGCGGGACACGCGAATTTCTCGGGGAATTTCGATGTTTTTGTCGCAAAAATCGATCAGGACGGCCATCTCCGGTGGCGGACGTTGCTGGGGGGAGGAAAAACGGACAAAGGGCTGGCGATCGCCCTGGACGGCGGCGGGAATATTTACGCGGCGGGATATAGCTCTTCCAGCTGGGGCGCGCCGCTGAACGCCTATGCCGGCGGCAAAGATGCCTTTGTGGCCAAGCTTGACGACAACGGCAATCTGATCTGGAACACCTTTTACGGCGGAGCGGCCGATGACGGCGCCGACGGACTTGCCGTCGACGAAGGCGGCGACATCTATTTCACCGGGTCCAGCGGGGCAAGCTGGGGCGCGCCGCTGAGCCCGCATTCCGGCCTCTCCGATATCATGCTCGCAAAGCTCGATCCGGACGGCCGCCTCCTCTGGAATACGTTTTTCGGAGGCCAAGGCAATGATCAAGCCGCCGATGTCGCCCTCCACGCGAACGGGCATGTCCATTTGGCGGGGTCAAGCGGCGCCACATGGGGGACGCCGCTCGTTCCCCATCACGGAGGCGCGGACTCCGTTGTGATCAAAATCGCCCAGGCTTTCACCGTGTCTTTTTCGGCCGGACTCGGCGGCCGATTGACCGGGAATACGACCCAGGTCGTCGATTACCGCGGCGACTGCTCGCCCGTGACCGCGGTCCCCGACGACTATCATCTTTTCCTGAACTGGACCGGGACGGGAGATTTTGCCGCGACGACCCAGAATCCGGCGGTCGTGGCCGATGTCACGGAGGACATGACGGTTTCCGCCCATTTCCGGAAAATCCTGTCGCCGATGCAACGCCTCTGCGAGCGCGTCCGGAACCGATCGCTGAGCCAGGTCGAATACATCAATGTTCTGCGCTGGTCGGCCAGTCCCGAAAACGCCGATCTCCCCCTCGACGCGTTCAGGATCTTCGAAATCGTCGGCGGAGCGCGCGTGCTGAAAGCGCAGACGGGCCTGCAAACAACCGAATATCGGCATCGTAACGCGGGGACGGCCGCCCGGACCTATCACATCGTTTACGTCGCGAACGGCGTGGAAGGCGAACCGCTCGTCGTCACCCTCTAAAGCTCGAAAGGGAACGCATCGGCCGCCGTGACGCGCGCTTCCCCGCCCGATTTTTTTCCATAAAGAAAAAGAGCCGGGGGAGGAAGCCTGGGACCCTCCCCCGGCCGGCCGACTACTTTTTATCGACGTACTTGACGCAAAAAACGAAGCCGTTCGCGCAGTACAGGCTTCCCATCAGAGTCGCGCTGTTGCGGGGATCGAGCAGGCAGAGGGTGTAGGCGTCCAGGCACACGCCCGCTTCCAGGACGGCCGCTCCCGCGGCGAAAACCAGCAGGAGGAGGACGGCCGCGCTTCGGAACATGAGGCGCCGGAGGTTTTTCATGGGATCACTTCGAGGAAATGATGTACTTCCGGCAGAAGTCGTACCCGCCCAGGCACGAGGACAAGGAGCCGATGATTCCGACAAGGCCGCCGAACACTCCGGCCAGGGCGTCGCCCAGGCATCTTTCCAAGGCCGCCTGGCAGACATTCTTCGTCTCGGCCAGGCCGGGCCCGGCCGCCGCTCCGCCCAGGAGCGCCGCGGCCAAAAGGGCCGCGGCGATCCTCGTCCCAACCGTCTTTTTCTTTTTGATCATGAGTGATCTCCTTTCGGCCGGATCCAATGCCGGATTTATGCCAAAAGAAAACCGGAAAAATACGGCGGATTCGCGGGGAAAACGAAAAACAAAGGAGACGGAAAGCGGGGCGGCCGTCGCCGAACGTTGACAAGCGCCGACGAATGGAAATCCGCCGGCCGCTTTACCGGCGGGCCATCGGAATTTTCACGCCGGTCTTGCGGGCGAAGGCGACCGCCTCGGGATAGCCGGCGTCGGCATGGCGGACGACGCCCATGCCGGGGTCGCCGGTCAGGACGCGCTCGAGGCGGCGGCCCATCATGGCCGAGCCGTCGGCCACGATCACCATCCCGGCATGGATCGAAAAGCCGATCCCCACCCCGCCGCCGTGGTGGACGGAAACCCAGCTGGCCCCGTTGACGGCGTTGAGGAGGGCGTTGAGAATCGGCCAGTCGGCGATGGCGTCCGAGCCGTCCCGCATGGCCTCGGTCTCCCGGTTGGGCGAAGCGACCGACCCCGTGTCGAGGTGGTCGCGGCCGATGACGATCGGGGCGCTGATCTTGCCCTTGCGGACCAGCCGGTTGATGACCTCGCCGAAACGGGCCCGCTCGCCGTAGCCGAGCCAGCAGATCCGGGCCGGCAAGCCTTGGAACTTGACCTGGGTGCGGGCCTTGCGGATCCAGCGGGCCAGGGCTTCGTCCTCGGGAAACGTCTCCAGGACGGCCTGGTCGGTGGCGTAGATGTCGGCCGGCTTGCCGGAGAGCGCGGCCCAGCGGAAGGGGCCTTTGCCCAAACAGAACAGCGGCCGGATATATTCGGGAACGAATCCCGGAATGTCGAACGCCTCGGCCACGCCCGCCTGCCGGGCTTGGCCGCGGATGTTGTTGCCGTAGTCGAAGGTCCGGGCGCCGCGCTTCTGGAGATCGAGCATCGCCTTCACGTGGGCGGCCATGGCCGCCATGCTCCGCCGGATATAGTCGGCCGGGTCCTTCGTCCGCAGGGCCAGGGCGTCCTCATAGGCCAGGCCGTTGGGGACGTAGCCGTTGAGCTCGTCATGGGCCGACGTTTGATCGGTGAGGATGTCGGGGGTGAAGCCTCGGCGGACCAGCTCCGGCAGGACGTCGGCCGCGTTGCCGAGCAGGGCGATCGAAAGCGGAACGCCCTTCTCGGCCGCGTCCTCGGCCAGCCGGAGGGCCTCGTCCAAGCGGTCGGTCATCGTATCCACGTAGCGGGTGTCGAGCCGCCGCTGGATCCGGCGCCGGTCGACTTCAACGACGATGGCCACGCCGTCGTTCATGGTGACCGCCAGGGGCTGGGCGCCGCCCATTCCCCCAAGGCCGGCCGTGACGGTGATCGTCCCCTTCAGGGATCCGCCGAAGTGCTTTTTCGCCGCGGCGGCCAGGGTTTCGTACGTCCCTTGGAGGATGCCCTGGGAGCCGATGTAAATCCAGCTTCCGGCCGTCATCTGCCCGTACATGGTCAGGCCGAGCCCTTCCAGGCGGCGGAACTCGTCCCAGTTCGCCCACTTGGGGACCAGCATGGCGTTGGAAATCAGGACGCGCGGCGCCTCGGGGTGGGTTTTGAAGACTCCGACCGGCTTGCCCGACTGGACGATCAGGGTTTCATCGTTTTCCAGGGATTTCAAGCTTTTGACGATCGCATGGTAGCAATCCCAGCTCCGGGCGGCTTTTCCCGTGCCTCCATAGACGATCAGATCCTGGGGCTGTTCGGCCACCTGGGGATCGAGGTTGTTCATGATCATCCGGAGAGCGCCTTCCTGGCTCCAGCCGCGCGTGCGCAGGCGGGAGCCGCGGGGAGCCCGGACCGGGCGGTATTTCGTGTCTTGCGGGGTCATCTCATCCTCCTGGAAAGGAGTAATATATCACACCGCCTAAAAAATGTCTTGACAGGGCCCAACAATGGGATTATAAACGAATTGGAAGCCCTGGCCGAGGTTTGAAGCGAAGGATAGGCGAGCGTGGGCAAAATTTTCGTGTACAGTTCTAACCCGGCGGAGCGGGAGTTTCTATTTAATCTCGCTCACGAACGGGGAATCGCCTACACCTCGCCCAGCCTCGAAAAAGCCTCTTCCCTTCTGGCTTCCTCCTCCTTCGATCTGGCCGTCGTCGAGCTCGAATCCGCCGGCCTCTCCCCCCTGGCCGAAAGCCTGTCCTCGGTCACATGCCTTTTTCTGGCCGGAGACCGGGAGGATCTGCTCCGGGACGCCGTCCGGAAATATCCCGTCGGCCGGTTCGTCGATTATATCCTGTTCACCGGATCTCCTTCCGATCGGAACCGGGCCGAACATGTCCTGAACACCGCCCAGGAATACGCCCGCCTGAAAAAGGACGTGGAGTCCCTGGCCAAATCCAAGGCGTCCACCGAGGAAACGCTCCGTAACGTTTACTCCGAGATCAAGAACATCAGCAGCGCCCTGTCCCAGGGGCTCGTCAAGGAGCTGGAGAAGCGAGTCGCCCTCGAAGCCCGCTATGTCCGCATCCAGAAGCTCAACCGCCAGTTCGAGGACATCCTCCGCAAGCTGTACGCGGCCACGGACGTTAAAAACCTCCTCGACACGATTCCCGACATCAAGGAGATCGTCCGGGCGGGAAGCATCTCCCTCTACCTGATCGAGGACAGCGACACCCTCGGGACCTATCTCAAGCCGCTGGTTTGGGATCAATCTTTCCTCACCCATCCCGATTTCACCCGGCATATCGCCCTTCTTCCCTCCGTCGATTTCGCCTCGAGCGCGGCCCGGACCGGGAAGGAGATCGCCCTGGCCGAGGCCGGCGCCGATCCGCGGTATTCCCCCCGTTACCGGAACTTGAGCGTCCCCCTCCACAGCCTGATCTGCATTCCCTTGAAAAGCGGCTCCGAGATCATCGGCGTTCTCGAGGTCTACAACAAGGCGGCCGAGCCGTCGGTCTTCACGGCCGAGGATATCCAAATCCTCCGCGGCTTGTCCGAGCATTTCGCCTTGGCCGTGACGAAGCTGAACCTCATCCAGTACGACGCCCTCACCGGCCTGCTCCGGCCCGATCCCTTCTTCGAAAAGGTCATTCAACTGGTCGAGCAGACCACCAAGCGGCGGAGGGAGGCCGGGACCTTCGCCATCGTCATGGGCGACGTCGACTGGTTCAAGCACTACAACGACCGCAACGGGCAGGAAGCCGGCAACCGTCTGCTGCGCGATCTGGCGTCGACGATGAAATCCGCCATCCGCGAGGAAGATCTCCTCTGCCGCTACGGAGGCGAGGAGTTCCTCTTTTTTCTCGGCGGCGTCAATTCCATCCAGGAAGCGACCCTGTTGACCGAGCGGATCCGGAAAGCGGTCGAGGACCGGTTTTTCGAACACCAGGAGTTCCAGCCCCGACGCAACTTGACGATGAGCTTCGGCGTGACCCTATTCCCGCCGGAGCAGATCGGCCGGGCCGTGTCCAAGACGGACCTCAAAAAGATCACCGGCGAGGCCGAGCTGGCCTTGGCCGAGGCCAAGGGAAAACGGGAGGCCGCTCTGGGAATGGTCGACGAAAAGCGGGTCTTCAAGAACCGCGTCTGCGCCTATATCCGCGACAAATCGGCGGTCATCAGCAAAACCTCGCTCTTGAAAAGCCCGGCCGGGTCTCAAGCCGTCGAAAAGCGCCGTGACCCGCGCTTTTTCACCTCGACCCTCTGCCTCTGCCGGGAAAACGGCGGTCACCGCGTCTTCGGCACCGTGGACTTAAGCGAGGGAGGGGCGAGGATCGCCTCGGAAATGCGGATGGCCAAGGACATCGTCCTCGACATGATGATCATTCTGGGCCAAAAAGCCAATCGCTTCAAGGCCCAGGTCGTGCACTCGGAACGGGCCTCGTCCCAATCGGCTTTTTACCACACCGGCTTGAGGTTTCACGACCTCACCGAGGCCGACCGGAAAATTCTGCGGGATTATTTCGACGCCCTCGAAAAAAAGGGCACCCCCCTGGCCTGAACTCCGTTAGAGGCCGAGCTCCTTGACGATGGATTTCAAGTAAGGCGCCGGCGGGGTGATCCGCTTGTAGAAAGCGTCTTTCATCTTCAGGGTCAGGCCTTCAAACGCGCTGAATTCCTCTTCGTTGCTCCAGTTGTCGAGGTTGAGCTTGTCCAGGATTTCCTTCAGGACGCGGACGCTCACCACTTCGTCCGTGTAGCGGGGAAGCCGGCTGTCTTCCTTCTCGCACAGCTTGACGCCGCGGAGAATGATCTTCCGCAGGATTTCCTGGTGATTGATCAGGTCCTGCTTCAGGAAAAACTGGTCTTTCGGCGATTCCGTGCCGGTGAGCTTCTGATAGATCCTCCGGGCGTCGTCGACGAGGTGGCTCATCGCCCGGATGACCGATTCGCCGTCGAGAATCGTCGTTCCGCCGTTTCGGAAAAAGCTGATCTCGCCGTTGTAATCCGTCGGCTCGGACAGACGGGTTTTTTCCAGCATCTCGTAAACGGCCTCGAAATTGACTTCCTCCGCCGGTTGAGACGGCGCCGGCGGCTCCCCCGCCTCCCATTTCGGAAGGGGCAGCTCGGAGAGAGGCTCGTCGGCCGGGGGCTCGCTTTCCTTGTGGACGAATTCCTCGATGAACTGGCTGATGGCCGGCATCCGGAATTGGTCCGTGGCGGGCTCCGGGGAAATGGATTCGGGCACGGACATTTCCGGCGGAATGAACGATGTTTCCAAACGCGAGAACGATTCGGCCTCGGGCTGGGTTTCAGGAACCGCGTTCCCCGAAACGGCCGGCGGGATCGTTTCGACGGGCGGCGTATCCGTCTCGAGAAGCTCTTGGATCTTCTTAAGCTTGAACAGCTCCTGCTGGAGGTTCACGACGACGTCGCCGGCTTCCCCCGCCCCGGGGGGCTCGACGACGAGGCCGTACTTGTCCTTCAGACGGACCCGGATCTCGGAGACTTTCACCTCCGCCTGCTCCCGGAGCTCGGCCAAGCGGGCGGTCATCTTGGAAAGGAGGCGAAGCTCGTTCTGGGACAGGGTCGTCAGCTGCTCGACGTCCTTCTGCTCCCCGAGGCTTCTTTTGAGGAGGCTTTTGATATCGGATTTGAGGTTGGCGCTCTCCACTTCAAAAGCGCTGATCGCCCCCCGGTATTCCTGGAGCATTTCCTTCTCGCGGGCGATTTCGCTCTCGACGGCGCTCAACCTCCGTTCCGACTCTTCTTTCTCCTGCCGGATGCGGGCCTCGAGTTCGCGCTCGATCTCCTCCCGGCGCTTGGCCAGGTTCTTTTCGAGGCTGGATTCGATTTCCGTGATCAGCGAGTCCGATTCGTCCAACACATTTGTTTTCTTGCTCATGGCCGATCTCCAGAGGCCGGAGAGAGGATCTTCCCCGAAGCTCTCTTCAGGGAACGCTCCTCGCGTCCTTTTCGCCCTGAGTTTACCCGAAGGGGGCCGAAAGCCGCAATACCCCCCCTCGACGATCAGCCGGGGGATATTCTTCTCCCGCCGCCTCACCCCTAGGGGTGAGGCCGGGAGGGGCGGTTTTGTCTTGATGGCGCTCCGGGAATATTGTATAAAGAGCGGCGGCACTCCATGACCACGCGCAAAATCATCCTTTTTGAAAGCCCGGCCGCCCGGGCCCGGAGCCTGGAACGCGTCCTGGAATCCCTCGCCGGCGTCGTCGCCGCCCCGTCCCTGGCCGAAGCGGCCCGGCAGGCCCTGGACGACCCCGAGGCCGCCATCCTGGTCGCCGTCGCCGGGCCGCTGGACGAGCCGGCCGCCCGGCTCCTGTCCGGTTTGAAAAAAGCCCGGCCGGATCTTTCGATCATCGCCGGAACGAGGCCGTCCGATTTCCTGACCGCGGTCGAGATGATCTCCGCCGGCGGCCTGGACGGAGCGTTCTCGCCCGACGATGTCCCCGGCGCCTTCACCGCGGTCCGGAGCGAGATTCAGAAAAAAGACCTCGAGGACCGCCGCCTTTCGGCTTCGCGGTCCCTGCGCCGGCTGAAGCTCGAGCGGGCCCGGAGCGACGAGCAGCGCCGCGGGCTGGAGGAGATTTACGAAACGACCCTCGAAAATCTGATGACGGCCATGGACATCCGGGACATCGAGACGTTCGGCCATTCCCAGACCGTGGCCAAGTACGCCGAGGCCCTGGCCCGCCGGCTCGGCGACCGGGACGACGGAAAGCTCGAAAATCTCCGGAAAGGCGCCCTTCTGCACGACATCGGAAAAATCGCCATCCCCGACGCGATTCTCAACAAGCCCGGCCCCTTGTCGCCGGAGGAATGGGAAAAGGTCCGCCTCCACCCCGCCCTGGGCTACGGCCTGATCCGGGAAATCAAGCTCGTTCCCGAAATCGGGAACATCATTCTCTACCACCACGAGCGGTACGACGGGACGGGCTACCCGCACGGCTTGGCCGGCGGGGAGATCCCCCGGGAAGCCCGCATCTTCGCCGTGGCCGACGCCCTGGACGCGATCACCGCCCACCGCCCTTATCGCAAACCCCGCGACATGGCCGCCGCCCGGAAGGAAATCCTCCAGAACTCCGGGTCTCATTTCGACCCGCGGGCGGTGGACGCGTTCTGTTCCATCGATCTCGGCGAATGGGAGAAAATCCGCTACGAGACGACGAAGCAGATCCCTTTCACCGAGGATTTTTTCCGGCTCTTCCGGAAAGTCAAGAAATAACCTGGATTATGCGCGAAGTGATATGCCAGAATTTTAGAATATTTATGAATCATCCAGGATAAGCGCCGTCTTCAGAGAAAGGCGGCCAGGACGCGGGGGCGGCCGGACAGGTCCCGGGCCGTTTCGCTCCGCGTCCAAGGGGGACCGAATAAAGCCCGGACGGCTCCGGCTTGCCCCGCCCCGAACTCGACGAGCAGGACGCCTCCCCTCTTCAGAAAGCGCGGAGCTCCCCGGGCCAGGCGGCGGATCGTTTCCAGCCCGGTCGGCCCCGGGACGAGGGCCCGGCGCGGCTCATGGGCCCGGACTTCGGGGGCCAGCCTCTCCCATTCCTTCTCCGTCACATAAGGGGGATTGCTGACGATGAGGTCGGCCCGGCCCTCGAGCCCCAGCCCGCGGAGGGCGCCGAAGAGATCGCCGGCGGCGAACCGGATGTTGCCGGCCCCGTGGCGGGCGGCGTTGGCCTCGGCCACGCGGAGAGCCCGCCGGCTGATGTCGGTCGCGACGACGCGCGCGCCGGGGATTTCCTTGGCCAGGGCCACGGCGAGGCACCCGCTTCCCGTCCCGATATCGATGATCAGCGGATCGGGCGCCTGGACGAGCTCCAGGGCCCGCTCGACGATCAGCTCGGTCTCCGGGCGGGGGATCAATACGGCCGGGGAAACGGTGAAGGGAATGGACCAGAATTCCTTTTCCCCCAGGATGAAGGCCAGGGGAACGCGGCTGCGGCGGTCCTCGACCGCCCGCAAAAAACGCCGGGCGGCCGCGGCCGCCACCGGCCGGCCGGGAAAGGCGAAGATCTCGAAGTCGGTGAACCCGGCCGCCCGCCGCAGGAGCACCCGGGCTTCCAGGTAGGGATCGATCCCCGGGAGGGAGCGCAGGCGGGCGACCGCCCGGCCGATCAGCTCGGCGGCGGTCATCGATCCGGCCCGGCGGCCGCCCGAGCCTCCTCGAGCCGGCGGTCCTGATCCTGCCGGAACAGCTTTTCGAGGATGACCTCGAGCTCCCCGTCCAGGACGGCCGCCGGATTATGGAAATTCTCGTCCAGGCGGTGGTCGGTGATCCGGGATTGGGGAAAATTGTACGTCCGGATCTTCTCGCTCCGCTCGCCCGTGCCCACCTGGCTGCGTCGGTTGCTGGCGATTTTCCGCTGCTGCTCCGTCCGGGCGATCTCCAGGAGCCGCGACCGGAGAACCCGGAGGGCTTTCTCCTTGTTCCGGTGCTGGGATTTCTCGTCCTGGCAGGAGACGACCATCCCCGAAGGCTTGTGGGTGACGCGGATGGCCGTGTAATTGCGGTTGACGTTCTGGCCGCCGGGCCCGGAGGAGCCGAACGCCTCGATCTTGAGATCCTTCGGATCGATTTTGATGTCGACCTCGTCGGCCTCGGGAAGCACGGCGACCGTCACCGTGGAGGTATGGATCCGGCCGCCGGCCTCGGTCTTGGGAACGCGCTGGACCCGGTGCACGCCGCTTTCAAACTTGAGGCGCGAATAGGCCCCGGCCCCGCGGATGCCGGCGATCGCCTCCTTGAATCCGCCGACGGGCGAAAAGCTCGTCTCCAGGACCTCGAAGAGCCAGCCTTTTTTCTCGGCGTACCGGGCGTACATCCGGAACAGGTCTTGGGCGAACAGGGAGGATTCGTCCCCGCCCGCCCCGGCCCGGATTTCGAGCACGACGCCGCGCTCGTCCAGGGGATCCTTGGGGACGAGCAGGATCCGGATGTCATGGTCCAGGACCGCTTCCGCCTCTTCCAGGCGCCGCAGCTCGGCTTCGGCCAGGACGTTCAGGTCCGGATCGGTGCGGGGATCGGAGAGGATCTCGCGCGATCCGGCGATATCCGCCCGGACGCGCTTGAGCTCCTCGATTTTCTTGACGAGCGGCTCGATGTCCGCCCGTTCCTTGGAGAGATCCCGGAATTTCTTAGGGTCGGAAAGGACGGACGGGTCGGCCAGGGCTTGGACAAGCCGGCGGTATTTGTCCTCGACGGACTCCAGTTCGGGAATCATCTTCCCGGGGCGGCAAGCTTATTTCTTTTTCTTAGCCGCAAGGCCCGGACCGAATTTCTTGCGGAACTTCTCGACCCGGCCGGCGCTGTCGATGAATTTCTGTTTTCCGGTGAAAAAGGGATGGCATTGAGAGCAGATTTCGACCCGGATTTCTTTTTTCGTCGACCGCGTCTGGAAGGTGTTGCCGCAGGCGCAAATCACCAGGCAATCGCCGTAATTTGGATGAATATCCTGTTTCATCGAATGATACTCCTTGGAAGGCCGCTTATTATACCAGACCCCCCGAATAATTCAATTCCCGTCCCCTCTCAATCCTCCTGGGATTTTCTCTCGAATTCCTCCCAGTCGACGGCGAACCGCGTCCGGTTCATGTTTTCCCGGACCCGGTCGCGGTAAGCCCGGGATTCGAAATGCTCGCGGACGTCCCTGACCAGCGGGAAGATCTGTTCCTCGGCCTTCCATTCGTAGGGCGAGCCGTCCAAGCGCTTCAGGCAATTGCGGTGGACGATCCAGGCCATCTGCCGGATGGGAACGTGGCTGAACGTCCGCCGGATCGTCTGGACTTCGGCTTCCTTGGCCGGGTTGGCGAACTTGAAATACCGGGAGAACAGGATGGCGTTGTGGTAATAGGCCGGGAACGCCTGCAGGCCTTCCTTGCCGGCCGTCCGGCCGAGGTAGATGAAGATGTCCATGATCCGCTTGCTCATCCCCAAGCCCGGGTAGAGCTGGCCGGGGAGCGACCCGTGGCGTCCGGAAAAACTGGCTTCCGGGTTCTGGAGCGTCAGCCATTCGAAGACGAGCGTCGAAAACGGCCGGAGCGGGGCCGGGGCGAGCGTCTTGCCTTTCGGATCGAAGACTCCTTCCCGGATTTTCAAGTCCACGATCAGGCGGTCCGGGCGGTTCTCGCGGTGAAAGATCTGAAACCGCTGGAGGGGCGGATAGGCGGAGGAGTCGAGCTCGAGGACGATCGGCCACAAGCCGCGCTTCCGGGCTTCCTTGTAAAAGCCCATCTTGGCCAGCGCCGCCGAGACTTCATTGGCCGTGTAGCGGCCGAGAAACAGCACCGTCCCCCGGCGGTCGCCGAGCGAACCGAAGATTTCGCTCTCATCGACCAAGGGGCTGTTCCAATCCGTCGGAGCGGGTTGATGATTCTTCATCGTCCTTCCTGTTTCGGCTGTTCAGAAATCCCTTTTCGATTTTAAATGATTCAATCCCCGGAGGCAAGAATGGAGAGAACCGCCGAAAACGCCCCCGGGGTCAGGCGGGCCCGCGGTAGAAACAGAGCGTATCGTCGCCCAGCCGGACTTGCCGCTCCAAGTCGAAGTCCCCGGCCTCAAACCGGGTCTTGAAATGGCGGCGGAGGACGATCCGGCCGCCCGGGGCCAGCAGTCCGCGCTTGCGGATGACCTTGAGGGGGTTGCGTTCTTCCAAGAGCCGGTAAGGCGGATCAAGGAAAATGAGGTCGAACCGGGCGCCCTCGCGGGCCAATTGGATGACCGCCCGGTTGAATTCCATGGCCATGACCCGGGAGCGGTCGCCGGCCTCGAGCTTCTCCAGATTGTGGCGAAGCGTCCCGACGGCGGCCGGCAGGATCTCGACGAAGACGGCGAACGCCGCTCCGTTGCTCAGGGCCTCGATGCCGATCGATCCCGTCCCGGCGAACCCGTCGAGGACCTTGAGGCCGGGCAAATCGTCGCGGAGAATGTTGAACAGCGCCGTTTTCAGCTTGTCGGGATAAGGCCGAACCAAGGGGCTGGGGACCTTGCGCAGGCGCTTTCCCTTGTAAAGACCGCTGATAACCCTGATCATTCCTCCCTCCCGCCTCAGTAATAAAGAAGGAGAACGCCCTCGCGGCTCCGCAGGTTCCGGAGGCCCGGCGGGAGGGCGACCCAATCGTTGATCGAGGCGGCCCGGGATTTGTCCAGGGCGGCCGCCGCGGCGATGACCGTGTCCAGCAGGACGACGGACACCGGCTGTCCTTCGAAGAAGAGCTTATCGAGGGCGATCTTGGCGGCCCCGTCCCATACGGTCACCCGCCCGGAAAAAAAGATGTTCAGGCGCGGCTTGAGGCCGAAAGGAAGCGAGACTCCGCTCGCGTCGACGAACGCCTTGCCTTCGACCCGGTTTTCCTCGAACAGCTTGAGCGCCAGCTCGCGGAGGATGCCGTTGCGGTCGGATTCAATCAGGACGGCCACCCAGGCGTTCAGCTCCTTCTCGGAAAAGGCCAGGCTTCGCATCGGAAGGGCGGCCCGGGCCGCCCGGTTCCGCTCGATCAGATCGAGGGCGGACTGAAGGCGGGCCGCGTCTTGTCTCATCTCGGCCGTGATCTCGATTCCGGCCCGGGCCGCGGCCGCGGCCAGGAGAATCAAGCCCGCCGCCGGCAGGATGATCCGCAACCGGCGACGACGTTTTTCGTTCATGGGGCTATTCTATCAAATCGGCGGCTTCCGGGGGAAAACTCCGGGCAAAAAAAATCCCGCCGTCCCGCCGGTCGATCGAACGGCGGGGCGGCGGGACGACGTCCGTCGGCCCGGTTACTTCCGGAAGGGAGAGACGTCCTTTTTTTCCGGAACCTCGACGACGCCGGACAAGATCAAACCCGTCCCGGCGATGACGCTGGCGATGCCGCAGGGGGTCAGGAAGAACGGCGGGACGCCCTTTTTGCAGACGACGTAAATGCCGTCGCCCGGCTCGGCCGAGCGTTCCGTCAGCATCAGGCCGTTCTGGCCGGCGAACAGGCGCTTGACGGAATCGCCCGCCAGCCCGAGCTTGTCCACGTCTTGAAAGAAATTCGTCTGCAGGCCCTTGACCCGGACCCGGTCGTCGAGCTGGAGGATGCCCTTCTCGATGAACACCTCGGCTTCCCTGGTCGCCGGATTGTACCGGACGACCCGTCCGATGCGGCTCTCCCCTTCCTCGATGGCTTGTTCCCTCAGGACCTCTTGGACCGCGGTCTGGACCGCGGAGTCGTAGACATCGAGAGCCAGGGAGATCCTCGTCGTTTCGTTGGCCAGGATGCCGATCAGCTCGCTGGAATTGAAATCACCCTCGGGCGTCGTGATGCCGAACTGGTAGATTCCCTTGCTCAGGTTTTCCAAGCGGAAATAGCCCTGGGCGTCGGTCGGATCGGCGGCCGAGACGGCCCCGCTGGTGATGTTCTTCAAGCGGACGACCGCGCCGGCGACGGGCGTTTTGCCGTCCCGGGCAAAGATGGTTCCGACGAGATGACCCCGCTCGACCGTCTGAGCGGCGGCCGCGCCGACGGTCCAGGCGACGATAAAAAATAGAAAAACACCTTTTTTAAGGAACTTTCCTGCTTTCATTGCTTCCTCCCAAACCTCAGCATTTAAATTATATGTACGAATTTTTCCAATTGTCAAGCGCGCGCATTAAAATTATTCAGCCGGGATCAGGATCATCTTGACCGGCCGGCAGGCGCGGTTGAGGGGCGTGATATTTAAAGGATTTCGGCCCAAGGCCGCCGGAAACTCGAGGTCCACGGCGCTTGACGAAATGAAGTCCTCGAAAAGGATTTTTCCATTGATCGCAATCGAAAGAAGGATCGGCGGCCCGGCGTCCGCATCGGAAAATTCCAGTCCAAGACGATATATCTTTTCGTCAAGAACAAGGTCCTTTGAAAAAGCCTCCCCCGCCGTCCATGTCGAATCTCCCAGCCGGATTTCTCGGGGGGTCAAACCGGCGTCGATCTGTTTTTGAAGGTCGATGATGTCCCGGGCCATATTCAGGCGTTCATAATTGCGGCGCAGCTTGATCCGCACAACCGCCGCTTCGGCCCCCCATTCGAGAGCCTTCTCATAAAAAGCGTTTGATTCATACAGGTCGTCGAGCCTTTGACAGGCGTCGCCGGCCAGCTCGTACATCCGGCCGATCCAAGGGCGCCGCTCGTCGGGAACGACCAAAAGGTTCTGCCGGAGCATCTGCCCGGTCTGGACGACCTCCCGGAAGCGGTTTTGCTTGAAGGCCAGCTCCATCGCGGCGCTCAGCCGCTCAATGTCAAGCAGCCCCGACCGGGACCGGTCCTCGACCATCTCCCGGGACTTGAACAGGGATTCCAGTTCGGCGGCCGCGCCGACGCCGTCCTCGGCGTCCAGGGCCGTCCGAAAATCATCGTAGACCGCCCGAAGATCCGCCCCGGCCGCCAGCCGGCTTTTCAGGATCCCGAGATGGACGGCTTTCGCCAGCTTGCGGTATTCCTCGGCCGGAATGGGCGTCGTTTTCGGCGAGAGCCGCTGGTAGAACCGGATGCCTTCGAGAAGCGTCCGGGCGGCCCGGTAATGCTGGATCGATTCGTCCGGCCTCGGCGCGTGGGAGGCGATGAGGCCGGCCTGGGCTTCCCGGACGGCCTTCCGGAAGTCGAG
>MTKY01051333.1_pt1 | contig 24837 bp, 10 predicted proteins | sample 1042731 | NCBI WGS metagenome assembly MTKY01 (sample SAMN06212206, study PRJNA360538) | anaerobic digester metagenome | biome: Wastewater treatment plant; material: sludge; isolation source: anaerobic digester fed with sludge from wastewater treatment plant | place: Denmark: WWTP Soeholt ... | reverse complement strand
GACGATCGCCGAGGAGGGCCCCGAACACAGCAAGATTTTTGTAGTGGAAGTCCGCCAGGGAACCAAGGTTTTGGGCACCGGCAAAGGCAGCACCAAGAAGTCAGCTCACCAGGAAGCTGCCAGGCAGGCCTGCCAAAAACTGGGTATATAGAGGTGAACGCGCCCCGCGGAGAAAAAACCTTCATCTATCCCGTCTTCCTGCCCATGCAGGGCTGCGCCGGAAAGTGCATCTATTGCGATCAAAACAAGATCAGCGGCGCGGATGCGGATTCCCTGGAGGCGTCCCTTGCGGGCGCGGAGGAGTTTTTGCTGCGCCACCGGGGCCTTGCCAGGCAGGTCGCCTTTTACGGCGGAACTTTCACCGCTTTGGATCAGGAATACCGCGAAACCCTGCTGCGACAGCTGCTCGCGGCCTCCGATTCCTTCGCCAGCTTCCGCGTTTCCACCCATCCTGCCTACATCGATTCACAGATCCTCGCCTGGTGCAAACAATGGCGGATCAGCACCATCGAACTGGGCATCCAGGATTTCTCCGATGAGGTATTGTCAGCCTCAAAACGTGGCTACACAGGGGCTCAAGCCCTGGAAGCGGCGAACCTGGTGCGGCAACATGGCTTTGAACTGGGAGTGCAACTGATGCCCGGTCTGCCCGGCTGGACGGAAGCCAGCCTGGATTACAACCAGCGTATGCTCGAGCGGCTAAGACCGGATCTCCTGCGTCTCTATCCTCTGATCGTGATCAAAGGCACCCCCCTGGCGAAGCTCTGGCAGCAGGGCGCCTACCAGCCCCTCACCCTCGACCAGGCCATCTCCCAATGCGCCGATTACCACTCCCTTGCCACTCCCCTGGGCATCCACGTCATCAAGCTGGGCTTGCCCTCAAACCTCGATCCGGCGGATGTTCTGGCAGGCCCCTGGCATGCAGCCTTTGGCGAACTGGTGAAGGCGGAATTGCTCTATCGCGACCTCTGCGCGCGGTATCCTGAAGGCGCCGCCATCATCCTGCCAGCCAGAGAATACAATCTGTTGAAGTCCCACGGCGGCCGCTGCCTCAAAAAACTTGAGGCAAGGCACAATAATTGCATATTAGAAAAGGGGTTTTAAGATGCGCGTTATGGTGCATCCCAACTCCTATAAGCGTAAAAACAACGAATCTATACCTACGCGCCATTCAGCGCGTGAAGGATCGGGATTATGAGATACTTTTTGTTTATCCTGGCCGCACTTGCCTTGATCACGGCTGCTTGCGACATCAGCTCTCCGCGCCTGCCTGCCTGGAATGTGGATCTGAATGTCCCGCTCACCAACCAAAGGCTTTATGTGGCCGACCTGGCGGATTCAGTTAATATCATTGTGGGCGACGGCCAGATCCTCACCCTCACCGGTACCGGGGAAGCCAGAACCAACCCCTTCGGGGAGGTCAACTTTACCCCCAATCTGCAGACTCCTCCCATCCCGCTGCTTTCCGGGGTGGTCCATTCCGGCACGGTGCCCATCGAAGATCCGGAAGGCAAGGTCTTTCTTTCCTACGGCCGCCTGGAAGAAGGGACTCTAAAACTTAATTTTGAAAACATGCAGCCTGGAATCACCAGCCTCAGCCTCACCTTCCCGGATATCAGGACAGCCCAGGGCGAGAGCTTTGTGGCAGTCTATCCAGGGGGGGATGGCATGCAAACTTACTCTCTCGTGGATTGTTCCATCGGTGTTGATGGCTCAGGAATCATTTTGAATGAGCTTGCCTATACCCTGAACGTGCAGTCCGACCAGCCGGATGGCACTCCGGTGGGAACGGTGACGCTGCACCTGAACAACCAGTTGGGCTTTAACATCTTCCAGGGGCGTCTGCTCGGCTACCGCAGGGATTTCACAGGAGAGATTTCCCCCATCGACATCGATTATCCTCACGACTTGGATCAGGCTGTGCTGCTACAGGAAGCGAACCTCTTGGTGCGGATTACCAATGAGATCGGTTTCGAGGCGGAGTTTCACGGCGAAATCTTCGCCAAAAACTATAGCACTCTGGAAACCCGCTCCATCGAAGTAATGGACAGCACCGAGGCGGGATTGGTGCCTTACATGGCAGCTCCCGCCACGGCGGAAGGGGCCACAGTCACAGAGCATAATTTTTCCCATAATCTCTATCAGTTGTTGCAGATTATGCCGGATTTCGTGGAACTGCGCAATGCCTATCTGCTCATCAACAGCCGCCCCGGCGAACTTGGCTTTGTGGACGAAAATGCCCGGGAGTTTGTGCGTTATCGGGTGGACGCTCCTTTCAAGATGGAGATTCTGGATAGTGTGATCGAAATGACGCAACCGCGATCCGTGGAAATTTCTTCCGATATCCAGAAGCACATCCGCGAAAAACTGCTCACCTCCGATCTCTGCCTGGAGGTGCTCAACAAGGTTCCCGTGGGCGGCACGGGCACCATCTATATAGGCACCGATCCGGATTTGGATCCCGCCAATCCGCAAAGCTGGTCTTTCAGCAAGGCATTCACCGTTCACGCTTCCACCTCGCCAGGCGGCGACCAACCCCAACAGATAGAGATTTCCCTCAGCAAGGAGGAGGTCGATGTGTTTGCCAACCCCACAGTTTACATGATACTTTCCTTCCACTTCGAGCCAAGCAATGGAGTGGTGGAGATCACCGCGGGGCCGGAAGACTATGTCGAGGTCAAGGCCATGCTGCGGGCAAAAGTGCGTGTCAATGAAGAGGAGGACTAAATGAAGAAACTGCTTCTCCTTTGCGCCGCCTTCATGCTGCTGGCGTCGGTTTCGGCATATTCCAGTACCGGCAGGTCGATGCTCTATTCCGACAGCTTTATGCTGCGTGCCAGGGGCGCCGAGGCCAACTACTGGAATCCCGCCCTGCTCAACAGATCATACAACGATGTCCTGTTCCCGGTTCTAAACCTGGGGATCTATATTGCCAACAACTCCCTGGATCTCGATCTCTACAATACTATTGTGGAGAAGGATACTCTCTCGGAGGCAGACAAGGACAAAATCCTGGACGCGATAGATGAAAAACTGGGCGTCTATGCCGGCAGCCAGATCGTCCTTTTCGGCTTCAGCAAAGGCCGTTCCGCCGTCACCGGTTCGCTGCACCTGGATGCCCAAGGGAACCTTTCCGAGCAATATCTGGAGCTGCTGCTGAGAGGCAACACCGAAGACAGCTATGTGTTCAGCAAAAAGCAAAACAACGCCTCCGCGCTTTCCTATGTGGACATCACCTATGGCATGGGCGATATCCGCATCCCGCTGGGCAAAAAGCTCAACCCCATCCAGACCGGATTCGCCCTTAGCATCCTGACAGGAGTTGGCAGCGGGCACACCGAAAACTACGAAGGCAGATTCAGTTCCACATACGACGGGCTCAGCCTCAAGCAGGACATCCTGCTGCGCGCCGGTTTAGGCGGTTTTGGCCTTAAAGGCACGCTGGGCGCTGCTTGGCAGACCCCTTTGCCGGGCCTGTCCACCGGCTTCGCTTTGGACAACATTCTGGGATTCATCAACTGGCAGGCCAGGTGCATGGACTTCAGCTACCGGCTTGAAGCGGACAGCGTGTATGTGGAAAATTTGGGCGAAGACCTCGACGCTCTGCTCACAGATGAATCGGAGGAGATCGAAGGCAAGCCCTTCACCACCAAACTGCCTCTGGAATTCCGTGGCGCTCTGCTCTATGACTTTCCTTACGCCTCGCTTTCCGTGGATTACTTCACGGGGCTTACCAAAACGGAGTACTCACCCGGAACTGGACGGGTGGCCTTTGCCCTTGAGAGCAAGGTGCCTGCGGTGATGCCGCTGTTTTTGGGTTTCACTCCGGGCAATTCCGATTACCCCTGGCGTGTTTCCTACGGCATCGGCCTGCGCACCAGAAAGGTTGAATGCGGATTGGGAGTGCAGTCCTTTAAATCCCTGCTTCCCGGCTACAAGACCAAAGGCTTGGCCTTCGCAAGCTATTTCACGATCCGCACTTGAAATACATCGTCATTGCCCTGATCTCCCTGGCGATCTCGGGCTTTTTCTACTTTCGCACCCAGCCGGCGCTTTCCCGGGGGAGGCGCTGGCTGCTTTTCTCCCTGCGCGCGCTCAGCCTTTACATTCTTTTACTGCTGCTGATCAGCCCCATTCTCTACTTTATGCGGCAGAACGTCCAAAAACAGCAGATCATCCTGCTGCGGGACGTTTCCGCCAGCCTGGACCTGAAAAGCGGCAAACAGAGCAAGAAGGACTTCCTCAAACCCCTGGGAGAGCAGGCCGCGAAAAAGTTCGAGCAGGCTGGATATGAGTTGCTCAGCTACGACTTTGCCCGCGGGCTGGAAGCAGCGTCCGACAACACCCTGTTGATGCCCGCTTTGGCCGAATTGACCGGCAAGCACGATTTCAACAGGGTCAAGGGCATCGTATTGCTCTCCGACGGCTGGCTGAGGGATGAATCCCTCCAGGGCGTCCGCCAGTTGGGCTGCCCCTTCTATGTGATAGCGGATACTCTCAAACCCAGCCTGGCGGATCTGGCTATCGTCAAGACTGTGGCAAACCGCCACGCCTGGAAGGGCGAACCCACCATCATCCGCGCGGAACTGAGTTCCTCCGGCTATTCAGGCCCCGCCACGGTGGAGTTTCTACTGGGCGGCAAAAAGATTTCCGCTAAGACCTTGCAACTCAAGGAAGGGGAGATCGCCAGCGTGGATTTCAACCAGCGCTTCAACCAGACCGGCTTCTATCCTTACACTCTGAAAGTCTCCGCCGCCGGGGTGGCGGAGCGGTCGCAAAACAACAACAGCTATCCCGGCGCCATCGAAGTGCTGAGCGACAAACAGCGCGTGCTTGTGCTTTCGGACAGCCCCGCCTGGGACAACAAGTTCATTGTGGACGCCCTGGCTGAAAATGAACGCTGGGAGGTGGCCCATTACCGCGTGCGGGATGGAAAAGTTTACGCGGGTGAAAAAGCCGTTGCCAGCCTTCCGGATGCCAACCTTGCCGCCTTGGTGATCGTCAACAACGGCAGTCTGCGCCTCTCCGGCGAGCCTTTGAACTTTATAAACCGCAACCATCAGAAAGGCGTGGGCATCCTCTTTCAGGGCCTGCCTCTGACCGAACTTGCCTCTATTTTGCCGCTGCAACGCTCCAACATCAGCGCCTCCTACCAGGGCTTTTTGGAGCTGAGCCCGGCAGCCTCCTCCTATCCCATGCTGGGCATCGATGCCGCCGAACTGCAGCAGATTCCCCCTCTGGATTACTTCTATGTGACCGCCTCCAAAGGCTCGGAGGTGCTGGCGACGCTTTCCAATCCCCAAAAATCCCCCGCCATCGCCGTCCGTTCCGCGGGCAACAGCCGCGTGCTGTCCCTGGCCTTCCTCAACCTCTGGAAATGGCAGTTGCAAAGCAAAAGCGGAGGCTATCGCCAACTCCTCGCCAACAGCGTGACCTGGCTTTCCAACAAGTCATCCAGCGGTTACAGCGCCATCTACAACAGCAACTACTTCCTGGGTGAGCAGATCGATCTGCGCCTCAGGGCGGAGGACAGCATCCGCTCCCTGCGCCTGGACCTGAATCCCGAACTGAGGATTCTGGACGCGGATGGCAAGGAGATGTTCAAGGATTTTATGACCCTCTCCGATGGCGAATATGCCAGCTCGCTGACCTTGGACAAACCCGGCCAGTACAGTTTTGAGATCAGGGACAAGGTGAGCGGGGAGACCAGCAAGGGCAGGTTCAACGTGAGCAACGCCTCTCTGGAAGACCGCGATTTCGACTATAACCTCCCGCTTTTGGCCTGGCTGGCCAGCGACACCCGCGGGGAGTTGCTCTCGCCCGCTTCCCTGCAGGCTTTCAATCCCCTGCCCGCCCAAAACATTGTCCGCGAGCGGCGCCATGATTTTCCGCTCTACCGCAAGTGGTACATCCCCGGGCTCTTCATTTTCAGCTTTTGCCTGGAACTCTTCTTCCGCCGCAGGTGGGGACTGCTGTAAACTCTTTCCCCTCCCATACTTCGCCCTCCTTTGCATCCCCCTCTCCGGCGTGGGTCTTCCGGCAGTCATCCTTAACCCGGTGAGGGATGACCTAAGGATGATGGCGCCAAAGCCAGTAGCAGCAAGGGCGGGCGCTATGAAGGATTATGAGGAAGGTTGTAGGAATTTTGTGGAAAGGTGAAAAGGTGGAATGGTGGAAAGGATTATAGAACGCGGATGACAGGATCGACTGGATCTTTGAAGGTGGAAAGGTGAAATGGTGGAACGGTTTCCCTGAAACAAGCCCCAACAGACTCTATCCGTGTCATCCCGGCCTACCGGGGTCCTCGCCGGATCGGTAACGATCCGGTGGGGTGGTTTGAGCCGGGATCCAGTCTTTTGGAAACAGCCAACCAGCCCTGAAACGAACCACCTCCAGACTACATTACCGTGTCATCACGGGCTTGACCCGTGATCCAGTATTTTCAAAGCCGTTTGAAGTCCGAGTCGGCTTTGGGATTGGGGGAATCTGTACATCTTTCCTTGCCGGCTTGAACTCCAAACGACCAGCCAGCACGGAGTTCAAAGAGCCTTTACCGGCTGCAAATACCCACCGGACGCCTGGGCTCTTTGGACTTCGTGCGTAAGAAAGAACCAAAATCCAGGGCTACTACACCGAATCCAGCGTGGACTTCATGCGGTAGAAGGGCCTGTTATCATGCTGCAAGCGAAACAGCATCAAGCAAGAGCCAAAAAAAGGGGATGAAGCAAGCTCCATCCCCGTTTATGCTAATCGTTTACATTATTCCGGATAGGTGAGGGTGCAGGCTTGTGAAACCTTGACCCAATATCCTTTTCCGGGCTCCATGGTCGCGGGGCTTTCGCCCATATGATCCACCTGCTGCAGGTAGGGGGAGATGGAGGACAGGGCAGTGGCGGTCGCCTTGGCAGTCGCGGGCAGGTAGGAAACCAGGTTCCATCCCGCTTTGAGGCTGATCGGAGTGGCGGAGGCGTCCACCGGATTGCCATCCACGCTGAGGGTGGCGGGAGCGGACATATTCACCCAGTAGCCTTCATTCACGGCCAGGTTGCCCAGGGTGTTGAAATGGGCCGCCATGGAAGGCATGTGGCTGTAAGCCGCGTTCTTGATCTGGATCAGGCCGCTGATTCCCTGGAAGATGTCTTCCGTCGCGTAGGATGCTGGAACCACGTTGAGGCTGATCAAGTTCCAGCCGGCGTTGAGGGAAATCTCCTGCGGTTGATCTATCTCGCCGAAAACCACCGTGATGGGGGTCATCTGTCCGGCAGTCACGGTCACCTGCACGTTTTGGGGATCGTAGCCAGGCGTGGTGACGGTCAGGGTGTAGGTGCCGGGCTGCAGATAGCGGTAGAAATCCCCGTGCGTGGCGTCCGTTTCCACCATGGAATAGGTGTTGTCGTGGCCGGAGATGCTGATTGTCGCCGCCAGAGGGTTGCCCCAGGCGTCCACCACGGTTCCATGCACGCCGTCCAGAGCCAGTTCCAGATAGCTTAGCATGGCTTCGTAGTTGTAGCTCCAGTAGTTGGGCATGGTGGAGGCGGCCGGCATCTTGGTGTTGGAACATTCGATTGTCACCTCGCGGCCGTTGCGGGTGTAGTTCATCCAATCCTGGCGTCCGCCGGCGATCGAATACCAATCCGCGCCGTTGATGACGCCGTTGGAGCTGATGCCGGTGAAATAGCCGCTGGGTCCGTTCGCTTGGGCGTTGGAGGCATAAACCAGGCTGGAAGAGAGGAACCAGGCGTCGTCGGGGTGCCGGGTGTAGGTGTAATCCCAGGGGTAGTTCACCACTTCCGCGCCGCCGTGGTAGTTGGCGCCAAACACAAAACTATGTGCATTGGCGAAGTCCATCATGGCCTGGGTCTCAGGCTGGATGGCGCCCTGGTTCAGGCTGCCATCGTAATTGGGGTAGTTGCGGTTGAGGTCAACCCCGTTGGCGTTGTAGCGCCGGGCGTTGGACACGGTGTTGTTGCCGCCGTAATAGGTTCCGTCCGGATTTGTGTTCGGCCCGATGTAGAGTTCCATCGAGTTCACGATGTTGGTCAGGCGGGGATTTGTCCCATACTGGCTGAGGAGGGTGTCGATCAGGCGCAGCATCAGCATCCAGCCGGTGGTTTCATCGCCGTGCATGGTGCTGGTGAGCAGCACTTCCGGTTCTTTTTCCTCAGTGGCGACGTTATCCGAAATCTTGGCGACCAGGATGGCGCGGCCGTTTGCCGTTGTGCCTACGTTGATGATCTGGCAAAGCCCGGGGTAGTCGCTGGCAAAGCCGTTCATCATGCTCACATAGGCGTCGTAGGTGGGGTAGGTATCCCATGCCTTCACTTCGTTCACGCTGCCGCTCGTCTTGTGAGGATAGAGGCTGGCAGGATCGGGGAGGATCTGGGTGTTGTAGCCCAGTTTTCTGAATTCCGCCCATTCGCTGTCGTTGGCGTAGGCATAGACCCAGTTGCCTTTGACGTTGTCGATGGAGACGATCCGGGTCAGGTTTTGCAGTTCGCTCTTGTCCAGCAGTTCAAAGCGGAAGTAATACTGGGTCCACTCCCCTGCCACGAGGGGCAGGGAGAGTAGAACCAGAATGGTCAATATCAGTAGTTGTTTCATTTACCGACCTATCTTGGCGATCAGTCGCGCACGGCTTTCACATAGTAGAAGGCCATGGGCAGTTCGGTCAGATCGCTGAAGAGCAGATTCGCTGTCGTTCCAATCAGGGTGTAGGTTCCATAGGGATCCGTGGCACGGTACACTTGGTAGCTTTCCGCGTTGTCCACGGCGTTCCAGGTGACCTTGAAGCCGCCATCGACCTTGGTGATGGAGGTGATCACGGGAGCGTCGAGAGAGGTGATCTCGACCACGCTGATGGGCACAGGATTGTCTGTGGTGCCTATCACCTGGTTGTAGTTGAGGGTGTAGGTCTCGATGGCATCGTAGGCCAGAGAGGCGCTGTAGTCGTAGATCTTGAAGCTGACCTCTTCGCCGTTGGATGCCAGGTTCACAACCAGGGTCACGTAGGCGTTTCCGCCATTGGTCACCACATCCGCCACGCCGCGGCATTCGCTGCCCACAAAGGCGCCGACCACGTCGTTGAGTTCGGCTGCCACGCCATAGATGGTCACGATGCCGTGGATGGTGGCTGAATTGGGATAGACGACGGGTGTCCAGCCGGGCCCGGCCACTTCGTTGACGGTTACCACCACGCTGTCGTAGGCGTAGCTCTGCCCGTCATAGACGGAGAAGGTGATGGTTTCGCTGCCGGTCCAGTTCTGGACGGCGGTGAAGGTCACGTTCAATCCGTTGATGGCCACAAAGACGTTGGTATTGCCGCTGTAGCCCAGAGTGAGGGGATCGCCGTCCTCGTCGGAGACGTAGGAGTTGAAGTTCACCGTCAGGCTGCCGTTGCGGTCGAACGAGAAGCTGTCAGGCAGGTTGATGGTGGGAGCGTGGTTTCCGGTGTCCCAGACATCCATGGTGGCGCTCACGTCCAGAGTGGGACTGGCGGGATCGTTGGAATGGATGGTGAGCATCGCTTCATAGGTGCCAACAGCCATGCCGACCGCGGAGAAGTAGGCGGTGATGGTCTGGCTCTCTCCCGCGGCGATGTTGCCACTGAGAGGCTGTACGCTCAGCCAGGAAATGGGCGGGGAATCCTGGGTCAGCACATTGGAACCGGAGAGGGTGTGAGGCTCGGAACCGTAGATATCACCGTTCAGGGTCCAAGGCAGGGTGAGGTTGCCGCCGAAGCTGGAGCCGATGGTCACGTTGACTGTGGCGGAGGCAGATTGACCTCCCTGGATTACGCCGTAGCCGTAGGAGGTTTCACCGTGCCAGGTAATGGTCACGCCATTGCCGCTGGTCACATCCGGGGTCATATCTCCGCCGCTGCCGCCCACGAAGTTGGTGGCGCTGTTCACGGTGACCCCGGCGGGGAAGCTGATGATCACGTCTCTGAGCCACTCTACGTCCGTGCTGGCGTTGGTGGCGGTAAAGGTCCAGTCCACCGTGGTGCCGGGCAGGTAGCTGCTGGCGTCCAGGGTGAGGGTGCTGCCCGCGATGCTCTTCTCCTGAGCGGAAGCCGCTTGCAGCAGGTTGCCTGTTCTGGAGGGCAGTTCAGTCATGCTGATGCTGAAGGTGAGAGGCTGGCTTCCGGTGTTGGTGATGGTGAAGCTGTCCGTGCCTTCGGTGCCCACCTGCAGGTAGGCATAGAGGGCGTCGTTGTCGATATCGATGGTGGGTGGATTGTAGCCCGCGCCGCTCACCGCGATGTTGACGCTGGTGTTGTTGATGGAGTTGTTGGCAATCACCACGTTGCCGTTGTAGGAGGCCACGGCGGTGGGCGCGAAAGTCAGGTTGTAGGTCTTGGTAGCGCCGGCATTGATGCTGAAGCTCAAGCTGTTGCGGCTTTCCTTTCCGGCCAGCGGAGCTTCCGTGGAATTGCGTGCCGCAGCCACGGTGTAACCGGCGGGGGTGGTGATGGTGCCCGTAAGGGTCTGATCGCCACTATTTTGGATGGTGAAGGTCTTCGTGTCGGTGGTACCCACGGCCACATCGCCATAGGCGAGGGTTGTAGGATTGACCAGGATCACGGGGCCAGACTGGTTGGGAAGCAGGGTCAGCTTGAGGTTGGGACGGTAGGAGATGACGGTACCGCCGCTAAAGAGGTTGGTCTGGTCAGAATTGTCGCTTCTCGTGTAACGGTATCCGTTGGATACGGAAGTGTATTGGGTGGCGCCACTTGCATTGTAGGAACCGATCAGGCCAAAGGCGGTGTCCACCACGATGTTGTCTATCCCGTTCCAGAGGAAGGGGGTGGAGAGGGTGTACATGTTCCAGCCAGTGGCTGTAGGCTGGTAGGAGTCGCTGCTCCAGACCTGGGTGAGGCCCGTGGATATCCAGCTTGAGACGTCAGTTGCGTTGGTGTGTCCCATGCGGACAACGAAGTTGGGCATGACCCGGGCAGGCAGACCTGTTACGTTAAAACCGATCTGGGTGATATTGATGGGGCCGACCACTCCTGCGGCATTGAGTTCAGCGGCTGTATAAACCGACTGTCCGTGCAGGCTCTGATACCAGACGTGGATGGGGCAGGGATCATAAGTGCCGGTAGAATCAGTGCCGGTGCCGATGATGACTTCAGTGGGCACGATGGCAGAGGGTGTAGCCTGCACTGTGTCGGTGGGATCGGATACTCCGCCGGAATATACCGCTACAAGGTAGTAGCTGTAGGTGGTTTCGTTGACCACCGCGTTGTCGGTGTATGTGAGCCCGGTGACTGTGGTAAGCAAGCTTCCATCACGATAGATCCTGTAACCTGTGGGGGTACCAATGAGCGGTGCCTGCCAATTGAGTGTTACATAACCGTTACCTGGCACTGCGGTCAGCTCCCGCGGTGGATAGAGCATTCCCGGGGTGGGGAAGATCTTCAGCTTCAGGTTGGGCAGATTGGTGCTGGCAGTCAGCGAAGTAGGCTGGTAATTGTCGTTTCTGCTCTGCCTGGCCCGGGCGGGAGAGGCTGTGGTATATGTCCACATGGGATAGTTGGATATCCAGGCTTGGTTGCCTTTGATGGTGAGGATGGAGAGGTTGCTGCCATCATAGGCGAACTGGTTGTCCAGATCAACTTCCATCCAGCCGCTGGTGGCGGTGTTGGGCCAGACGCCGCTGTAAACCTGGGTGTAGCCTGTGGTGGAATAAGTTCCGTCCGCAAGGGTGTTGGAACTGGTGTTCTTCATATAGACGGTCACAGGATCGATGGGGTTCACATCGGCTCCGCTGGCTTTGTAGAAACCGATTGACTTGATAGTACCAGCAGTTCCGATCTCGGAAGCCAGGTAGATGGCTTCATGGCTGGAATGGTTGTAGTAGCGGTCGAGGGGGTAGCTCTGGGTGGAGGTGCCGTTGCCGATGACCACTTCCATTGGGGTGCCCACTTCCACGTTCACGGTGGTGTTGGCGCTGTACTGTCCCGCGACGGCGTTGAAGACGAAAGCTGCCTGAGTTCCATCCGTCATGGAAGAAGCGGCTGTCACGGTGAAACTGAGGGTGGTGTTGCCTCCAGCGGAAATAGCACTGAAGCTGGCGTTGCCGTTGTTGACCGTGATGCCTGGCGTGGCGCAGCTCATGGTGGCTGTCCCATTCGGGGAGGCAGCGCCGCCGTTGTTGTTAAGCGGCATGGTGATGGTCACGGTTTCACCAGGGTCGAGGCGTCCGTTGTTGTTACCGGTGGGATCGCTGATCGTCATGTTGCCAAAGGCCAGGGCGGGTGCGTTGATGGTCTGGGTGAAGTTGTGAGTCCAGGGGTTGTGGCCGCTCATGGTCATGGTGATGGTGAAATTGGCCACGGTGCCGTCGGGGACGTTGTTGGCGATCGTGATCGCGTAGGCATTGTTTGCCAGAACGGTAGCCCCGGCTGCCAGGCTGCTGATGCTGTGGCTGTTGTCAGTGATGGTGATGCCGCTGGTGGAGCAGCTCAGTATCGCGCTAACGTTGGTGGCGGGATCCACGCCCACGTTTTTGAAAGTGACATCGAAGTAGCCGCTTTCGTTGTATTCCGGAATGTCGTTATTGGCATCGTCATAAGCGACTTGGTCCACAGACATGAAGGGGCCTTGCGCCGCTATGACCGCTATATCGGCAATCGTGGTGATCCTGTTCTGAGCGGTAAGCACCAGTTTGGCTGTTCCGACTGAGGTGAAGGGGGTGATCGTCAGGGTCAGGTTGCCGGAGGCGTCGGTGATGCCGGAGCCGTAGATCACTCCATTCATGGAAAGGCCGACGCGGGTGTAGGGCGCGGCGCCGGTGATGGCATAACTGTTATTGCCGATCATGATCTGGGTGGGATAGTTGGCCGGATTGGCAGTGGGAACTCCAAGGTAGGGCATCAGGGAAGGGTCGCCCATGATGTGGTAAACTTCCCAGTAGTAGTTCGTGCGTGAGCTACCGCTTTGCTGCACCGCCAGGTTACCCGAGTAGATGGTCTCGCCGACGGTGGTGGCCCATTTGTCATAGGTTTCGCCGTGAGTGTGGAACATGGCGTCATAAGCGCCAAGTTTGGTGGCGTCATAAGGCGGGGCGGAACCGTCGATGTTGGTTTTGTAACCCACTGCCCAATAATAGTCTTCATTCCAATAGGTGCTGTTGGTGCCGCCGATGTAGGCCACTCCGCCGCCGTCGGCCTTGCGGATGACGGCTTCGCCGAAGCAGGGGCTGGAGTAGTCAAACTCGTTGGTGATGCAGCAGTTGCCCACCATTACTCCATATTTCCCGGAGTTAGTCATCGCATTGACGTCGGAGACGGTGAAGCTGGGGTCGTGCCAGGAGGTCTGGCTCCCGTGAGCGGTATAGACAATGTAGCCCCGGCCTTCATTGGCGTTGGCGATGATTTGCGCGTCACTGCTGCCGGAGGCGGGATAGAGATAGGTGTCGGAAGTGATGCCGTGGGCGGCATTGAAATACTCAGTGGTTGCGTAATTGATGGCGCCGTTGGCATGAGTGGGAGACCAGCTGGAATCCACTCCGGCGATGAGCACCGTCTTACCCAAATAACTGATGTCCGGCATCTGGGTCTTTTCAAAGGTGATGGTCTTGTTAATGATGTTGGCCAGTTCGGTAGTGCTGGAAACTGAGAAACGGCCGTGGTACATTTCTGGCATGTAGTCGCTGCCATTGAGGCGCACGTAGGTGAGGTCGGTCACGTGGGAGGAGGTCGCGCCGGAATTGGTGGCGACAGTGATGGTGCCGGATTCGTCACCGATGATCAGCAGGTAGGTGGGGGCTGGATCATCGGCGGTGGCTGCATCCCACAACCCCTGCATATAGTTCTTGATGGCGGTGGTATTGTTTGCCACGGTTCCGCCGCTGCCGACGGTCGCCACGATCACCGCGAAACCCTGCTGGGTTTTCCAGTCCACATAGCTCTGGATGTTGCTGGTGTAGCCGACCGGGCAGAGGATGACCATTTTGGTGGGATGGCGCACTTCTACGGTGCGGTTGTCCGCGTTCCAGTTGAAAATGGTTCTGCTGTAAAGTTGTTCAAACTCCCAGGAAGCTGTCCTGGCAAGCATGTCAGCGGTGGCGATGAGGTCTGGGTTGACAAAATCAACCCGGACATCCACATTTTCCATCACCTGGATACTGTTGGTGACGGGGTTGTAGCGCACCGGGTAAAAATCGAGGGCGAAAACCCGTACGCCGCGCATCATGCCCAGTTCCGTAACCTTCACCCAGTCGCGGTTGTTGAACTCGTCGAGGCTGTAAAGCCTTTCGTTCACCTCAAAGGGCAGGGTGGCGGGATCGGCAGCCCTGGAGATGGGCTCCTGCGCCGGAATGACGCGGTTTTGCAGTTTGCTGGCTTTGCTGTCCAGTTCCCGCGTGGATTGTGAATTGAGATAGAAACGGACTTCCGCGCCCAAAGGCACGGCGATAGTCCTGCGCAGCATGGGCAGCTTGGGCTCGCCCACGTCGTTGCTGAAGCCCCAGCCATCGATGGAAAGCTCGTCAAACGTGCCTTTTTTGGTCTGGACTTCAATGATTTTCAGGTCGCCAACCCGGAATTGTACGTCAAAACCGAGGTCGCTGTTGTTGAGAAGCCTGGCATGATTGCCAGAGGAGGAGAGATTGACCTGCCGGTCTGCGGCAGATAGCGCGAAAGCGCAGGCAAGGATCAGCCCGATGAGCAGAATCACTTTGCCGGGGAGCTTAATTTTCATAAGTATCTCCTTATGTAGTGTAATATTAACGCGCTTAATGATGCCGGAAGCGCAATGCCGCCGACATCCAAGATGGAATCAAACAAAACGGATCTAACTATAATTGAAACATTCAAATTCTGTCAATCAAAAACACCGCGCCTGGGGCGATGGTGCCGTGATCCAGTCTTTTTATAGTATCCACAAATTACACAAATTAACACGAATTAAAAACATAATACAAGGACAAAAATCCAAGATAAAACGAGCACCCGACTCAGAAACAAGCCACACCAAACCATAGAGCTGCGTCATCACGGCCTGCGAGCCGTGATCCAGTCTTTTAGAATAATCATCCACGAATTACACGAATTAAAAGAACAAAATAAGGGCAAATCATTACACCAATCCGCGCTCATCTGCGCCTTTTATCCGCGTAAATTTGCGTGAACCGCTTGACCTATGATCCAGTGTCCTCCGTATGCCACAGAGACCGTGGGTCTCTTCCAAACAGGCAACTCCGTTGCCTCTGCCGACAGACTTCGGCAGCCCTTAAATTATCCGCTCCATACCTCTCCGTTCCTGTATCGCTATCATTTGAGGCCACAAGGGATTAGCCTATCATCCTTAGGTATGCGGTTGCGAAGTTAAGGATGACCCCAGGATAACCCCTGCCGGAAGACAGGATTGATATGGGGGAGAGGCGGGATTGGCTCAGGAGACCCGCACCATGATACGCCGGGCGATGCGACGGTCAAGCACGTAGCGGGCGTCACCCACGGCTACCACCAGGTTTGGTTCCCCCAGGTCGTTGCGGAAGGCTGTGACCCTGGTTCCGGAGGTGAGGCCGCGCTCGATGGTGCGCAGATCTTCGTTGCAGGTGATGATGGCCTCCTGGCCTGTGGAAAGCAGGGCGAGGCTGATGCAGTCGCCTTTGCCGCAGCGGCAGTTCCGGGCGGAGGGGAAGAAGCGCCTTCCGAAGCGGCGTAATCTGGCACGGTTGCGATTAGAGAGCATGTTTATTACCTATAAATTTCATTGAGAGATAGAGAGCGGCACCCAGCAAGAGGGAGATGCCCAGCCACAGCCAGGAGCGCGGGTTGAAAGCCAGAACCTGATAGGCCACGGTGGCAACTATCCAGGCCAGGGCAGTGAGATAGAAGAAGGCGAGCAGCATCCAGCGGCGCCCGTGTTCGCGGAAGAGAATAGCCAGAGTGGCGGCGCAGGGCGAATAGAGCAGAATGAAGATCAGATAGGCAATGGCGGAGGCTGTTCCGCCAAAGGCGGCGCGGATCGCCTCGTCACCGGCATAGAGTCCAGAGAGGCTGCCCACGATCGCTTCCTTGGCAAAGAGACCGGAGACGAGGGCCACCGACGCCTGCCAGTTGGAGCTTCCCAATCCCAGGGGAGCCAGCAGCGGGGCGAGCAGCCTGCCCGCCAGTTCCAGGATGCTGATGCTTTGGCCGCCGTGGAAGGGATCCGGCACCCGCAAGACCTGCAGGATGTTCACCAGCACGATCACCAGCAGGATGGTCTTGCCGGCGCGCAGGATGAAGTCTTTCAGGCGGTGCCAGGTGTGCATCAGCATGGCGTTGAGGGTGGGCAGGTGATAATGGGGGAGTTCCATCACAAAGTTTCCGGGCTGGGTCTTGAAGAGGGTTTTCTTAAGCGCCAGGGCGAAGAGCAGACCCATCACGATGCCGAAAACGTATAGTCCGAACACCACCAGATGTGCGCGGCGCGGAAAGAAGATCAGGGCCAGATAGGTGTAAACCGGCAGCTTGGCCCCGCAGCTCATAAAGGGCGTGAGCAGCGAGGCGAAGACGCGGTCGCGCTTGCTTTCCAGGGTGCGGGTGGCCATGATGGCGGGAACGGTGCAGCCAAATCCCACAATCAGGGGGATGAAGGCCTTGCCGGGCAGTCCCACCCGGCGCATGAACTTATCCGCGATAAAAGCCGCGCGCGCCATGTAGCCGCTGTCCTCCAAAAAAGAAAGGCTGAGAAAGATGAAAAAGATTGGCGGGATAAAGGTTCCGATGGTGGCAATGCCTCCGCCCAGGGCATCAGAAAACAGAAAGACGAACCACTTGGGCAGGCCCAGAGAGCGAAGCAGAGTTCCCCACTGATCCACCAGCAACCAGTTCAGGCCGGAGTCGATCAGGCTGATCAGAGGGGCGCTGGCGCGCACCGACAGCATAAAAACCAAAAACATGACCAGCAAAAAGATCGGGCCTCCCCAGAACCCGCTCAGGGCGAAGCGGTCGATCCTGTCCGAGATGGTCTGGGGCTGGTGCGGTTTGCGCCTGACCACGTCCTTGACCAGGCCGCGGATAAAGCCGTAACGGTCGTCCGCCAATACTGCCGCAACGTCCTGGCGGCGGTGCTTTTCCACGCCCAGGGTAACTTTTTCCAGAGCCTGCCTGCCCTCCGGGGGCAGTTGTCCCGTAAAGGCGGGATCCCTTTCCAATAGCCTCAGCAGCAGCCAGTGGCGGGGAAGTTCATCCCAGGCGGGAGGATAGCCGCTTTCCCTGGCAGGGTCGAAAACGATTGCCTCGATGGCCGCCATGCTCTTTTCCACCACTTCGTCGTAGCGCACGGTTGCCGGAGTCTGCGATTTGTCCAGCCTGCTTTCCAGGAGGTAGAGCAGGGGATGGGCGTCGAAGCGTCCCGCCATCGAGACCGGAATCACGTCCACTCCGAGGTGTTCGGCCAGGTGCTCATGCTCGACCCGCAATTCGTTGCGCTCGGCGATGTCCACCATGGAAAGCAGGATCAGCAGCGGCGCGCCCAGCTCCATGAGCTGAACGGTGAGATAGAGGTTGCGCTCCAGGTTGGAGGCGTCCACGATGTTGACCACCAGATCGGGCTTTTTTTGCAGCAGATAGTCCCGGGCCACTTGTTCGTCCGGCGAAGTGGCGGCCAGGGAATAGATCCCGGGCAGGTCAATCACCTCATAGCGTTTGCCCTTGAAAAGGAAGTAGCCCTGTTTGTGTTCCACCGTGACGCCAGGCCAGTTTCCGACAGACTGGTGGCTGCCGGTGAGGGCGTTGAAGAGGGTGGTCTTGCCCACATTGGGGTTGCCCGCGAGGGCGATGACGGGGTTGTTCTTGCTCATGGTCTATTGAGAATCATTCGCGCTGTTTTGGCATTTCCAGCAGAGTCCCTTCACCTCGACGCTGGTCTCCTGGGTCTCGAATTTCAGGTTGCGGGCTTCCCGCGCCAGGATGGGGTCCACGCTGTCCAGAGGGGTTTCCTGCACCGCGCCGCAACGGACGCAAACCCAGTGGGCGTGGCGGGGATGGCCCCAGATATGCTCATACATGCCACGCGCGCCGGGACGGGGAGAGGGTTGGATCAATCCTGCTTGCAAGAGCAACGGCAGGGTGCGGTAAACCGTGGCCAGGGAGATATCCTGACTGGCGGAGCGCAATACCTGATGCAACTGCTCGGCGTCAAAATGCTCGTGCAGGCTGAACACCGCCTCCAAAATCAAGCGCCGGCTGGCGGTCAGCTTCATCTTGCGGCTGTTCAGGTAGGTGTCGAAAAGCTTGGTATAATCTTCCATAAGTTCATCCTCAAATGAGAATCAGTCGCAAGCTATTTTGCCCTTGGATTTCTGTCAAGCCCGATCCATGGCTTACGGGGACTTAACAATGCTTTTAAAACACGTCAGGCGCAAACCCTCACTGAAAATATCAACTTGTTCTCACTTGAACAATTATTGCTATCACATTTCTGGCAAGAAAGACATGAAATACAAACATTGTTTTGTTTTGATTGGGCATTTGAAGCTTTGGAAATGAAATCTGATGTTTTTCAGTGAGGGTAGATGTTTGCTGAAGCAGTAATGTTATTATATTGATTGGCTTATTGCAATCATTTAATAATAGGGTCTATGAACTTAAGCAACTAAATAATTCTTGACAAATAATCCAAGCCTCGATAAGTGGAGTCTAATATGTGAATTATTAGGAACATGTTGCCTGGGCTTGACTGGAGAAGATGCACTGCAAGCGTTTTGTGTTCTGGCTTGCGGGACATCATTGGTCACGGGGCGTAGGCAACTGCTTCCATCCGTGTAGAAATAATAACCAAGGTTTTTAGGAAAAAAAAATGACTAAGGATGGAGGATCTTTATGAAAAAGATCGCATTGTTTGTTTTGTCCCTGGCGCTGATGCTGGGGGTTTGTTCTGTGGCTACGGCTGCGACGATCACGGTTGGGGCATATGAATATGCGCTTACTTATTTACCAATCCGGACTTACTATGGATACAGCTATACGCAACAGATAGTATCCCAGTCAGAGATCAATACGTCTGGAAGTATCACAAAATTGCGTTTCTATTGGTATGACGGGTATAACAATAATAGCAATAATTGGACCATCTACATGGGCCATACCACAAAAACAGCCTTCGCTTCTACATCCGACTGGATTCAAAGTTCGGCCATGACTCAGGTTTTCAGCGGAACGGTTACATTCCCCAGCTCTCAAGGATGGATGGAAATAACTCTGAATACGGCGTTTAACTATAATAATACGCAAAACTTAGTCATAGCTGTTGATGAGAATGCCGCTGGTTATGCTACTAATAACGGTAGATTTGTTGCTGCTCAAACTACTTCGAATACTTGTATTTACTACTACGATGACAGCACCAATCCTAATCCTGTAAGTCCTCCAACAGCAGTTGGTACAGCTGCGTATAAGAATTATCTTCAACTTGAAATCACTACTCCCGCCGGTCCTATGTTCAGCATCAGCCCCAACGAAACCAGCCATGGCTTTGGTGACGTTTTAATTGGCGACTACATAACTCAGGAATATGTGATCAGCAACGCCGGCAGCGGAGGCAGCGTCGATATCACCACACCCTTAGCAGTCACTGGTGACAGCTATTTCAGCATTGTCCGCCAACCTTTGAACACTTCTTTGGCGGCGGGCGACACCACGTCCTTCGTGGTGAAATACTCTCCCACGACTCTTGGCAGCCACAGCGGCTCTTTGACCATTACCTATGGACTGGCCAAAGCAACCCATACCATCAGCTTCAGCGGCAGAGGAGTAACCACTCCGGTGACCATGTTTGAAGAGGATTGGGAAAGCGGCTCCGATGGCTGGACTATCGTGAACGGGACCCAGACAAACAAATGGCATCTGGGTACTGCCACCTATTCCAGCGCCAGCCATTCCATGTACATCAGCAACAACTCTGGCGCCAGTAACGCGTACACTTTGACGGCAGCCTCGGTTGTGCACGTTTACCGCGATATTGCCTTCACCGCGGGCGTGGACGGGTTCGATTTTGAGTTTGATTTCAAAGGATATGGAGAAGCTAATTTTTCTGATGCCATGGATGTCTATTTATTGCCTACATCAGTAACCCCTATAGCCGGTACTGATCTCTTTGGTAGCTACCAAGATTATTATCTGTTTTCCACTTATCTGCAATCAAATTGGGTTTCTGTGGGGGATGTATTGGACAGCTCATACGCCGGAGGTACCTGGCGCCTGTGCTTCCAGTGGTACAACGATTCCAGTGCTGGCACACAACCCCCCGCGGCCATCGATAACATTAAGATATCGCATCAGCCTACTGGTTCGATAGTACTCTCTGACGACAGCTGGGACTATGGACTGGCTTTCATCGGCGCCAGCAACTGCACGCCGCGGGTCTTTACAGTCACCAACGTCAGCGGCAATACTGTCAATATCGCCAATGCTGCAACCATAACCGGAACCGACGCGGAGCATTTCACCCTTACAGACAGCAACAGCTATCCTCTGGCCATAGGCTCAGGCCAGTCCGCCTCCTGGACTGTGAAATTCACACCCACTTCCTGGGGCGAGAAAGACGACGCCTATCTGAACATCATAGACGATTCCGCCAAAGCCGGTCTGAAGATGGTGGTCAGCCAGCCGAACGCCAGTCCTTGCCTGGCGACTAAAACTTACCATGCTTCGGCCAGTCTGAACAACCCGGCAAGCCACATCAGCCCCAAAGGAACCCTGGTGTATGACAAGACCGGGCCAGATCAATACTTGCGTCAAAAACCAAATGGCTCCGCATCAATCAAGGAAATCCGCCATGCCAACCCAGCCCCGGCCAGTCCCAAAGCCACCAACAGCATCAGCCTGCGGGGCTTTGGCGTGGAAGGCATTATGGAGGACTACTTTGAAGCCTACAGCCACCGTGATCAGAGCTTCGGTTACTGGACCCTGTATGACAAGGACCTGGAGCCCACCCATGGTATCTATGTCGGGGGAGTAGAGTATTTCGCGCCCTACACCGGCTCTTTCATTATTTTTGACGACCAGGCTGTGCCGCAACTGAGTAGTGAGGACTGGATGGCGTATTCCGGCGACAAGTGGGTCGGTTCCTTCGACGTGGCCACCGCCGGCGTGCTTAACGACGACTGGTTGGTGACCCCGGCTTTGAATTTCGACAACGACCCCCGCATCAGCTTCTTTGCCAAGTCGCCGAATGCATCCTATAGTCCTGAGCGCTTCAAGGTTTACTACTCGACCACCGGAGATGCCTATTCCAACTTTGTGGGCAACTACGTGGCAGGCAGCGCCACCACCTGGATTGAACCGCCCACGGAATGGACCAAATATGAATACTCCATCCCGGAGCTTGCCAACCGTACAGGCTGGATCGCTATCCAGTGCGTTTCGGACGATTCGTGGGTGCTGCAGATTGACGACTTCGTGGCCGGGCATCGTTCCCTTTATGACGTTGATCCGCCCATGGTTACAGAGTTGCTGAACGTTGGCGCCACTTCCACCGTCACCCTGACGGTCACCAATATCAGCTCTTCCGCCTGGAGCACCACCGGTTTTTCCGACACCGCCACCTGGCTCACTTACAACCACGCGACCGGTTCCATCGCTGCGGGCGACACCATCCAGATCGTGCTGAACTTCAATGCAACCGGACTCATCGCCAACCAGACCTATTCCACCGATTTTGTGATCACCACCGATTTCGGCACCATCACTGTGCCGGTGACCCTCACGGTGCTGGCTGCCAGCAACATCATACCGGTTAATCCGCGCATGGTGGCGCAGTGGGAAGACGCCGTGGGAGTGGGCATCAGCTGGGATTACTATAATACTGGCAACCCTCAAGGATACAAGTTCGGTGTGCCGGATGCCCTGATCGTGGAGTTGTCGCAAACAACCACCGTGTTCATTGCCTGCGAAGCAAGTCAAGTAACGGACTGCAGCAATTATCTGACAGGCATTGGCGCCAACATGGGCAACTGCAAATTCATCAACTTCCCCACCAACACCTACTGGGCGCGTGACTGGGGCCCCTGGCATATCTTCCACGGGGATTCCCGCGGCCGCGAAATGAGCCTGGTGGATTTCGCCTACAACCGTCCCCGTCCTCTGGATGACGCGGCGGCTGGCTACATCAACGACTATCTTGAGGCCAATTATCCCACCAACTATGACAACAGGGTGTTCAATGCGCCTATAATTCATACCGGCGGCAACATCATGACCGATGGCAACGGCGCCGCGATGTCCACCAATCTGGTGCGCGACGACAATGACGGCGAACCTGTCAATACCGGCACACCTACGCCGTGGTATAATTACACCGAAGCCCAGATAGCGGCAGTCATGCACGATTTCCTGGGTATCGACAACTACATGATCTTCCAGGATCCGGACACCGACCTCAATACAACCTTGGACCATATGGACTGCTGGTGCAAGCTGCTGGATGTGGACATCGTTATGATCCAAAGGGTGCCCGAAAGCTCAAGCGAATACCAGCTTACCGAAAACGCGGTGACCGACTGGGCTACCCGCGCCTCCAGCTACGGCGAGCACTTCCCCTACCGCGTCCATCGCGTGGATGAAGTCCCAGAGGTGACCAACTACGCCAACAGCTTCATCCACAACCGCAAGATCTACATCCCCGCCTATGGCGGAAACTATGCCTCTCTGGATGCCGCCGCAATAGCCGCCTACCAGACTGCCATGCCTCAGTATGAGGTGCAGGGTTACATGGCAAAACCCTCTGATCCCTGGTTGTCCTCCGACGCGTTGCACTGCCGTATCAACACGATCTGGGATGCCCAGATGGTACATATCTGGCACCATCCGCTCTGGGGTTCGGTGCCGCCAGCCACGGACGTCGTCCTGCCCATCGAGATCACCAGTTTTAACGCGCTCGACGCCGACAGCACCTATGTAACCTACCAGATCTATGATGCCGACACCGGCACTTGGGGCGCCTGGGTGGATGTTCCGCTCAGCATGATCGATCCTGCCAACCCTACCGGTTATTGGCAGAACCTGGGCAGTAATGATTACACTATGACCATCCCCGGCGTCAACCTGGCTGTGGGCGATTCAATCCACTACGCGATCATTGCCAACGATATTTACGACAACGAGCACTGGCTGCGCCTCAACCGCAGGCAGGACCCCTTCGTGTTGGATGTGCGCGCCACCCAAACTCTCAATGTGTTGTCGCAGGATGAGGACGGCAATCCCATCACCGGCTACACCATTTACCGGAACGGCCTTGACACCGGCGAGGAAACAGGCCACACCTTTACCAACAACGCTCCCGGACAACTGGCTGGAACTTACTCCCTGTCCTCACCTCCCCCAGGTTATGAATGGGAACAGACCACCATCTATGTGAGTGCCAGCGATTTCAACCAGAACAACAATTACACGGTGACCATCATCTTCAAATTGCGTCCAGTGCAGACCCCGGTCGAACTCTCCTCCTTTACGGCTTCGTTCACCGTGGATAACTATGTGAGCCTCACCTGGGTCACCCAATCCGAGACAGGGGTGCTGGGCTTCTACATCCTGCGCAACACCCAGGACAACCTGGCCAACGCGGCTGTGATCAGCCCGCTCGTGCCTGCCACAAACACCTCGCAGCAGCAGGTTTATACCTATACGGACAAAGAACTCTACGAGGACGGCACCTATTACTACTGGCTGCAAAACTCCGACATGGACGGCAGCATCAACTACCACGGGCCGGTGAGCATCGATTACACCGTTCAGGGCAGTTCCACACCCCAGATTCCTCTGGTTACGGAACTGAAATCGGTCTTCCCCAATCCCTTCAATCCGATCGCTTACATACCCTATAGCATCGGCAAAAACGAAGGCCCGACGGACGTGAGCTTCCGCATCTACAACTCCCGCGGCCAACTTGTCTTCAGCAAGGATATCAAAAACCAGAATACCGGCACGCACCAGATCCAATGGCATGGCAAAGACAACAACGGCAATGCCTGCGGCACTGGTCTCTACTTCGTGCGTATGGACGTGGGCGGCAAGAGCTACACTCGCAAAGCCGTGCTGATGAAATAACAATAAACAAACGATCCTCTGATCCTACAGGACCCGGCTGCAAACCGGGTCCTTTTTTGCTATTGGAACAGATTCTATGAGAGGTGGAAAGGTATCCCAAAACAAGTCCACCAGGCTATATACTGTGTCATCCCGGGCTGTCGGGGTCCTCGCCAAAGCGCGCAGCGGTTTGGTGGGGTGACTTGACCCGGGATCCAGTCTTTTAATATCATCCACAAATTACACAAATTACACAGATTAAAAGAGAATGAAAGTGTAAACACCCGACCCGGAAACAACCACCACCCAGACTACACACTGTGTCATCACAGCCTACCGGGGTCCTCGCCGGATCGGTAACGATCCGGTGGGGTGGTTTGAGCCGGGATCCAGTCTTTTGAAAACAACCAGCCAGCCCCGAAACAAAACAACACCAAACAATAATCCGCGCCAATCTGCGTCTTTTCTATTATCCGCGTATATCCGCGTGAACCGCTTGACCCGTGATCCAATCTTTTGAATCGTTTGAAGTCCGAGCCGGCTTTGTAATTGGATGTAGTTGTGAAGCTTACATTGCCGGCTTGAACTCCAAACTCGGCCAGCACGGAGTTCAAAGAGCCTTTCCCTGCTGCAAATATCCATCAGACGCCTGGGCTCTTTGGACTTCGTGCGTAAGAAAGAACCCAAATCCAAAGCTACTGCCCCTAATCCCGCTGGGACTTCGTGCGGAAGAATGCTGCGTCCGACGAACTGTAACAACAATCTAACTAACATCCTTACTAATCTTTCCTAGTTACCTAAGACAATGGGGCACATTA
>MTKY01050879.1_pt1 | contig 24837 bp, 20 predicted proteins | sample 1042731 | NCBI WGS metagenome assembly MTKY01 (sample SAMN06212206, study PRJNA360538) | anaerobic digester metagenome | biome: Wastewater treatment plant; material: sludge; isolation source: anaerobic digester fed with sludge from wastewater treatment plant | place: Denmark: WWTP Soeholt ... | reverse complement strand
CGCCACGGAAGGCGCGAGTCAATCCAGCACGACCGAGTACGCTTGCCCAATTTCCCCGGGCTTTTTTGTCTCTGCGTTCCATCAAAAGCGTTGCGAACGGAACGCCCAGAATCTAAAATCCAATCACGCGGCGGCTGATTTTTGGTCGCTGGTGCCACCGCAAGTGGCTGGTGGGCGCCGTGTCGCTGGCTGGAGTTGCATCCGGGAAGAAATGTTTCTTCTTCGGTCGACGCGTTCGGCGCTTGTTGGATTGAGTGAGTCCGGATCGGATAGGCTTGGCCAATCCGGAATTGACAGGATTCCATCTTGAAATACATCGATATCGACACCCTGAAAAGCATCGACACCGCGGCCTTTCGCGCGGTGAGACCCTTTCCGTGGATCAACCCGCAGGGCTTTTTGACCGACGAAGGTCTTGCAGAGCTCACTTCGAATATGCCCGACATTTCCCTGTTCGAATCCACTTTTGGGTACGTCCGCAAGAACAATCAGGCCAAACATCGCCGCTATACCCTCGAGTACGACGACGGACTGGACATCTCTCCCGCCTGGGAAGCATTCATCGCAGAGCTGCGCAGCCCGGAATACCGGCAATTCGTGAACGAGATGATGGGCACGAAACAGATCAGTCTACGGATGCATTGGCACTACGCCCCCACCGGCTGTGATGTGTCGCCGCACTGCGATTCCCAGGTAAAGCTCGGCTCACATATCTTCTACATGAACACCCGTGACGAATGGGATTCTGCCTGGGGCGGTCAAACGGTGATCCTCGATGACCAAGGCCGGTTCCCGAGCGATTCGGCGCCCGCCTTCGACGACTTTGATCAGGAATGGGTCGCCGAAACGATGGACAATCACAGCGTCATTTTTGGCCGTAGAGGCAATTCCTGGCACGGCGTCAGGACCATCAACGCTCCGGAAGGAGCGATGCGCAAGATTTTTATCCTGGTTTACGAGGATGCCCGACCTCTCAAGCTTTTGAGAAAGCGCATGAAACGTTTGCTGACCGGAAAATCGACCGATATCGAGGCGGAACGACTTCGGAAGAACTGGGTCTGAGTGGGCTTCCAGCCCGAGAATCGGGGGTTGGCTGCGAGAAATTGGCGTGGTGGAAGGGAAAAGAGGGGGAAAAGGGGACGGATTTATTTATTCTGAGTGACCGAGGTGACCCGCCCAGCAGGCGGCCGAGAAAGCTGACATTGCTGCGCAGGGAGGAGTAGTCGGGCTGGTCGGAAATGCTGTCCATTTGCCTCGCCTGGTGCCTGCGCGAATTATGCCGGTGCTTCGCTCGTCGGGCGCAGTGATGCGGCCTTCATCGTTATAGGTCGGCGCCCGGACCGGCGGGTCAGGGGCAATGGCGGGCAGGGTGCGCGAACCCCAGGTTCTGGAGCCCGCGCGCATCCTGCTGCAGTATCTCGGCCGCGATTTCTATTCCATCAATCTAGGATAAATCTGTCCCCATATTCGCATACGCCGCCTTTATCGCACTCAATCCGCTGTATTGCGCCGAGGGCACCAGCGACGACCTGATCCAGCCCGGACGCGACAGTTACTGGATATTCGAAGCGGGCAGCAAGACCAGCGATGCCGGTTTCGGGGAACTCCAGCAGCGCATCATGTCCAATCCCCTTCGCTACGAGGACGGCCGGCTTGGTTACTCGAGCAGCGGGTGCGAGCTGGAACTGCAGTACCAGGGAGAGTTCCGTATTGATAATGTTCCTCGGGACCTCGAGTACCCGCGCTTTGACTCGCCGTACGTGCAGGCGCCGAGGAAACCAGAGACAATCACCATTACCCACGACGAAAAGTCGTTGCACCTGGATTTCTACGGGCTGAAACGGGAGATGGGGGTGCCGGCAGCTTAACTGCAGGCCATGGGCTGGAGCTGCACAAACCAGGCTCAACGGCCAGCAGGTAATCCGCGCTCAGAGCATTGGCGGCGTACGGATCATTGGCCGTGGTCTTCAGCTCCCACGTGCCGGTGCTCGTGGCCTGCGAGTAGCCATCATCGTTGTTCTTGATCGCCGGGGCCGACGGCTTCTCCTCGCGACTGGCGATAAACGCGAGTGGCAGCGTATCCAGGTACACATAAGCAGTAGGTGCGCGCGTCCGGATATGTCATTGTTCGACCGCTGACCCGGCCGATCTTCCATCGATGCAAACCAAGTTCGCCGGTGCCTGCTTATCCCGCTAAAATGCAGTCCGTCATTCCTGGATCCACCATGCATTCAATCGAACTCGATGATGGACGGCGGGTGCCCTACAGCATCCGCGTGTCGCGCCGCAGTCGTCGGGTGCGGCTGACGATCGATCCGCGCAATGGCGTGGTGATGGTGACACCGCCGGGCGTGGACCGGCAGTGGCTGACGGAGCTGGCCGCGAGCTGGCGTGGCTGGGTTGCGACCCAGATCGATCAGATGGGCATCGGCGAGCTGCAACCCACGACGGGCGACCGCGTCGCATTGCCTGATTGCATTGAACTCGCTGCGCTGGGTGAGCGCTGGGAGATCTGCTATCGCTACACGCCTTCGGCCGCGGCGAGGGTGCGCCAGAGCGGAGCGGGTCGTTTGCTGCTGAGCGGTGATTGCGCGAACCACGGCGCCTGCCGTCGCGCATTGGTACGCTGGCTCGGTCGTCGTGCACGCGAGGTGCTGCCTGCATGGCTGGAGGAGGTCTCGGCCGCGACCGGGCTGCCTTTTTCCAGTGTCGTGATCCGTGCCCAGCGCAGCCGTTGGGGAAGTTGTTCGGCGAAGGGTGATATCAGTCTGAATTACCAGTTGCTGTTCCTGCCCCGGGAGCTCGCGCGCCATGTGCTGCTGCACGAACTCTGTCATACCGTCGAGCTGAATCATTCGGCGCGGTTCTGGCGCACAGTGCACCGCTTCGAGCCCGAACTCGAGCGGATGCGCAAGGATATGCGGCGTTCGTGGTCGCATGTTCCCGCCTGGGTGAACGAAGCCGCCTGAGACCGGGCGCCGGTCGGCGTGCAAATTCGCTGTGCTATGATTCGCGCCCCAAACCGGGACGGGGAATACACGATGGCTGGTGATCCGATGGATCTCGGGCAAATGGCAACCGAGGCGGAACTCGTCAAGGCGTTTCTGCATGCGCGGCACCCGGTCGAGTTGTCGCAAGCCGAAATCGCAGGTTACAAGACCCGGATCAGCGCGCTGCTGCGCGAAAAGAATGCCGTGCTGGTGGCGCACTATTACACCTCTCCGCTGGTGCAGGCGCTTGCCGAGGAGACCGGCGGAATCGTGTCGGACTCGCTGCAGATGGCGCGTTTCGGTCACGATCATCCGGCGAGCACCCTGGTGGTTGCCGGGGTGCGCTTCATGGGCGAAACCGCCAAGATCCTGACTCCCGCCAAACGCGTCCTGATGCCGACGCTCGAAGCCACCTGTTCGCTCGATGTGGGCTGCCCGCCCGATCTTTTTTCCCGCTTCTGCGACGAGCACCCGGAGCGCACGGTGGTCGTCTATGCCAACACCTCGGCCGCGGTGAAGGCGCGCTCCGACTGGGTTGTGACGTCGAGCATTGCACTCGATGTGGTGGAGTACCTCGGCAGTCGCGGCGAGAAGATCCTGTGGGCGCCGGACAAGTATCTCGGCTCCTGGGTGCAACGTGAAACCGGTGCCGATATGGTGCTGTGGGACGGCAGCTGCATCGTTCACGAAGAGTTCAAGGCCAAGGGTGTGGAAGACCTGTTGAGGGTCTACCCGGACGCTGGCGTGCTGGTGCACCCGGAATCGCCGCAGCCGGTGATTGCCCTTGCCGATGTGGTGGGCAGCACCACGCAGATCATCGAAGCGGCGCGCAAGCTGCCGCATCCGCGCTTCGTGGTGGCAACTGATCAGGGAATCTTCTATCAGCTGCAGAAGCAGGTGCCGGACAAGGAATTCATCATTGCGCCAACCGCGGGCGAGGGCGCGACCTGTCGCAGCTGCTCGCACTGCCCGTGGATGGCGATGAACGATCTGCAGGCGTTGCTGAGCACCCTGGAGCAGGAAGACAACGAAATCGAGGTGGACGAGCAACTCGCCGCCAAGGCCATGCTGCCGTTGCAGCGCATGCTGAATTTCTCGCGCGAACGCCATGTTGCGGTGCGCGGCAACGCCTGAAATCCGTCTCGTCTACAAATCGATTTCCTGGCGCATTTCCTGGATATCCGCAATCCGCGCCTGCACGCTCGCGCTGGTGTGGAAGTTGCCATCGGCGAGGTCGAGGGCATAGCCGAGCTGGCGCTCGGCGCGATCGAGGGCCCCGTTGAGGATGAAATATTCCGCCCGCGCGCGATGAACATCGACGATGTTGCCTGCCAGCCCGTGGGTTTCGGCCAGTGCGTACCACACCTGCGGATCGTCGGGGTGGAGCTTTGACTGGCTGACCAGCACCCGTTCGGCGGTTTTTGCATCGCCGGTTTTCAGCAGCGCGTCGGCATAGCTCATCGAGAGCGGCCGGTTGTCGGGATTCAGAGCCAGCAGCTTGCGCAGGCGGGAAACGGCATCCGCGGCCCTGCCCGAAGCGACGTCGATATCGGATGCGGCGAGCGTGAAGGCAATGTTGCCGGGGTAGTTCTTCAGCAGCGGCGATAGCTCGTTGCGCGCGGCCTCGAGTTCGTTGGCGCGGGTGAGCGCAAGCACCAGTCCGTAGACATTGCCGATCGCGAGACCGCCGTCCTTTTCGATCTCCGCGCGAAAGCGCTTGATGGAGTAGCCCGGCGTCTCGTCGAAGCCGACCTGTACCCGCGCCTGCATCAAGCCGAAATCTTCGCTGTCCTGGCGCCCCTGGTCGGAGTAGTTGCGGGCGCGGTTCTGGGCATCGGCGACGCGGCTCTCGGTGACCGGGTGCGAAAGCAGGAATTCCGGCGGCCGGCGCGTGTTGTAGCGCATTGACTCGAGCATGCGCGAGAACATCCGGGGCATGCCGTTGGCGTCGTAGCCGGCATTCACCAGGGTCAGCATGCCGATACGGTCGGCTTCGCGTTCGTGTGAACGGCTGAAGCGCAATTGCTGCTGCTGGATGGCGGCCTGGCTGGTGGTGATCGCCGCCATTCCCGCATCGCCGCCCGCCGTGGCCGCGATCACCAGGCTGGTGAGCAGCGCGAGCATGTTGGGCACCGCATTGCGCTTGGCTTCCTCCACGCTGCGCGCGAAATGGCGCTGGCTGAGGTGCGCCAGTTCGTGCCCGATCACCGAAGCCAGCTCATCCTCGTGCTTGGCATAAAGCAGCAAGCCGTCATGGATGCCGACCACCCCGCCGGGTACGGCAAAGGCATTGATCGTCGGGTTGTCCACCACCACCACCGTCAGATGCGCATCCGAGAGCTGGCTGTGCGCCGCGAGATCGAACACCACATGCTCCAGGTAATCCTCGAGCAGGGGATCGGAAACGGTGCGCACCTGGCTGCGGAACATGCGCAGCCAGGCCTGGCCGATGCGGCGTTCCTGCTGCGGAGATACATAGGCCGAGGATGTGTCACCAAGTTCCGGCAGTGCAATATCGACCGCCGTCGCCGGTGCCGCGACATGGCAGCACAGCACGGCAAAGCCGCAGACGAGCGCCGCGCGCACAAAGCCTCTGGAACGTGGAGCGGGTTTCAGCAACGGGGAGCAGGTCCTGTGCATGTGCCTGGAAATGTCGGGAGCTTTGAGTGCCTGCAGCGCAAATAATTCCCTCCTTGCGCGCAATGCGTTGGGCTGCCCGGAAGCCGCGCGTATACTAGCATGCCGATCCGTGACCACCAGTGCCGCCGATGCAACTGCCGATTGACGAAGTGGATGCCCGTGGCATGTCCTGCCCGTTGCCCCTGCTGAAGGCCAAGAAAGCCCTCAATGCGCTGGGGCCCGGGGCGTTGCTGCGGGTGCTCGCGACCGATACCGGTTCGGTGCGTGACTTCCGCGTGTTCTGCGAGCAGAGCGGCAATGTACTGCTCGAATCCACGGAACTTGACGGCGTTTACAGCTATCTGCTGCAGAAGCGCGCGAATTCGACCGGCGCTGCCCCCCGATGCTGAAAATCGTCCAGAAGTGGGTCGATCGCTATTTCGCCGAAGAGGAAGCGGTGATCCTTCTGCTGTTGCTGCTCGGATCGCTGCTGGTCATTGCCACCATCGGCGATGTGGTGGCGCCGGTGATAGCCAGCATGGTGCTTGCGTTCATGATGCAGGGCGTGGTCGGCCAGCTTGCGCGCCGCGGCCTGCCCGAGCCGCTGGCGCTGGGGCTCGCTTTCGCACTTTTCATCGGTGCGTTCCTGCTGTTTCTGTTGATCCTGCTGCCGCTGGCGTGGAGGCAGCTGGGCAACCTGCTCGCGGATCTGCCGCGCATGGTGGACGCGGTTCGCGACGCATTGATGCTGTTGCCGCATCGCTATCCCACGCTGATCAGCGAGAGCCAGGCAAGGGAGCTCATCGACAGCGGCAGTCGCGATATTGCCCGCCTTGGACAGAGCGCGTTTTCCTTCTCCATTGCCCACCTGCCGGGTTTCATCGGCATGGCGATCTACCTGGTAATCGTGCCGTTGCTGGTGTTTTTCTTTCTCAAGGACCGGCATGTGATTCTCGCCTGGTTTGCCGCGCTGCTGCCGGCGCGGCGGCCGCAGATGTCCCGCATCTGGCACGAAATGGATCTGCAACTGGCAAATTACGTGCGTGGCAAGGGCATGGAGATCCTGATCGTCGGCAGCGTCTCGATCATCACCTTCATGCTGTTCGGGTTGGACTACTCGCTGCTGCTCGGATTTCTGGTCGGGTTGTCGGTGGTGATTCCCTATGTCGGCGCGGTGCTGGTGACACTGCCGGTGGCGCTGGTGGCGCTGTTTCAATGGGGGTTGAGCCCGCTGTTCGGTTACCTGATGCTGGCCTACCTGGTGATCCAGGTGCTCGATGGCAATGTACTGGTGCCGTGGCTGTTTTCCGAGGCCAACAGCCTGCACCCGATCGCGATCATCCTTGCGGTGCTCCTGTTCGGTTCCATCTGGGGAGTCTGGGGGACGTTCTTCGCCATTCCGCTCGCCACCCTGATCAAGGCCACGATGAATGCATGGCCGAGTTCACAATCCGGAGAATCGGCATTGAACCTGCCGCAGGGTCCTGCGGTCTGAACATTTTCTCGTTACGTTGGAGACGCTGATGCAGTCTAAGCTGGTGCGCCACGCGGGGCTGGTCCTGGTGCTGGCGCTTTTGTGCGCCTGCGCAACGGTGCCGCGCAATACGGGTCCGGTCATCAAGGGTGAGCTCGATCCACGCGAATACCGTTATCTCGAACTGCCGAACCGCATGCGCGTGATCCTGGTGTCGGACCCCGCGAGTGACAAGGCGGCGGCCAGCTTGCAGGTGCGCGCCGGCAGCGGGGATGATCCCGAGGGGCGCCAGGGGCTGGCGCATTTCCTCGAGCACATGCTGTTTCTGGGCACCGGAAAATATCCGGATCCGGCGGAGTACCAGGCATTCATCAACGCCCATGGCGGCTCCAACAACGCCTACACCTCGGTTGATCACACCAATTATTTCTTTGACGTGGAGCCGGACAGCCTGGTGCCCGCGCTGGATCGTTTCGCGCAGTTTTTTGTCGCGCCGCTGTTCAATCGCGAATATGTCGCGCGCGAGATGAACGCGGTGGATTCCGAGTACAAGCTGGGGTTGAAGGACGACGGTCGTCGCGAGTACGACGTGTTGCGCGAGCTGGTACAGCCGGGGCATCCGCTGGCAAAACTTGCGGTCGGCAACCTGCAGACGCTGGGGGAGGGGTCCGGGGATATACGGGCCGACCTGCTGGGTTTCTACGAGAAACATTACTCCGCCAACCTGATGACGCTGGTGGTGCTGGGGCGCGAATCACTCGATGAACTGTCCGCGATGGTCGAGGCGCGTTTTGCCGCAGTGCCTGACCGCGGAGCAAAGGCGCGAGAGCATGCGCCGGCGCTGTTTGCGCCGGGAACGCTGCCGCTCGAGGTACACGTCCGGCCCGAAAAGGAATTGCGGGAGCTGAGCCTGCTGTTTCCGGTCCCGTCGGCGCGCGCGATGTACGGCGCAAAGCCGCTGGAATACATCGGCAACCTGCTTGGCCACGAAGGCCCCGGCAGCGCGCTGTCGCTGCTCAAGGAGCGCGGCTGGGCCGAGGGGCTCGGAGCCGGTGCCGGATTCGACCTGTACGGCGAGGATGCGTTTCAGATCAACGTGCAACTCACCGAAGCAGGTATCGCGCATTATCGCGAGGTGGCAGGCCTCGTGTTTGCCTCGATCGACCTGCTGCGCGATCAGGGCGTGGCGGAGTGGCGCTTTCGCGAACAAGGCAGCCTGGGAGAGCTGGATTTCCGTTTTCGGGAGAAGGGCAGTCCTACCGGAGCGGTGATCGGCATTGCCAATGCGCTGCAGGATTACCCGGTCGCGGAAGTCTTGCGTGGCCCGTACCTGTTTCGCGATTACGACAGTGCGCTGATTGCGCGCTACCTGGGTTATCTGCGCCCGGACAACGTGTTGTTGACGCTGACGCATCCCGGTATCGCCACGGATCGCGTGAGCGCCTGGTTCCAGACACCCTACAGCGTGAGCCGCCCGCAGCTGGCGGAAGTCGCGGCGGACGTTGCCGGTCGCGCCGCGCTGACCCTGCCGAAGCCGAACGAATTCATCCCCGGGAGGTTGGCGATCAAGGCGCCGGGCGCGGCTGTCGGTCGTCCCGAGGCCGTGGTGGAGCAGCCCGATTACCGGTTGTGGCACCTCCAGGACGCGCAGTTCCTGGCGCCCAAGGCTTCGATTTTCTTCCGCGTGTTGTCGGATACGGCAAACGCATCGGCGCGCAATGCCGCGCTCATGGCGCTCTATACCCGGCTGGTCGAGGATCAGTTGAACGAGTTTGCCTACCCGGCAACGCTGGCCGGATTGCAATACAGCATCGCACCGAGCAGCGGCGGATTCAGCGTCAGGATCGGCGGTTATGACGACAAGCAGGTGGTGCTGCTGGAGAAAATCCTGCATGCATTGCGCGAGCAGCAGTTCGATGGAACGCGTTTCGAGGCGCTCAAGACGGAGTTGCTGCGCAGTTGGGGCAACAGCGTGCGCGAGCGACCCTATGTCCAGCTGCTCGATGGCCTGGGCGAGTCGCTGGTGAAGCGGAACTGGTCCGATGCCGAGTTGCAGGCCGCGCTCGCCCCCGAGGACGCGGCGGCATTGGCCGGGCTGACCCGGCAAATGTACCAGCGGGCCGCGCTGGAGGTGCTGGTTCACGGCAATTTCGGGCGCGACGAGGCGAAGCGCATCGGTTCGCTGGTCTACTCCGCGCTGCGTTCCGGCACCCACACGCCGGCGCAACCGGCGCCGGTCGAGATCGTCGCCCTGGGGCGGGGGCAGCAGGTGCGCGAGTTCAAGGTCGATCACCCCGACTCGGCCCTGCTGTTCTACCTCCAGGGCGGTGCCGCGAGTTATGCCGAGCGCGCGCGTATCGCGCTCAGCGCACAGATCGTCAGTGCGCCCTTTTTCAATGAACTGCGCACCGAGAAGCAACTCGGCTATGTGGTGTTCGCACAGCCCTATCCGCTGTTCCGGGTGCCGGGCCTGCTGCTGGCGGTACAGTCCCCCGGCAGCGGGCCGGTTGCATTGACGGCGGCCGTCACTTCCTTCCTGAAACACCAGGCGCAGACGGCGGCCGATTTGCCGCAGGCGGAATTCGAGAGGCACCGGCGCGCGCTGGTCGATCGCCTGAACGAGTCGGCGAAATCGCTGGCCGAGCAAAGCGACCGGCTGTGGGCTGATCTGTCGCTCGGCGCCTACGGATTCGACGACCGGGCGCGGGTAGCCGCCGAGGTGGAGCGTATCGACAGGCAGCAGTGGGTCGATTACTTCCGGGCCAATCTGGACGGAGCCGCGGGCCGCGCGATGGTGCTTTACAGTCGCGGCAGCGCGCAGGCTCCGGGCGCTGCGCAGACCGTTCCGGGGCATGCAGTGACCGGCGCCGATCGCTGGCGTGACGATGCCAAATACTACCGTTTTGACTGGAGCGCCGCAGTGCAAGAATCACCTGCGGCACTACACTTGTAGCCATGCCCTCCGAGAGCAGGTAGCACGTCATATGCTGAACAAGACGGCGCTCATTGTTGATGATTCGCGCACTGCCAGCCAGATGCTGCGACTCATGCTCGAGCGCGAGGAGTTCCAGGTCGACGTGCTGGGAAATGCCGAAGCCGCGATCGGTTATCTGCGCGATCATCGGCCCGGCATCATATTCATGGATCACCTGATGCCTGGCATGGACGGATTCCAGGCGGTCAAGGAAATCAAGAGCACGGTCGCAACCTCGACCATTCCGATCGTGATGTACACGGCCAAGTCCGGTGAGCTCTATGTCGGACAGGCGCATGCGCTCGGCGCGGTCGATATCCTGCCCAAGCCCCCCACGCGTGAAACCCTGCGCGCCGTATTCCGGCGTATCGACGAGCGTGTGGAGGCCGCCAACGAGCCGGCGCCGGAGCCGGTCGTCGAGATCGTTGCACGCGCGCCAGCGCAGCCACCGGCCCTCGAGGCAGTAGTGGTCGCGGATGATGTCGAATTCGCCGCCGCCGACGTGGCGCACCCGCATAACGCCGAGCGCGGTACCGTGGTGCCGGCGCCGGGCCCGGATTTCCTGCGCGACGTGACCGGGGAGTCCGAGGACACCGGCTCTTCGTGGCAACGCGTCTCGTGGTGGCTGGCGGCGGCCGCGGCGGCGGCGTCATTTGTGCTTGGCACGCAGTTTTCCGCCCGGGAATCCGCGGACAGCCCCTATTTGCGCACCCTGTCGTGGGCGTTGAGCGAGAGCTTCCGTTACCCCTACGAGGAGGCACCGTTCGCGGGTGAGCGGGTCGAGCGGATTCGCACCCTGGTGGAACATCTCGCGCAGGCCGGGTTCAAGGGCACGCTGAGGCTGGAAGGCAACGCGGGACAGTTTTGCCTGGTTGCGGCTTCCGGCGGCTGGCGGGTAGCGGATGCGGCGCTGCCGATAGAGTCCTGCGAAATGATCGGCCTCAGCCCGCAGGAAGCGCGTCAGGCCAGCGGGCGCCAGTCGGCGGAATTCCGCGAGTTGCTGCAGAAATTGCCGCTGCTCGCCGGCCCGGATATCAGGCTGGAAATCGAGGCGCTCGGCGATCGCAACCCGTATCGACCTTATCCACCGCACGACCAGGTCGCATCGGCAGGCGACTGGAACCGTATTGCGGCGGAAAACAATCGCATCACGGTCAGCGTGACGCCGCGTTCCTGATCCCGGCCTGTGTATTGCGGCGTCTGTTGGCGCCCGGCTGCAGCAGTTGTAGAGTACACGCATCCAATTGTCATTGCAGTCTATTAACGATGACCGATCGGTTAACATTGACCGCTCGACCGATGCCGCAAATTGCAGGGGAGTTTTCATGCAGGAGGATATCGATTCGGCGGAAACAGGAGAGTGGCTCGATGCGCTCGATGCGGTAACGCACAATCGAGGCAAGGGGCGTGCCGCCTACCTGCTCAAGCGCCTCGTCGATCGGGCAACCGATAGCGGCGTGAAGATGCCGCCGGCAATCACCACTCCGTATCGCAACACCATTGCGCCCGAATCCGAACACCGCATGCCGGGCGATCTGTTCGTCGAGCGCCGCATACGCTCGCTGATTCGCTGGAACGCGCTGGCGATGGTGATGCGCGCCAATGATGATGACGAGGGGCTCGGCGGACATATCGCGACCTTTCTGTCCAGTGCCACGCTCTATGACGTGGGCTTCAATTATTTCTTTCGCGGCAACAGCGAGGATACGCGTGGTGACCTGGTGTTTTTCCAGGGTCACAGTGCGCCCGGGATGTACGCGCGCTCCTATCTGGAGGGCCGCTTCAGCGAGGAGCAGCTCGACAATTTCCGCCGTGAAGTAGACGGTCGTGGCCTTGCCTCCTATCCGCACCCCTGGCTGATGCCCGATTACTGGCAGTTCCCGACCGTGTCGATGGGATTGGGCCCGATCCAGTCGATCTACCAGGCCCACGTGATGCGGTACCAGCAGAACCGCGGGCTGCTGGATCATGGCGATCGCAAGGTATGGGCATTTCTTGGTGACGGGGAATGCGACGAACCCGAAACCCTGGGGGCAATCGGACTCGCCGGTCGCGAAGGCCTCGACAACCTGATCTTCGTGGTGAACTGCAACCTGCAGCGTCTCGACGGGCCGGTGCGCGGCAACGGCAAGATCATCCAGGAGCTCGAGGGGATTTTTCGCGGTGCGGGCTGGAACGTGATCAAGGTGATCTGGGGCAGGCTGTGGGATTCGCTGCTGGCGCGCGATGAATCCGGGTTGTTGCAGAAGCGGATGGACGAAGTCTGCGACGGCGAATACCAGAATTACAAGTTCAATGGCGGTGCGTACACACGGGAGCATTTCTTCGGCAAGTATCCGGAGACGCTGGACCTGGTGAAGGATCTTTCCGACGACGACATCATGTATCTCAATCGCGGGGGTCACGACCCGTACAAGGTGTATGCAGCCTACCATGAAGCCTACCACCACAAGGGTCAGCCAACCGTGATCCTGGCCAAGACCGTCAAGGGTTATGGCATGGGCAGCTCCGGCGAGGCGGCCAACGAAACCCATTCCGTCAAGAAAATGGATCTGGAGAGCCTGAAGAAATTCCGTACCCGCTTCAGTATTCCGTTGCGTGACGATGAACTGAAGGCGGTGCCTTACTACCGCCCCGCTCCGGACAGCCCTGAAATGGTCTACATGCGTCAGCGACGCGAGGCTCTCGGAGGCCAGTTGCCAAGCCGCGTGGCGAGCCGGGAGCGACTGGCGGTGCCGTCGCTGGAGAGCTTTGCGGCACAGATAAAGGGCAGTGCGCACCGCGAAATTTCCACCACCATGGCGTTGGTGCGGATGCTCTCGACGCTGGTCAAGGATCCGGGTATCGGCGAGCGCGTGGTGCCGATCGTGCCCGACGAGGCGCGTACCTTCGGCATGGAAGGAATGTTCCGCCAGCTCGGCATCTACTCGTCGGTCGGGCAGCGCTACACGCCGCACGACTCGACCCAGATCCTGTTCTACAAGGAGGATCGAAAAGGTCAGATTCTCGAGGAAGGAATAAACGAGCCCGGGGCGATGTCGGCGTGGATTGCCGCCGCCACCTCCTACAGCAATCACAACCTGACGATGGTGCCGTTCTATATTTTCTATTCCATGTTCGGTTTTCAGCGTGTCGGTGACCTGACGTGGGCGGCGGGCGACCAGCGGGCGCGCGGATTCCTGATCGGCGCCACCGCGGGGCGCACCACGCTGAACGGCGAGGGTCTGCAGCACCAGGACGGTCACAGCCACCTGGCGGCAGCCACCATACCCAACTGTGTCAGCTACGATCCGACCTACGCCTACGAGCTTGCGGTGATCGTGCATCATGGGCTCGAGGTGATGTATGGCCGGGGCGAGAGCAAATACTTCTACATCACCACGATGAACGAGAACTACCAGCACCCGGAAATGCCGCCCGGAGCCGAGGAGGGCATCGTGCGCGGCATGTACCGCATCGAGAGCGCCGCCGCGGGCGCAGGGAACGTGGTGCAGCTGCTGGGTAGCGGCGCGATCCTGCGCGAGGTGCGCGAAGCGGCGACGCTGTTGCGCGCCGATTTCGGCGTGGATGCCGATGTGTGGAGTCTCACCAGCATCAATGAACTGCGCCGGGACGGACTCGACGCCGAGCGCTGGAACATGCTGAACCCGCTGCAGGAAGCGCGCGTGCCCTGGATCACGCGCCAGCTCGAAGGTGCCGGCGGACCGGTGATTGCCGCCACCGACTACATCAAGGCATATGCGGACTCGTTGCGCGCGTTTATCCGGCAGCGTTTCACGGCGCTCGGCACCGACGGCTTCGGGCGCAGCGATACGCGCGCCCGGCTGCGTCACTTTTTCGAGGTGGACCGCCATTTCGTGGTGGTTGCGGCGCTGAACGCGCTCGCGCAGGAGGGGCGCATCGAAGCCGGCGTCGTGGCCGAGGCGATCAGCCGCTACGGCATCGATCCCGCCAAACCCAATCCGGCACAGGTGTGAACGGATGAGTCGCCGGGCAGGCGCCGCGAGAAGGAAGCGAGTGTGAAACAGCAGGCCGTAACAGTTCCCGATCTGGGCGGCGCCGATGATGTCGAAGTCATCGAGGTCGTGGTTGCCGACGGAGCGTCGGTCAGCCCCGAGCAGACCCTGATCGTCGTCGAATCCGACAAGGCGTCAATGGAAATACCCGCGCCCGGCGCGGGTATCGTTCGCGGCATCACGGTGAAGGTCGGTGACCGGGTGCGCCAGGGCGACACGATCCTGATGCTGGAATCCGTATCCGGGTCGGCCCCCGTGCCGGCGGCTTCTGCCGCGGAACCGGTTCCGGAGCCAGTGGCGAGCGCGGGACCGGCGCTTGCGTCCGTTGCACCCGCGCCGGAAATTGTGCAACCCGCAGCACCTGGCACCGGTGCCGGGCGTGATATGGCGCTGACGATTCCGGATCTGGGCGGTGCCAGCAGCGTCGAAGTGATCGAGCTGGCGGTGCATGTCGGCGACCAGGTGGCGGAAGGCGCGCCATTGCTGGTGCTCGAAGGCGACAAGGCCTCGATGGAATTGCCGGCGCCGGCTGCCGGCACGGTGCTGGCTCTCGAGGTGAAGGTCGGTTCCCGGGTGCAGGGCGGTCAATCCATCGGCGTTCTGCGCGTGGCCGCGGCAAGTGCCGCCGCGCCCGCCGCCACGAACGCGCCACCGGTGGCACCGGTCGCCGCCAGTGAGAGCGATACCGTAACCGGGATCAATCGAGTGCTGGAAAAGGAGCAGCGGCATGCTGCGGCGCAACCGCTCGAGCGGGCGTCGGCCAAAGGCAACATGGTCTATGCCGGCCCGGCAGTACGCCAGCTCGCGCGCGAGCTTGGCGTCACGCTCGCCGGGGTCGCGGGCACCGGACCCAAGGGGCGGATCCTCAAGGAGGATGTGCAGTCCTGGGTCAAGACACGGCTCGCCGCCGCACCTGCGAGCGCGGCCACCGCGCTGCCATCGATACCGGAGGTGGATTTCGCCGCATTCGGACCGGTCGAAACCGTGGCCCTGAGCAATTTCCAGAAGGCGACCGTCGGCAACATGCTGCGCAGCTGGCTCAACGTGCCGCATGTGACGCAGTTCGATTTTGCCGATGTCACCGACCTGGAGGCCTTCCGCTCCGGTCTCAAGCCCGAGATGCAGCAGCGCAACAACAAGCTCACACCGCTGGCGTTCCTGCTGGTCGCGGTGGCGCGCGCGTTGCGTGAACATCCCCGCTTCAATGCCTCGCTGCACCCCGATGGCGCGCAGCTGGTGTTCAAGCAATACGTACATGTCGGTATTGCGGTGGACACACCGCAGGGGCTGGCGGTTCCGGTGATTCGCGACGTGAATACCAAGAGCATGTGGGAACTCGCCGCCGAGGCCCGCGAACTTGCGGAAAAGGCGCGCAACCGCAAACTGAAGCTGATCGATATGCAAGGTTCGTGCTTCACGATTTCGAGCCTCGGCAATATCGGTGGCGAGGGTTTCACGCCGATCGTGAACGCCCCCGAGGTCGCGATCCTCGGTGTCTCGAAGCTCGCGGTGCGCCCGGTCTGGAGCGGCACGGAATTCCTGCCGCGCAAGACCTTGCCGCTGTCGCTGTCCTATGATCATCGGGTGATCAACGGTGCCGATGCCGGACAGTTCATGAGCTCGCTCGTGGCCATGCTGGCCGATATCCGGCGCTTGCTTCTGTGAGCGCTCATCCGCGCGCAGGCAGGCGCGTCCACCAGACAGCGCCGCGGAGCTGAAGCACGATGACACGACTGACGACAGCGGATATCACGCCGGCGCGCCTCAGTGAATTTCACGCGCTGGAGCCGATACCGGAGGAGCGGCGCGGCGCGCTGCTGCAGCAAGCGCAGATCCGCCGGCTCGGCCCGGGCGAGGTATTGCTGAGGGCGCGCATGCCTGCCGATACCAGCCTGTTCCTGATCCAGGGCGAGTTCGAGGTGCAGGAGTCCGCGAGCGTGCGCTACAAGCTCTACGCCGGTGGCGCTCAGGCCCGCCATGCACTCGAAGAGCGGCTTGGGGCGAGCGCCTCGTTGCGCGCGATCGGCGAGGTGAGCATGCTTGCGATCGAGCGCAGGCTCATCGAAGAGGCGATAAGCAACCGGGACCAGGAGGCTTTCACGATCGAGTACGCACCGGTCAGCATCCGCGAGGCGCCGAGGGTCGAGAAAAAAACCGTCGAGGACTGGAGCACGCGACTGCGCAATTCCACGTTGCTGAGCGCGATGCCTGCGGCCGATGTGCTGCGTTTTTTCATGGAACTCGAGCGCGTCGAGCTCCGTGCCGGTGACGATATCGTCAACGTCGGCGGCCGCAACGACTATTTCCACGTCCTGTTCGAGGGCTCTGCCGAGTTGTCGGGCGATCCGGCAGGCATTGGCGCGGCGCTCGAACTGGTGCCGGGCAGTCATTTCGGCGCGGAGGCGATGATCGGCGGCACGCCGAGCAATGTCACGGTACGCATGAAAACCGCCGGAGCGCTCGGCCGGCTCGGCAAGCAGCAATTCGACCGGATCCTGCGCCCGGTGCTGGTTCCTGTCGCCGATCCGGATACTGCAGCGGGCTTGCTCGACGATTCCGGCATGCGCTGCGAGTTGCTCGATATCCGCCCGGCGCAGGAGTCCGCGGGCGCTCGGCGCGACGGAGCACTCGGGCTGTCCGTCGAGTCGTTGCGCGATTCACTCCACCAGCTTGCTGCCGGATCGACTTTCCTGGTTGCTCCCGAAGGGGGGCAGCACGCCGAGCTGGGAGTGTTTCTGCTGCGCCAGGCCGGCCGCGACGCCTACCTGCTGAGCGATTAGCTCGTGTCGTGGCCGTGCGCCAAACCGGTATAATGCGCGCCCCGAACCCGTCTCGAAACAGGACCGCTCGATGATCATCAAGCCAAAAGTGCGTGGATTCATGTGCATCACCGCGCATCCCGCCGGATGTGCGGCAAGCGTGGCGCAGCAGATTGCCCATGTGCGCTCCAATGGCCCGATTCCCGATGCGCCGAAGCGGGTGCTGGTGATCGGCGCCTCCACCGGCTACGGACTCGCCTCGCGGATCACGGCTGCGTTTGGCGGCGGTGCGGCAACGGTGGGGGTTTTCTTCGAGAAGGAAGGCACCGAGGGCAAATGCGGCACTGCGGGCTGGTACAACTCCGCGGCCTTCCACCAGCAAGCCGCAGCCGCGGGGCTCCCGGCATGGAGCGTGAATGGGGATGCCTTTTCCACCGGGATCAAGGACCGCACGGTGGACCTGGTGCGGCGCGAACTCGGCGAGGTGGACCTGGTGATTTACAGCCTGGCCTCGCCGCGACGCACCCATCCGCTGACCGGCGTGACCCATAAATCGACGCTGAAGCCGATTGGCAAGCGAGTCGAGGAGCGCACCCTCGACACCGACCGGCGCGAGATCAAACAGGTCGTGCTGGAGGCCGCCAGCGACGAGGAAATCGCCGATACCGTCGCGGTGATGGGCGGCGAGGACTGGGAGATGTGGATCGATCGCCTCGGCGCGGAAGGCCTGCTCGCGCCGGGCGCGCGCACCACGGCGTATACCTACCTGGGGGATCGCATCACCTGGTCGATCTACTGGGATGGCACCATCGGCGCCGCCAAGAAGGATCTCGACACCACCGCCCTCAGGCTAAACCGCAAGCTCGCCGCGAGTGGCGGCAAGGCCTATGTGTCGGTGCTGAAGGCGGTTGTCACGCAGGCGAGTTCCGCCATTCCGATCATGCCGCTCTACCTGGCGTTGCTCTTTCGGGTGATGAAGGCGCGCGGTACCCACGAGGGATGCATCGAGCAGATCGACGGCTTGTTCCGTTCGGCGCTGCTGGTCGATTCCCCGAGCCTCGATGACAGCGGGCGCCTGCGCATGGATGGCAAGGAACTTGTGCCGGAGGTGCAGCGCGAGGTAGAGCGTCTGTGGCCGCTGGTGGAAAGCGGGAACCTCGACGAGCTGACGGATTTCGCGGGTTACCAGGCCGAGTTCCTGCACCTGTTCGGTTTCGGATTTGCCGGCGTTGACTACGATGCCGATGTGGATACGGTCACGCCGACCGCGAACCTGGTGTCATGATCACGCTCGAACCCGGGCGCGTCAGCGAACTCTCGGCACGGGTAAGGCGCATCATCGCCCCGAACCCGGGAGTGATGACCGGCCCGGGAACCAACAGCTACCTGCTCGGGCGCGAGCAGATCGCTGTTGTCGATCCGGGGCCCGATGATACGGCGCACCTCGATGCGATCATCGCCGCCGGAGAAGGACGCATCCGCTGGATCGTGGTCACCCACACCCACGAGGATCATTCGCCAGCTGCCGCGCCGCTGGCGCGCGCCACTGGCGCCGAGCTGTGGGGCGCCGCGGCACCGGATGATTTTTACCAGGATCACAGCTTCGTGCCCGATGTGGCACTGGCGGAATACAGCTGCCTGCGGACCGCGGAGTTCACCCTGCGCGCGATCCACACCCCCGGACACGTGAGCAATCACTACTGCCTGCTGCTCGAGGAAGAAGGCATGTTGTTCACCGGCGACCACATCATGAACGGCTCCACCGTGGTGATCATTCCGCCGAGCGGCGACATGAAGGAATATCTCGATTCGCTGGAAAAGCTCAAGGCCTGTCCGTTGCGGCATCTCGCGCCGGGGCACGGCGAGTTGATGCCCGAGCCGTTCGCGGCTATCGAGGCATTGATCGCGCATCGTCTGAAGCGCGAGGCCAAGGTAGCGAAGGTGTTGGCCGCGGGCGCCGGCACGCTCGATGAGCTGGTGCTGCGAGCCTATGACGATGTGCCCGTCGCAATGCACCCGATGGCGAAATACTCGCTGTGGGCGCACCTGTTGAAGCTGGAGCGCGAGGCGCGCGCGCAGTGTCGCGATGAGCGCTGGAGCATCGCGGGACGATAGTTATTGTTCCGGGTGCAGCCTGTCCGGTGAGATGATTGCAGCAGGCACTGCAGTGCTCGCCGGCAGCAACTTCATCCAGCGATCGGAGCGAAAGCGCCATACCAGCAGAACGTTCTTGACCGCGTAATCCGCAACCAGCGTCGCGTAGATCCAGCCGACCGGAAATCCGAACCGATCGAGCACCAGGGCCAGCCCGAAGCGCACCACGATCAGTCCCATGATCACGTTCAGCAGCGGAAAGCGCGTATCGCCCGCGCCGCGCAACGCGCCGCCCAGGCAGAATTCCACCGCCAGCATCGGCAGGATCGCGGTGAATGAATAGATCACCAGCACCGTGTGTTCGGCGATTGCCTGGTCGCCGCTCAGCCACAGGGCAACCGGCAGCGCGTACCAGGCGAGCAGCAGGCCGGGTGCGGTGAGCACCACTACCGTTACGCGCAGCGCGCGTATCGTGACCAGGCGTGCATTGGCGATGGACCCTGCCCCGATTTGCTGTCCGACCAGCACTGAAACGGCAATCGAGAAGCCGAATCCTATCACCATCGCGAGCGAGAGCAGGCTGACGCCGGTCCCGTAGGCGGCGAACGCGGCCGCACCGTGGTGCGCGACCACCCACAGAAAGGCGATCACCCCGCCCTGCAGGAAGCCCTGCTCCAGTGCCGCCGGATAACCAAGCTTCCACAAGGCGGCCACCCGTTCGCGATAGCGGCCATCGGGGCGTGTCCGTTTCAGCAGCAGAAGACTGCGGTGCCAGGCGGCGAAAGCCAGTGCCGTGCCGCAGAGGTTTCCCAGTCCAAGGCCGATCGCGATAAACCGTACATGTGGCTGCAAGCCGAATGGCGGATCATTGGACCAGTGCCATGCCAGGACCACGCACAGGCCGTTGGTCAGCAACGAGAACAGTACCGGTGTGCGGGCATCCCCGGCGGCGCGCAACGAGGTGGCCAGCACCATGAAAACCGCCATCGGGGCAAAAAACAGCGTCATCCAGCGTGCATAGGCCAGCGATTCCGCGTAGGCGCCGGCGTCGAGTCCGAACAGACCGATCAGCGCCGGAGCCGCGACCCAGGTGAGCGCCGTGAGTGCCACACCGAGTGCGGCGCCGAGACCGAGCGCAATCCCGAGCAGCTGGTTTGCCTCCTCCCGCCTGCCGGCGCCCCAGGCGTTGGCAATCAGTGCCAGGGTGCCGGCATTGATGCCCGCGGCGATTGCGAGAAATACGTTGTAGAGCCGTGTTCCGGCGTTCACCGCGACCACCGCGTCCGGGCCCAGCGTGGCGGCGATGCGGATCATGAAAATGCCGACCAGGGATGCGAGCAGGAATACCGCGCCCGAGGGCAAGGCGAGCGCAAGTATCGATACGATGGAAACCGGCGAGTCCGGGCGCGCCGCGGGTGCTGTCATGAACAATCCGCAAGCACCCGGTTCTTGCCTTCCTGCTTCGCCCGGCGCAGTGATTCGTCGGCACGGTGCAGCAGGTTCATCGGATCCGAGTCCTCGGGAGTCAGCGTCGCGACCCCGGCGCTGAAGGTGATCGCGATATGGCGCGAGCTGAAGGACTCCTGGCAGATGTGCTGACGCATGCGCTCGAGCAGCTGCATTGCGGCCGGCAGGCTCGAATCGGGCATCAGGACCACGAATTCCTCGCCGCCGTAGCGCGCCACCATGTCGACGCCGCGCAGCTGGTTGCGCACCGAGGCGGCAAACTGCGCGAGCACCTCGTCACCGGCGATCACGCCGTGCAGCTTGTTGGTGCGGCCGAAGTCGTCGAGATCGAGCAATGCAATCGAAAGCGGATTGCCATAACGGCGCGAGCGTCCGAACTCGCGATCCAGCGCTTCGAACAGCTGGCGGCGATTGGCCACGCCGGTCAGCGGGTCGGTCATCGCCAGCCGCTCGAGTTGCTGGTTTGCGGTCTCCAGCGCCCGGCTGCGCTCGGCCAGCTCCGTGTTCAGTTGCGCCAGCTGCGCGGTTCTCTCGAGCAACGCAAGGTTGCTGGCCTCCAGCGCATGCGTGGACACGAAGCCCTGTCGGCGCGCGGTCTCGAGATGAATGGCCAGGTAGGCTCCTGCCGCCGAGATTGCGGCCAGCGCCAGCAGGAACATGATCTGTGGTGGTCCGGTTATCGTTTCGAAGGCAATCACGCTGCACCAGGTCAACACCAGTCCAGTGCCCTGCAGTGCCAGCAACTGGGTTCGTTCGGCGCTGTGCAGGACTGCGAGCGGCAGGCAGATCACCACGTACGCCGAGGCATCCGTGATGTGCGCATCGAGCGTCGTCAGCATGGCCGCGCCGATCAGCGGCAGCATGATCCAGGCATTGTCGAGTCGGCAGTTCAGGCGTCGGTCGGATGTGAGCGGAAGGCGTCCGGACACCAGCGCGAGCAGTGCCACGCCAGCGAGGTAGGCAAATGCAAGCGCGTAGCACTCCTCCCGGGTGAGAACGCCATCGCGGGCGACCAGATCGAGATAGAAATAGGAGGCCAGGTAGGCCCCGGACAGTGGCAACAGCAGCAGGCTGAACATCCAGCGGTGACGCGCGTTCTGAGCGCCGCGATAGCCGAGGTAGGCTATGTCGGCGGATGCCTCGTTGCGATTGATGGATTGCTCCATGGGTTGGTACGCTGTCGCTGACGTTCGCTTACAGCATAGCTTCCGACGGCATCCGGCAACAGGCTTTCCTCGCCGGTTGGGAACGACTGCTCGAGAGGGTCGTCGTATTGCGCGATCTGCGCAAAAAAAACACAGAAGAATTACGAATAATTGCCTAGTTGACGAGCAGTGGGTAGAATTTGCGTTGAATCATGCCTGTATTCAAGCGTCTTTGCGATGGAGGCCCCGGGTGAACGAGATCGATTCCCTGCCCCTTACCATGCCTCGCCTGCTGGCCTGGGCCGCGGCGCGGGCTCCAGAACGCATTGCGCTGGAGGAAGCGGGGCTGCAACTCGATTACGCCGCGTTGGATGCGGCTCGCCGCCGCGCGGCGAAAGCCTTTCTTGCCGCGGGCACAGGCCATGGCGATCGCGTCGCGATCTGGGCGCCGAATCGTCATGAGTGGATCGTGGCCGCGACCGGCGCCCAGAGCATCGGGGCGATCGTGGTGCCGCTCAACACGCGGATGAAAGGTGCGGAGGCGGGCTATATCCTGCGCCGCAGCGGCGCGCGCATGCTGTTCACGGTCGGCGAGTTTTCCGGCAATCGCTATCCGCAGATGCTCGAGGGTATCGAGCTGCCGGCGCTGCAGCGAGTGCTGTGCTTCGGAGAAGCTGATTGGCTGGAGTTTCTTGCGGCCGGGGAGGGCATCGACGAGGCCGTGCTCGCGGCGCGCGAAGCGGCGGTGCAGCCCGAGGACACGCTCGATCTGATGTTCACCTCCGGCACCACCGGCAATCCCAAGGGGGTGATGACCGGGCACGGGCAGAATATTCGCGCCTTCGATACCTGGAGCCGCACGGTCGGGCTGTGCGCCGATGACAATTACCTGATCATCAATCCTTTCTTTCATTCCTTCGGCTACAAGGCCGGCTGGATGGCGGCGATCATCCGCGGCGCGCGCATCCTGCCGGTCGCGAGCTTCGATGTCGACGAGGTGTTGCGGCGCATCCAGTTCGAGCGCGTCAGCATGCTGCCGGGGCCGCCGACCATCTACCAGTCCCTGCTGGCGCATTCCGAGCGGCGCAATTACGATCTCTCGTCGTTGCGTCTCGCGGTTACCGGCGCGGCGTTGGTGCCGCTCGACCTGATCCGGCGCATGCGCAGCGAGCTCGGATTCCGCACCGTGCTGACCGCCTACGGGCTTACCGAGACCTGCGGCGTGGTAACCGTCAGCAGCGTCGACGATGCGCCTGAACTGATCGCGACCAGTGCGGGGCGCGCGATGCCGGGGGTCGAGCTGCGATGCGTGAACAATGGCGGGGTCGCGGTTCCTGCCGGGGAACCGGGCGAGGTGCAGGTGCGTGGCTACAACGTCATGCAGGGCTATTTCGATGATCCCGAAGCGACCGCGGAGGCGATCAGCGCCGATGGCTGGTTGCATACCGGCGACATCGGCGTGATGAATGAAGACGGGTATCTGCGCATCACCGACCGCATCAAGGACATGTTCATCGTCGGCGGCTTCAACTGTTATCCGGCGGAGATCGAGAATCTGCTGTGCTCGATGGAAGGGGTGGCCCAGAGCGCGGTGATCGGGGTCGCGGACGAGCGCATGGGCGAAGTCGCCAAGGCATTTATCGTGCGCCGCCCGGGCGCTTCGCTCGAGGCCGACGAGGTGATTGCGTGGTGCCGGCGCAACATGGCGAACTACAAGGTACCGCGCAGCGTGGAGTTTCTCGATGCGCTGCCGCTCAATGCCGCGGGCAAGGTGCTGAAAACCACGTTGCGGGCGCTGGAAAACGCGTGAACATGGCTCCGGCGCGCACCACGTTCCTGGGCGAGATGGCCTCGCTCGATGATGTGGACCGGCGCCTGATCGAACTGTTGCGCGCCGATGGGCGGATGGCATTTCGCGCCCTTGCCGATGCGCTCGGTGTCACCGAATCGGGGGCGCGGGCGCGGGTGCGCCAGCTCGAGACCTCGGGTTTCATGAAGGTGGTGGCGGTAGCCGATGCCGAGGCCGCCGGTTTCGAATTGCTGCTGGCGGTGGGCGTTGAAGTCGAGGGGCGGCCGGCACTCGAGGTTGCCGAGGCGCTGGCCGCGTTGCCGGAAGTGTTTTCGGTGAGCCAGGTGGTCGGTACCTACGATATCGAGTTGCTGATGGTGGCGCGTGATCACGAGCACCTCGCGGAGCTCGTTACCGCGACGCTGGTGCGTATCCCGGGAGTGCGGCGCATTCTTACCGGCCTCGCGGTGGATGTGCTGAAGAATCAGCCGGACTGGGTGCCGTTCGATGACTAGACGGCGTCTCGACGAGGTGGACCGGCGCATACTCGATTACCTGTCGCGTGATGCGCGTACCAGCAACCGGCGCATCGCCGATGAGCTCGGCGTCACCGAGGGCACGGTGCGTGCGCGCATCAAGCGGATGGAAGACGAGGATCAGATCCGGATAACCGCGCTGACCAATATCCGCAAGCTCGACAACCCGACGCTGGCGTTCATCTGGATCGAGGTCGATCGCGGTGCGCAGTGCCGGGAGGTTGCCGAAGCGCTGGCGCACGATCCGCAGATCGGCTTTGTCGCGGTGATGGTTGGTCGATTCGACATACTCGCGATCACGCTGGTGCAGTCGGCGGCACAGTTGAGCGAATTCCTGCACAGCACGGTGCACGCAATCCCGGGCGTGCGGCACACGGAGTGCTCGCTGGGTGCGCGTTTCGTGAAGCACGATTACCGGATCAGTCGAATCGTGAGGAGGCCGGAAGAGATCCATGCTGGCGTCCGAATTGCGTAGATTGAGGATTAAAATTTGGTGTACTTTATAAATATATGGCTTTGATGGCCTTGTATGCGTAAAATTGCACAATTAATTTTACTATTTGAGTGTTCGCCGCGTATTCCGGCGGGTCGTTATGGCTAAGGGCAGGAGAGATTGCGGATGAACAAGGTGATGAATGCCGGCGAGGTGGTCAGGAAGCTCGACAGCGGTATGACGATTGGTATCGGTGGCTGGGGGCCGCGGCGCAAGCCGATGGCGCTGGTGCGCGAGATCCTGAGGTCCGATATCAAGGATCTGACCGTGGTCGCCTACGGTGGCGCGGATGTGGGCATGCTGTGCGCGGCGGGCAAGGTGCGCAAGCTGGTATTCGCGTTCGTGTCCCTGGATTTCATCCCGCTCGAGCCCTGGTTTCGCCTGGCGCGCCAGAATGGCAGCATCGAGACCATGGAGATCGACGAGGGCATGTTCCTGCTGGGGTTGCGCGCGGCCGCGATGAAGCTGCCGTTCCTGCCGA
>MTKY01048385.1_pt1 | contig 24869 bp, 22 predicted proteins | sample 1042731 | NCBI WGS metagenome assembly MTKY01 (sample SAMN06212206, study PRJNA360538) | anaerobic digester metagenome | biome: Wastewater treatment plant; material: sludge; isolation source: anaerobic digester fed with sludge from wastewater treatment plant | place: Denmark: WWTP Soeholt ... | reverse complement strand
TGTAATAATTTATGCCCAGCGTGGCCAGGCCACCGCTGAGAGCCATGTTTTCCTCGCCGCAGATAACGGGGGTCTTGGACGTCACGGCTATGTCGTGTATCAACGGCATGGACGAAGCCATAATATTATCGGTGGGCAAATAAATGGCATCGCATTTCTGAACAAGCGCCTGCGCGGCCTGCTGCACATCATTTGAGGTGGACACGGTGACTTCGGTATATTCAAGCCCGAGCGCTTCGGCGGCTTCTTTGGCCATCTCCGCCTGGATTACGGAGTTGATCTCGCTCGAATTATACATCGTGCCGACGGTCTTTGCATCGGGAACCAGCTTTACGAGCAGTTCGATCTGCTCTTTTACCGGATTCATGTCCGTTGTGCCACTGATATTTCCGCCAGGCTCTTCGTTGGAGGCCACGAGCCCGGCAGCCACGTAGTCGGTTATGGCAGTTCCAAGTATCGGGATCTCCGTCGTTTTCCCTGCGATCGACTGTGCGGAAGGAGTTGCTATTGCCAGCACGAGGTCAACCTTGTTGCTGACGAACCGGTCGCTGATTGTGGACAGGTTGTTCGTATCTCCCTGCGCATTCTGTATATCGAGGGAGACGTTCTTGCCGTCTTCGTAGCCGGCGTCTTTGAGCGCGTCTATGAAGCCGTCACGCGCAGCATCAAGCGCGGGGTGTTCCACGATCTGGATAATACCGATTGAGACCACTTCTTCTTCCTGGCCGTCTTCGTTCTGGCATCCCAAAAGACTGGCCGTCACGAGCACCATGGCCAGCATAAGTACAATAACCAGAATTTTCTTCATATTCATCCCTCTCCTTTTGACTTTAGCGGATAACTGAAAGAATAAGAAGGAATACAACCGCGATCACTAATACGGCCTTTTCATTTTCAAACCCCCTTGATGTTTCCGCAACCGTTCTCTCTAGCCTCAACGCATTACGACTGTCCTCAGAAAAAACATCGCCCTCAAGGCACGATAGCCTCTTATTCTGGTGGAGGCGGGGGGAGTCGAACCCCCGTCCAGAAACCCGGCCAGGTGGGCTCTACGAGCGTATTCGCCGCTTAAATTTCACCGCCGGCGTGCCCGGCGAATGGCCTGACGGTGGCTATCCCGAGAAGATGTCCCTCGGCCTTAACGGGAGTAGGGCTTCGGTGATCCCGCTGCATGACGCCCCTTCCCCGGTCGCGGGCCTCCCGGAGAGGGACGGACTGCTTACGCAGCCAGTGCTAACTCACTGTCAGCTTTTATTTTGTTTTCCCGATTGCTGACGAGGCTCGGGCCCCCGGCTCGCTCCCGCGCTGCCCGCCGATCCCTGTCGAAACCGTTTCGCCCCCATGTTTTCAAGGTGCTACCATGTTCTCCACATCACTATTCTATCACTCTTCTCTCGCCCTGCCGCTGGATTTCATCATGCGCTCCATGTCCCTCCTGGCCTCCCTGTCCATGATGTCGCGGCGGCGGTCGGCTTTGGCCTTGCCCCGGGCCAGGCCCAGCTCGACCTTTATCTTACCCCTGTCGCTGAGGAAGAGGCGCAGGGGAATTATGGTGTAGCCCTTCTCGTTCACCTTGCCCTCCAGGCGCCGTATCTCCTCCTTGTGCATGAGTATCTTCCTCTCGCGCAGGGGCTCGTGGTTGAAAACGCCGCCGTGGCTGTAGGGGGCGATGTGGACGTTCTCGAGGAACAACTCGCCGCCCTTAATCCTGGCGAAGCTGTCACGCAGGTTGGCCCTCCCCTCCCTGATGGACTTGACCTCAGACCCGAGCAGGGCGAGGCCGGCCTCGTATTTCTCCTCTATATGGTAGTCGTACCTGGCCTTGCGGTTCTCGGCCAGGGTTTTAACCATCGCCATGACGTCCTCCCTTTAAACGGCATGGAATATCATACCGCACGCCCCGGGCGGGGAGGAAACGCGGGAGACGCCAATGCGGCCGCGCTGGTGGACGATTTGGGTCGTCCGGCGCGATTGGAGTATTATGCTATACGCCGCGGGGCAGACGGCTTCTAGGCACGGAGGAACGTTAATGCCGGCAAAACTCTCAGAAGATCTCTACCACATCAGGGGATCATTCGGCTCCAACATCTATGTCATCACCGATGGGGGGCTGACCCTCGTGGACGGCGGTTTTCCCATGGACCTGCCCGCGATCCACCTGGCCTTCAGGGCTCTTGGGGCCTCGCCGCGCGATATCGATCTCGTCATCGCCACCCACTATCACGGCGACCACACGGGCACGTTTGCGGGCCTGCAGAAGCGGTACGGGGTGCGCTCGGCCATGCACCGCGAGGACGCGGCCTACGCCAGCGCGCAATGCCCGCAGGAGACCACCGACGTGCCCTTCTTCACGCTGCTTTTCTATACCTTGCTGTGGCCTCTCTTCCGCTACCGCCACTTCCAGCCCGACCGCCACCTGGAGGAGGGGGAGGTCCTCGATCTCCTGGGGGGACTGGAGGTACTGCATACGCCGGGCCATTCCCCGGGCAGCGTGTGCCTCTACGGCCGCGGCCGCGGTATCCTGTTCAGCGGGGACCTGGTGCGCAACGAGAGGGGCGTGCTCGAGGGCCCACCGCCCCATTACACCCCCGACGAGGAAGCCGCCGCCGTCTCCTTGCGGAGGATATCGGAGCTGGACTTCGATATGCTGCTTCCAGGGCATGGCGAGGCGATACTCGACGGCGCCGGGGACCGTTTCCGGGCTCTGTTGCGGGAAGGAAAGATCTGGCCGCTCTGTTGAGGGGGGTCAGGTCTTGTTTTTTGCATACCGCGGTATGTTGCCTGTTGGTAGTAGGGGTTTTGTCGCGTGCATGCAAGACGTGACCCCCATGGCTTGTGTCCGAGCGGTTCACGTCCTTCCCGGCGTTGCCCTGGGAGGGGAGTGGTCTCGAACGGTAGGGGTGGCTGTCTATTCGACGCCTGGTCTCGAGGTAATGGGGGTTGGGGCCAGGATAAATCCTGGCCCACAGCGCTTCGCGTCGCTGGCCTTGGGGGTGGGCAAGGCTCGGTCTTGTCATTCCTCGCCTGCGGCTAGGACGCAAAACTGAGCCCTGTCGGCGGGTTACGGGACGGGCGGTGGTGGGCAGACCAGCGGGTTGGGGAGAGGACGGGGGTGTGAGACCACACGACGCGTCGCCCTTCGGGCGCCGCTGTCGCTTACGCGGTGCAAACCACGGAGGTATGTGCTCAGACCAGCAGGTTATTGAACGATGGTAGATTCCTTCTCCCTGCGCAGGCGGTTCCGCAGCCTGTCCAGGCGGCTTGCGTTCCGCGTATCGATGGAGCCCTCGGAGAGGCGGTCGTCGATGAAGCCCGCTGCGCGCACGGCCAGCGCCATGATGGTGAGTTGCGGATTTACGCCGAGAGAGGTGGGCAGCACGCTGGCGTCGCAGATGAAGAGGTTCTCCACCTCCCAGGTCTCGCCGGAGCTCCTGACCACGGAGTTATGGGGATCGCCGCCCATGGCGCAGGTGCCCATGGGGTGGTAGGCGCTGAGGCCGTAGATGCCCGCTCTTCTCAGGCGGGTGCGGGCGAGCCTGCCGAGGTCGCGCGCGCCCGCCAACTCCTTGAAGCCCTCGAGGGGGGTATAGACGCGCCTGGCCCCCGCCGCGAACCAGACCTCCGCCATGAGTAGCACGGAACGCTTCAACCTCTCCACGTCCCCACGGCCCATGTTGTAGAAGGCCAGGGGCTGACGGGCGGACGGCCCCGCGACCACCCTGCCGGAGGAGTCGTGTTCGCTGATCATGGAACCGAAGGTGCCTATACGGGAATACATGCACATGGCCTCTGCGTGACGCCTGCCTCCCCAGGGCAGGGTCATGGCCATTATCGCCGGGGGCAGGGTCACCCCCTCCAGCATGATGCCCTCGGGGGCGAAATCATCGACGTAGGCGCTCTGGGGTATGCCCCTGGGGTTTCCCAACGGCTCGTCCATGAGGGCCATGGTTGCGCCGCAGGGATGGATGGACAGGTTCTCCCCCACCCTGCCGGAGGACAGGCATATACGGTTGTGCAGGAGCAGGGAGGGGGTCTGGAAGGCCCCGCCGGCCAGGACCACCACCGGGGCGTCCACCCCCATGCGGAAGGTCCTCCGTCCGCTGCGCGGATCGAGGAAATGGCCGCGCACCCCGGTCACCTTCCCCCCCCGCACCACGATGCGTTCCACGCGGCACCGCGTGTACACGTCCGCGCCCGCCCGCACCGCGTCGGGGATGAAGGAGACGTCGACGCTCTGTTTGGCGCCGGAGGGGCAGCCGTACGCGCAAACTCCGTAGCCCTCACAGTCCTTGGCGTTGCGCGGCAGGAAACCGCCGGAATAGCCGAGCTTTTCCGCGGTGCGCAGGAAGAGAAGGTTGTTTTCCCCAACGACCTCGGGATCGGCCCTTTTAACGAAGAGGTATTCCTCCAGCGCGGCATACAGGAGGTTCAGCTCGTCCTCCTCGAGGTCTCGCAGCCCGCATTCCAGGTGCCAGCGCTTGAGCACGTGGCGGGGGACGCGCAGGCAGGTCCCGGAGTTGACGGTGGTGGTCCCCCCCACCGTCTTTCCCTGGGGTACGATGATGACCGGCAGCCCCACGGTCGCGGTCTGTCCGGCATCGCGGTAGAGGCGCATGAATGCCTGCCCGGGCCTGAAGTCGAAATCCTCGCGCGTGAAGTAACCCCCCTCCTCCAGGACCACGACGCTGTAGCCGGCCTCGGCCAGTTCCTTGGCTATGGGGCCGCCGCCGGCCCCCGAGCCGATGATGGCCACGTCCGCCTCGCGCCTTATGTTACCGGTCAATTCCCCGGGCTTGACTATCATCGCTGCACCCCTCTCTGTGCCGCCTCCTCGCGCATGGCCGCGACGTCGAACCCGAGCAAGGCCTGCAGGTCGTCACGGTTATAATGGGACATGTAAATTACGGTGCCCAGGACGGCCGGCACGGCGCCGAGGGCGGAGACGCGGTGGGAGTAGAGGGACTGTATAAAGCGGTCCGCCTCGTCGGGGGGAAGGGAATAGAGCGACTTGCCCCGGGTGGCGAGGCAGAGCGCCTGCAGGACCAGGATCATGGCGTAATAGAGGAGGCGGAAGGCGGGGGTTCCCGCACGCAGAAATTCGCGGTTGAATTCCACCACCCCCTCGGGGTCGGCCGGAGGAAGGCCCTCCACCGGCTCGATGAATATGGGCGCCAGGAGGCGCAGCCTGCGCGCGAAATATGCTCTCATCTCTCCTCCCCGTTTACCGGCGGTTGCCCGTGGACGTATTCAAATACGTATAGGAGGGTTCAATCCCTCTAACTGAACATCTTATGCATATCATGTATGAGGGTCAACGCGGCGAAACCGGCCGTGCTCCCTCGCGATGGGCTGGGGACGGCGTTGTGCTAGAATCTAATGATGTTTCAGTGCACGTGGCGCGAAATCGCGCCACGTGCCGAATGAGTACGGGAAAGGGGGAGGCAAGGAGGGTTGAACGAGGCTCCCATAGGGATATTCGATTCTGGAGTAGGCGGCCTCACGGTGATGAAGGCGGTCATGCACAGGCTTCCGGGGGAATCCATCTGCTATTTCGGGGACAACGCGCGTGGTCCCTACGGTTCCCGCGATATAGGTGAGATACGCGGATTCGCCCTCGAGATCGCCGCCTTCCTGGAGGACCTGGGGGTGAAGCTCATCGTCATCGCCTGCAACTCCGCCACCTCAGCGGGACTGCTGGAGGTGCAGCGCAGGTGCCGGGTGCCGGTCCTGGGCGTCGTCGAGCCCGGGGCGCGGGGAGCGGTACAGGCCACGCACAACCGCCGCATCGGGGTGATCGGCACCCGGGCCACCATCTCCAGCCGCGCCTACCTCAGGGCCATACACGCCCTCGACGCCGGGGCCACGGTGCACTCCCGCGCCTGCCCATCGCTGGTGGATTTCGTGGAGGGGGGCGAGGTGGAGGGGCCGCGCGTGGAAGAGGAAGTACGCCGCTACCTGGCGCCTTTGCTGAGGAGGGGAGTAGACACCCTGGTGCTGGGATGCACCCATTACCCCCTCATAAGCAAGGTCATAGGCGATGTGGCCGGGGAGGGCGTGAGCCTCATCAGCTCCGACTGGGAAGTCGCGCGTGAGGTCGAGGAAAACCTGGTGCGCAGGGGATACCTGCGCGACGGCACTTCCCCGCCCTCCTACCGCTTCATTTGCTCCGGAGATAAGGAGCAGTCCATTAAACTGGGCCGTATCTTCCTGGGTCCCGAGGTGGAAAAAGTGGAGAAGGTGGAACTGCCCGCATAGCATGGAACTGCACCTGGGAGGTGGCATTGATGTCAAGGCGTGATGGGAGAAAGCCCGATGAGCTGCGCCCGATGAGGATAATGCGTAATTACATCGCCCATGCCGAGGGATCGGCATGCGTGGAGCTGGGCAAGACCATGGTGGTATGCACCGCCACCCTGGAGTTCAAGGTCCCGCAGTTCCTGCGCGGATCGGGACGGGGATGGGTGACGGCGGAGTACGGCATGCTGCCGCGCTCCACCCAGGAGAGGATGAACCGCGAGTCCGTCTCCGGCCGGCAAGGGGGCAGGACCCTGGAGATACAGAGGCTCATCGGCAGGTCCCTGCGGGCCGTCACCGACCTGGAGGCGTTCAAGGAAAGCACCATCTGGATCGACTGCGACGTCATCCGGGCAGACGGGGGGACGCGCACCGCCGCTATAAACGGCGCCTACGTGGCCCTTTACGACGCCTTCCGCTACATGGTGGAGCAGAAGAGATTGGCGGAGGTGCCGCTGACCGGGTCGGTGGCAGCGATGAGCGTGGGTAGAGTCGGGGGCATCCCCCTCCTGGACCTGGACTTCGAGGAGGACTCGGGGGCGGAGGTCGACATGAACGTGGTCATGACCGGGAGCGGAGCCATGGTCGAGCTGCAGGGCACGGCGGAGAAGAAGCCCTTCAGCCGCGACGAGCTGGACGCCTTGCTCGACCTGGCCTGGAAAGGGATAGAGCAGGTGACCTGGCTCCAGAACAGGGCCCTCTTCGCCGAGGACGGCGTGGCGTTCCTGGGGGAGGCCACTTGAGCGCGGTGCGTCTGGCTCTGGCCACGGGCAACCGTGGCAAGATAAGGGAGATGAGGGATCTGCTCGCGGGTCTGGACATCGAGGTGCTGGCCCGGGACGACCTGGAGGGGTGGCCGGCGCTGGAGGAAAAGGGCGACACCTTCGAGGAAAATGCCGCCACCAAGTCCCTGGAGCTTTCCCGCTGGGCCGGCATGCCCGCGCTGGCCGACGATTCCGGGCTGGAGGTAGAGGCACTGGGTGGAGCGCCGGGAGTGATCAGCGCGCGTTACGCCGGCGCCCAGGGAGACGATGCCGCAAACATCGCCAGGCTGCTACGGGAGATGCAAGGCACCCCTCCCGAAAAGAGAAAAGCGCGCTTCGTATGTGTACTCGTGCTCGCATCGCCCGGCGGCCAGACCCTGGAGATCCGGGAGACTTGTGAGGGAGCCATAACCACCGCGCCCCGGGGAGAGGGCGGCTTCGGCTACGACCCGGTATTCGTACCCGACGGCATGGAGAGGACCATGGCCGAGCTGTCCCTGGAGGAGAAGAACGCCGTCAGCCACCGCGGCAGGGCACTGCGCCGCCTGCGTGCCCTGCTGGTGCGCGGAGAGCCGGGCTGGCTGTGGTCGGCACCCGGGAGTTGAGTCTCAACATCTCGGGATCAGACGCCCAAGGGTTGGGTTTCAAGGCTACCTGAAGCGGCCAGATCGATTCACGGTAAACGGGGAGGGAAAACCATGACTGACGTATATGTCTCTGCCCACACGGTGTCCGTTCATATCGGGCGCCCGCCGCCGGAGGTATTCGATTTCATCACCACTTGCTCCAGCTGGCCGCGCTGGCACCCGGCGACAGTCTCCGTCGCCGGCGCAGTGGACCACCCTGCACGCGAGGGCGAGGTGATCGTCGAGAAGGTCAGGCACGGCATACTCAGGGACACCTTCCCCTGGGAGGTCATGGAATGCAGGCCACCGGAGAGATGGCAGATCCGCGGGAAGAGCAAGCGCTACGGGCAGAAGGTGAAGATCACATACGCGTTGAATCCCCGTGACGGCGGCACGCTGTGGGAGAGGGAGATGCGTTTCTACCTTCCGGGGTGGTTCGCCTTGCTGGACAGGCTCTTCTTCGCCGCGATGCTGAGGAGAAATTCGGAAACGGCGGTGCGACAGCTCAAGGAGCTGCTGGAATCGCCCTGATGCCCCCGCCGTTTCGCCCGCGGGGCGAGATGCAGGAGCGGGCGCTCTTTTGCATCCGCCTGGGCCCTGAGAAGAAAATGGAGCGGGAGACGGGCCTCGAACCCGCGACCTAGAGCTTGGAAGGCTCTCGCTCTTCCAACTGAGCTACTCCCGCTCGCCTGCGTCATATTCTAGCATAGCCCACCCCGGTGCCGGGGTGCACGTCCGGGCGAAAAAAATGGTCGGGGTGGGCGGATTTGAACCGCCGACCTCATGCTCCCAAAGCATGCGCGCTAACCAAGCTGCGCTACACCCCGACGCCTAGATTATAACACCGGTCGCAGCGTCCACCCGCCGTCTACGCCGCGGTGGACCCCGACCTGGCGCCATGGCCGCTTTCCCCTGGCGGCGTCCTTTCCGCGCCCCGTGGGCCTGGTGCCCGTGACCGGCGGCCGGCGGCTCACATATAATAAGGCTGCCGCGCTTGATCGGGGGAAGCAGAGCACGCGGCCGTCGCATGCCGGCCCGTGCGCCGCGCGGCGCGGAGCATGCGCGGGACCGCATCAGGTGAGGAAAGGGGATGGAGATGCTGGTGGAAAAGGGCTGGTTCATACCCACGATTCAGTTCGGGGCGAACGACGTATTCCTCTGCGAGGACTGGGACGAGACGCCGGCTGGGCCCTACCGGGCGGTCTTCCACTTCACCCCCGAGGACCACCGCACCCTTTACGTCTCCAGCGTGGAGGGCAGGGACCTCGTATCCACCATCCACCGCTTCGACGAGATCCACGTGGCCGCCATCTCGTCGCTGCGCATGGGCAACCGCTGGAGCATCGGGCTTGATTCGGGTGACAGGGGGGAACTGCGCATGGAGGTAGATTACGGAGAGACCCCCCTGCTCAAGGCGGTCAACCCCATCGCCAGCCGCGTGCCGGAGTCCATCGCCAGAAACCCCCTCTACAACAGGCTTCTTCCCCGCGTGGCCGCTCCCCTCATGGGCACCGACCCCGACCAGAAGCTGATGGGCATGACGGAGATGGGCCGCAACACCCGCTTCCGCATGGAGCGCATCTTCAAGGTGACCTCCGCCCGCTGCACATGGGGAGGAGAGGACCTGGGCCCCCTCACCGACTGCTGTTTCCGCCACGACATGGGAGTCTATGCGACCATATCCAAGCCCATGGTCAGCCACCTCTGGCTTTACGTGGAATAGGCCTCGGCCGCGCATCGGGGCCTGGGCCGCTTCGAAGTTGTTCGACGGTGGCGGTCAATATATCATTAACTACCAGATGAGCCGAGGCGTGCGCCGGGAACAGCCCGGACGCGGTGTTCGCATTCCATGTATCGGGGTCGCCGGTAAGGAGCAGGAGGGATGTTCAAACCCTCGCGCAAGGATCTCGGGAACATATTCCATTACGTCGGCGTAGTCCTCATAGCGCTGGGGGTGTGCATGGTCGTGCCCCTGGTGATCAGCATGGCGGCGGGCGAATGGTCGGCGGTGCTCGATTTCCTCGTCTCCGCCTGCGTTTCCGTAGGGGTCGGAAACATCCTGTATTTCAGCCTGCATTCGCGGGGACAGGTCACCTGGAACCAGGGCCTGGTCATCGTGGCCCTGTCCTGGTTATTCGCCATGCTCTTCGCGGCCCTGCCCATCTATCTCAGCGGTCACTACTCGTCATTCCTCGATGCCTGTTTCGAGTCCATGTCGGGGCTGGCCACCACGGGCCTGACCCTGGTGCATGACTTGGACCACATGACCTACGGCGTCAACTTCTGGCGGCATCTCATCATGTTCCTGGGCGGCCAGGGCATCGTGGTCCTGGTGATAACCTACTTCATGGCCGGAACCAGCACGGCGACACAGATGTACACGGGGGAGGGACGGGAGAGCATCATGCCCAACGTCATCGAGAGCTCCCGCTTCATATGGAAGGTGAGCATGGCATATCTCGTGGCGGGAACGCTCGCCCTGGGGGTCTGCCTGCTCGCGGAGGGTGTGGCGCCGGTGCGCTCGTTCTTCCAATCCTCCTGCCTGTTCATGGCGGGTTTCGATACCGGGGGCTTCACGACCCAGGCCTTGAGCGTGGGCTATTACCACAGCCTGCCGGTGGAGCTGATAACCATAGTCTTCATGCTCCTGGGCATGATCAACTTCGCCGTGCAGTACGAGGTATGGAAGGGGCGCCCCGGAGAGCTGGTGAAGAACATGGAAGTCCGGGTCCTCGCGGTGAGCATAATCGTGATCCTTGGCCTCGTTCTGGCGGCCTTGAGCCTGGCCGGCGCCTTCAGCTCTTTCGGCGCGGAACTGCGGCGGGGCGGCTACCAGCTCATATCAGCGCACAGCGGGACGGGCTTCATGACCGTTTACGGCCAGCAACTGGGAGTGCGTTGGGGCGACCTGGCCCTCCTCGGCATCATCGCGGCCATGGGCATCGGAGGATGCGCCTGCGCCACCTCCGGCGCCATCAAGGCGTTCCGGGTAGGGGTCCTGGTCAAAGAGATAAAAGTGAAGACGAAGCAAGCCCTCTCGCCGGCATCGGCGGTCATCGTGGAACGCTTCCACCACATAAAAGAGTTGACCCTGACGGAAGGGATGGCGAGGGCGGCGCTATTCACTACCGTCCTCTACCTGCTCCTCTACCTGCTGGGCACGGTCGTGGGCCTTTTATACGGTTACGGCCTCACCGCCTCCGCCTTCGAGTCGGTGTCCGCGGCGGGAAACGTGGGCTTGACCACCGGGATAACCGGTTTTGACATGCCCGTTCTTCTCAAGGTCGTCTATATATTCGAGATGTGGGCAGGCCGCCTGGAGGTGCTGGCGGTGGTGGCGGTGTTCGCATACTTCCTGAGCATGCTGAGGAGGGGACGGAAGTGAAAAAGGCCTTGCTGTGCCTTCTCATGGCCGTCGTCCTCGTGCTCTGCATGGCATCGCTGTCGGCATACGCGTTGGCGCGGGGAGGGGAGATAGACGTAAGCACGAGCGATCTTCTCGACAATTGGGAGGAGCTCGACGGAAAGGAAGTCGTCTTCCGCGGCGAGGCCGTCGGCGACGTCATGCGCAGAGGAGAAGACGCCTGGATAACCGTGAACGACGACTTCTACAGCCGGGAGGCCAGGCTGGAGGCCGGCCAGTTGCGGGGCGGGAACAGCGGCATAGGCGTGTGGCTGCCAGCCTCGGAGGCGGAGAAGATAGAGGTCCTGGGCAGGTTCGGCACGGTGGGGGACTTCGTGGAGGTGCGCGGTGTCTTCAACGCGGATTGTCCGGAGCACGGGGGGGATTTTGACATACACGCATATACGCTCGCGGTCATCGATCCCGGGAGAACCCTCGATACCGGCCCCGATCCCGGCAAATATCTGGCCGCCGTATTCGCCATCGTCTTCATGCTCGCCACCCTGGTCCCTTTTCTCCGGCGCAGGGCACGGGAGATAAGGAGCGCCCGGGCGCTGCTGAGAAGGGAGGAGGACGTGCAATAGCGTGTCGATGACGATGGCTGCCCCGGCTGGCACGACATCCTAACCCGCCCCCTTCCGAGTCCGGCAACCAGAGCCTCGCATGCGGTCAAGCCTTCATGCCAAGTTTGCGTGAAGCCAGGGCGGAATTTGTCCTGCGGGGGCGGTGTGGCTATCATAAGGGCAGCACGGACGCGGTCGGATTACGCGGCCCGGTCGTCCTTCCGCGTCGAAAGCCGAGGACGCACCAAAGGAGCGAGCAGGATGCTGAAGCCCTCGCGCAAGGACCTCGAAAACATCTTCCGTTACGTGGGCATCGTCCTCATCGCGCTCGGGCTCTCCATGTCGTTGCCCCTTGTGGTCAGTGTGGTGGCGGGTGAGTGGTCGGGAGCCCTCAGGTTTTTCCTCTCGGCCTGCATTACGGCGGGAGTCGGGAACCTCCTGTATTTCACCCTGCGGTCGCGGCGCAGGATTACCTGGAACCAGGGCCTGGTCATAGTGGCCCTCACGTGGTTTTTCGCCATGCTCTTCGCGGCCTTGCCGCTCTACCTCAGCGGGCACTACGCTTCATTCCTGGATGCCTGTTTCGAGTCCATGTCCGGCCTGACCACCACGGGGCGGACCCTGGTGCATGACCTCGATCACATGGCCTACGGCGTAGCCTTCTGGCGCCATTTCATGCATTTCATGGGCGGCCAGGGGATCGTCATCCTGGTGTTGACATATTTCGTCGCCGGCACAGGCGCGGCGGTCCAGATGTACACGGGAGAGGCGCGGGAGAGCATCATGCCCAACGTCGTCGAGAGCTCGCGCTTCATCTGGAAAGTGAGCGTTACTTACCTGGTGGCCGGGACTCTGGCCCTGGGAATCTGCCTCCTGGCCGAGGGGATGGCGCCGGTGCGCTCGTTCTTCCAGGCATGCTGCCTGTTCATGGCGGGATTCGACACCGGGGGCTTCACGCCCCAGGCGCTCAGCGTCGGCTATTATCACAGCCTGCCGGTGGAATTGATCACCCTTGTCTTTATTTTCCTGGGCATGACCAACTTCGCGGTGCAGTACGAGGTTTGGCGGGGGCGCCCCGGCGAGCTGGTGAAGAACATGGAGCTGAGGGTGATGTTCACGATAATGCTCATGCTCATAAGCCTGGTGCTGGCGAGCCTGGTCCGGGCGGACGTCTTCGCATCGTTCGGGGCGTACTTGCGGCGCGGCGCTTACCATGCCATCTCCGCGCAGAGCACGACCGGCTTCTCGACCATTCCCAGCCAGCACATCGGGCAGCGCTGGGGCGACCTGGCCCTTTATACCATCGCCATGGCCATGTTGCTGGGGGGATGTGTATGCTCCACCTCCGGTGGCATCAAGGCATTCCGGATAGGGATCATCGCCAAGGAGATAAGGCTCAAGATGAAAAAGTCCCTCTCCCCGGTATCGGCGGTCGTGGTAGAGCGTTTCCACCATATCAGGGAATTGACCATGACGGACGTGATGGTCAGGACGGTCATGCATATCACCATCCTGTTCGTGTTGCTGTTTCTGCTGGGCATGACCGTCGCCCTCCTGTACGGTTACGACCTGTCCACGGCGATGTTCGAATCGGCGTCGGCGGGAGGCAACTCGGGGCTGACCACGGGGGTCGTCGACTACAGGATGCCCGCCCTGCTCAAAGTGGTGATCATTTTCCAGATGTGGGCGGGGAGGCTGGAATTGCTGGCGGTCGTGGTTATGATCGCATACTTCCTGAGCATGCTGAGGAGGGGGCGGAAGTGAAAAAGGTCCTGTTCTGCATCGTGCTTACCGCCGCCCTCGTCCTCCCGGCGATGTCATTGCCGGCGTTCGCCCTGCCCGGCGAGGTTGCCGTCGAGGTCAGCACCATCGACCTCCTTGAAAGCTGGCAGGAGCTGGACGGCAGAGAGGTCATCCTGCGCGGGGAGGCGGTGGGAGACGTCATGCGCAGAGGGGACTATGCCTGGATCACCGTGAACGACGACTCCTACAGCCGTGAGGCGAGGTTGGAGTCGGGCGAGCTGCGGGGGGGGAACAGCGGCATCGGGGTATGGCTCCCCACTGCGGAGGCGGACAAGATCGAGGTGCTGGGGAGATACGGGACGGCGGGCGACCTGGTGGAGGTGCGCGGGGTATTCAACGCCGGCTGCAATGAGCACGGCGGGGACTTCGATATCCATGCCCACTCGCTGGCCGTACTGGATCCAGGCAGGGATATCCCTACCAGCCCCGACAGCAGCCTGTATATAGCGGCGGTCTTCTCAGGCATCTTTCTCGTCGCCACCCTGACCCCCCTGTTGAGGCGCAGGGCGCAGGAGATGAGGAGCGCACGGGCGCTTCTGAGGAAAGAGGAAGAGGAACAGGGGTAAGCCGCATCGAAAAAGCGGGGGCGGAAAGCCCCCGCTTGCTATGTTTGGGGTGAGCGACGGGACTTGAACCCGCGACCTCTGGGGCCACAACCCAGTGCTCTGCCGGCTGAGCTACGCCCACCACGTTTATCATGGCACGCCTGGGAGGACTCGAACCTCCAACCTGCGGATTAGAAGTCCGCTGCTCTATCCTTTGAGCTACAGGCGCACGATCCGCAAGGAAATTATAGCACCCCTTCATTTCACCATAAACGAGAAGGTTGCATTCAACGACAAGGGTTCCACCCAGGTTTGCGACTTATATTTGCCCGTAGTAGTATATTTATCGTTCCTGCACAATACATATTCGGGCGAGAGTGGCGGAACCGGTAGACGCGCTGGGTTTAGGACCCAGTGGTTTTTAACCGTGGGGGTTCGAGTCCCCCCTCTCGCACCAGGAACTCCCGCACCCGCACGGGGGTGGGATTTTTTACGAGCGGTTCGAACGAGAGGGCATTGGTGATGGGAAGGAGCACATGAGGTGGCCGTGAAAGCTGAGATGGAGGAAACAGGCAAAAACCAGGTGCGCATAAGGGTCGAGGTGCCCGCCGAGGACATCGGCAAGGCCGTGGACCGCGCTTTTCGTGAGATCGCGCGCGAGGTGACCATCCCCGGTTTCCGCAAGGGGAAGGTGCCGCGCCGGGTGCTGCAGGCCAGGTTGGGCATGGACACCATATACGGAGAGGTCAAACAGGCCAACCTGCCGGAGTATTATGCGGAGGCGTTGGAGCAGCTCGGCATCGAGCCCATCGACGAGCCGGATATCGATATCGACGAGATCGAGATAGAGGAGGGCAAGCCGATGGTCTTCGAGGCCACGGTGGAGATAAGACCACGGGTGGAGCTGAAGGGCTACAAGGGCGTGGAGGTGGAGCGTCCGGACGAGGAGGTCACGGACGAGGAGGTCTCCCGCGTCCTCGACAACATGCGCGAGAAGTTCGCCCAACTGGAGGTGGCATCGGGCAAGACCCTCACCGACGGGGACTTCGCCCTTATCGATTTCGACGGTACGGTCAACGGCGTCGTCTTCGAGGGGGGCTCCGCGAAGGACTTCATGCTGGAGGTGGGCACCGAGAACATATGGCCCGAGTTCAACGAGGAACTGCGCGGCAAGCGCAAGGGCGACATCCTGGACGTCAAGGTAAAGATGCCGGAGCAGTTCCCGGACGAGGAGCTGGCCGGGAAGATAGCCTCCTTCAAGGTGATCGTGAAGGAGGTCAAGGTCAAAAAGCTGCCCGAGAGCGACGACGACTTCGCCAAGGAGGCAAGCAAGTTCGATACCCTGGGCGAGCTCGAAGGGGACATCCGCAGCAAGCTGGTGGAGGCGAAGAAGACGCAGGCCCAGGAGTCGGTGCGCATGCAGGTCCTGGAGAAGCTGGCGGAGGAACTGGACGTGGAGATACCCGGGAAGATGATCGAGGACTACGCGCACCAGCGCAAGCACGAGCTGGAGGCGCGCCTGTCCTCCAGCGGGATCACCCTCGATAATTACCTCAAGGCCGTGGACTACACCGAGGAACGCATGGAGGAGGAGTTCGAGGACGCAGCGAAACAGCTCATCCGCAACGAGCTTGTCCTGGACGCGGTGATCCGCGCCGAGGGGCTGGAGGCGAGCGATGAGGAGCTGCAGGAGGAGATAGCCAAAAGGGCGGAGATGTTCGGCGTAGAGCCGGAGAGCTTCCGCAAGGTCCTGGAGGAGAGGGGCGCCCTGGAGGAGATGAGGGAGGACCTGCGGCGCAGGAAGGCGCTTAAGTTTTTGGGTGACAATGCCGTATTTGCCGGTGAAGGGAGCAAAGAGGCTTCCGGAACGGAAACGGCCGGAACGGAGTCAGAAACGGGTGAGGCGGAAGAGGAAGAAGGCGAAACGGCGCCCGCGGAAGACACCGTTCAGGAAGAGGAGAAAGGGCCGCAGCAGGACGCATGATATCATGTCGGCCATTGTCGGCGCACAGGTATAATCTTATTTGAAAGGCCTGTTTTCGAAGGAAAAGGGTGATAAGAAATGGCATCGAGCCTGATACCCATAGTCATCGAGCAGACGAACCGCGGGGAGAGGTCGTTCGACATCTACTCGCGCCTGCTCAAGGACCGCATCATCTTCCTGGGGACGGAGATCGACGACCACGTGGCCAACGTGGTCATGGCACAGCTCCTGCACCTGGACTCGGAGGACCCGGGCAAGGACATACACCTCTACATCAACAGCCCCGGGGGCGTGGTCACCTCGACCCTGGCCATCTACGACACCATGCAGTACGTCAACTCCGACGTCTCCACCATCTGCATCGGGCAGGCGGCATCGGGGGCGGCGCTGCTGCTCTGCGCCGGCGCGCGGGGCAAGCGCTTCGCGCTTCCCCACTCCCGGGTGCTGCTGCACCAGCCGGCGGGCGGGACGAGCGGCCAGGCGGTGGATATAGACATCCACGCGCGCGAGATCCTGCGCCTGCGCGACCTGTTGGACGAGATCTTGTCGGATCACACCGGGCAGCCCCTGGACAAGATCAGGGCGGACACGGACCGCGACTTCATCATGACCGCGGAGGAGTCCAAAGAGTACGGGGTCATCGACGCGCTGATCGAGAAGAAGCTGGAGGAAGAGGAGAAGCTGAAGTAGGGCGTGCGGCCTCGTTCCCGGTGCAGCCGCTGGCCGGGAAGGATATAAGGGGTTAGAAAGCGGCGGCAGGGGCCGATAATAGAGGTAAGTAAACGGAGGTTGAGCTTAATGGCGAAGTTCGGAGAAGGTGGCGATCTGCTCAAATGCTCTTTCTGCGGCAAGAGCCAGAGGCAGGTCAAGAAGCTCATAGCCGGCCCCGGTGTGTATATCTGCGACGAGTGCATCGATCTCTGCAACGAGATCATCGAGGAAGAGCTGTCCGAGACCCCCGAGCTGCGCCTGGAAGAGCTGCCCAAGCCCAGCGAGATATACGATTTCCTCAATGATTACGTCATCGGCCAGGACAAGGCCAAGAAGATCCTCTCCGTGGCCGTATACAATCATTACAAGCGCATCCAGGTGGGCTCCTACGCGGACGATGACGTGGAGCTGCAGAAGAGCAACATCGTGCTCATCGGCCCCACGGGATGCGGCAAGACCCTGCTGGCTCAGACCCTGGCGCGCGTGCTCAACGTGCCCTTCTGCATCGCTGACGCCACCACCCTTACCGAGGCGGGTTACGTGGGCGAGGACGTGGAGAACATCCTGCTCAAGCTGATTCAGGCGGCGGACTACGACGTCAAGCGGGCGGAGACGGGGATCATCTACATCGACGAGGTGGACAAGATAGCCCGCAAGTCAGAGAACCCGTCCATCACCCGCGACGTCTCCGGCGAGGGCGTGCAGCAGGCGCTGCTCAAGATCCTCGAGGGCACGGTGGCGAGCGTGCCGCCCCAGGGCGGTCGCAAGCACCCCCACCAGGAGTTCATCCAGATCGACACCACCAACGTGCTCTTCATCTGCGGGGGAGCCTTCGCGGGCCTGGAGAACATCGTGGAGAACCGCATCGGCAAGAAGGCCGTGGGCTTCGGCGCCGACGTGCGCAAGCGAGAGGACAAGGAGATCGGCGAGATCCTTGAGCAGGTGATGCCCGAGGACCTGCTCAAGTACGGGCTCATCCCGGAGTTCGTGGGCAGGCTGCCGGTGATAGCCGCCTTCCACGGCCTCAAGGAGGAGGACCTGGTGTGCATACTCACCGAGCCCAAGAACGCCCTGGTGAAACAGTACAAGAAGTTCTTCGAGTTCGACGGAGTGGAGCTGCGTTTCACCGACGGGGCTCTCAAGGCCATCGCGCGCAAGGCGACCCAGAGGACCACCGGCGCCCGCGGCCTGCGCGCCATCATGGAGGAGAGCCTGCTCAACGTGATGTACGAGCTTCCCTCGCGCAACGACATCATCCGTTGCGTGGTCACCAAGGACACGGTGGAGAAGGGCATCGAGCCCACCCTGGTCACCTCCGGGGCTGAGTACAAGGACGAGGAGAGCGCCTGACCGCTGCCGTTCCTGCAGTTCCCGTCATCCGGATTTCCAGCCTCTGTCCGGCGTTGTCCGCGCGGGGACCTTGCTCTAACCCTTTTCAAGCTTCCTGAGGTGATGCAGCACGCCACCGGCGTTCACCTTCAGGATCCCCGGGATAAGCCGCTCTTCTCCCTCCTTCAGCGGCGGCATCTCCTGCAGCAGGGCAGCGGCGAGCAGCACAGGCGCCTCCTCTTCGTCGCGAAACCCCTCCGCCAGGCTGCGGGACAGCTTCAGCTGTGCGGCGAAGCGGTCGAAGACCTCTGCCGCACGGCCGGTCGCGCCGAAATGGGGGAAGAGCAGGAGGCGGGGCGCGAGGGCGGCCAGCCTTTCGGCGCTGGCCATGGAGAGCTCCAGGTCGAACTCGGGCGCCGGCGTAGCGGGGAAGATATGGCCGCTGTCCATGATGAGGTGGCCGAGGGCATCCCCGCAGAAGAGGGCTCCCGCACCCTCCTCGAAAAAGGCGAAATGGCCGGAGGAATGTCCGGGCGTGTGCAACGCCCGCAGCGACCTTTCTCCGCCGATCTCGAGGACTTGGCCGTCGCCCAGGGGGATCATCCGCTCCGCGGGTATGGGGCTCATGGTGCCGTAATAGGGGGCGATGTCCCCCAGCGCCCGGCTCGCGCTCCTCACGAGCCGGGCGGGATCGGCGAGCTGCCAGGAGGTCTTTTCATCCACCAGGACCTGCGCGCCGGGGTAATGCTCGAGGAAAAGGGACGCCCCCCCCGCGTGGTCCATGTGGGTGTGCGTGAGCAGGATGTAACGAATATCCCCCCTCGCGATCCCCGCGCTCTCCAGGCCGGCGATGACGTGCCCGACCCCCAGGGAGGGGCCACAGTCTATAAGGGCGCTCTCCCGGCCGCGGAGGAGAAAGACCCCGCACTGGCCCGGAAGACCGGCGAAGAGACAGTCGAGCAGGTATATGCCTTCGGCGACCTTTATCATCTCGGCGCCCCGTCGGTCTCTGCAAGGGAACAGATATATATCGGGCTTTGACACCCGGCAACCCCCCGCGGCCTTCTCTAACCGCGGAAGCGGGCGGCGAAACGGGCAGTGCGCAACAGGGGATGGGAGCGCATCTCCTCCAGGGCGTCCCGGATATCGTCTACGTTCTCCCTTATCTCCCGGCCGGTCGCGCCGATACCCTGTATGCGCTCCTCCATGATCCTGGCGGCCCCCGTCAGGTTCTCGGCATATTCTTTGAACAGCGCTATCCAGGGCTGGGAATCCTTGTAGGCATAGCGGGCGGTGCGGTAGATACGCAAGGCGGAATAGACCAGCACCACCAGGCTCAGGAACCCCAGGCCCAGTGAGGCCAGGAAGACGATCAGCGCCGTCGTGTCCAAACCCGACCTCCCTCCCTCTACTTCGCCGCCCGCACCATCCCGTAACCGTAGATGCCCTGTTTCATGAACGCCTCGTCGATCTCACATCCGCGGATGAAGACATCGACGTCTTTCTTTGCGAAGGAATCGTCCTCGCTGTTCGCGTAGCGCTGGGCGTTCTCCTTCCAGCGCGTCATGGTGGGAAGGGTCTTGCGCGAGATGTCGACGGCGGTCACATCGTTGAAGCCGGCCTCTATGAGGAGATTGCAGTAATCTCCCAGCGTCATCACCTGCGCGGGGCCGAAGGCCTTCATCAGCTGGTAATACTCCTTTAGGTGCTTCAGGAAGTGCCATAATCCCTTGTGCATGGGCAGGAGCATCAACTGGGTCACGTCGCAGAGGGCCAGGGTCCCGCCGTCCTTGAGCACGCGGCAGCATTCCCGGAAGAGCGCCCTCTTGTCGCTGAACAGGTGCGTGGCCTCCATGATCCACACCACGTCGAAGGTGCCGTCCGGGAACCCGTTGGCGAGCCCATCCGCCACCTTGAAGCGCACGTCATCGTAGCCTTTCTCCCTTGCGGCTGCTGCGGCGAGCTGCACGCCGCGCTCGCTGTTGGATATGCCGTCGATCGAGCACCCGAACTTCTCGTATACGAAGAGGGCGGGGCCGCCTATGCCGCAACCCACGTCCAGGACCCTGCTGTTCCCGTGGATGTCGCTCAGTTCCAGCAGTTTCTCGATGAGCTTTTCGGTGGCCCGCGGCAGCTCCATGTCTTCGGTCTCGAAGTAGCCGAAATGGAGGTTGTCGCCCATGAACTCTTTCCAGGAGTCGGTGACGTGGTCGTAATGGTCTTTCGCATTCGCCGGCATGGCCCCTGTCAACCCTCCTTCCCGGTCCTTTGGCGGCCCGATAGCTGTGCACTGCGCTTTTGCGCCTCCTGGGGGAATATTCTACCACGGCATGCGCACCGTGGCCCCGCTCCCCGGCGCCCGGAGGACCCGCCCCGGGTTCGCGAAGGATCAGGGGGCCCCATATCGGCATCCCCGCGCCTGCGGCCTCATCGGCGCCTTAAACGCGGGCGTTGTGGCGGCCCCCGGAGCGCCGGCCATCCCCTAGCGGCGCCGACCGCTCACTTCTCGCGGGAAGGGCTACGGCATATAATTACTGCAATCGCCGCATCAACAAGGCCACGCTGGCTCCACGCGACGCGGGGAAAAGCCCGGGGCGGCGCGGGTTTGACAAAGGGACGGCCGCTTTTTACCATGCATGGGAGCCCGCGTTACAAACGAGCAGGAAGACGAGGAGAAACAGGAGTGAGAACAGGTTCAGCCGGCGGAGGCGCGGAAACGCCTGGACGGGATATGGCCAGGGCGTACGAACCCGCCGACGTCGAGACCAAATGGTACGCCTTCTGGGAGGAAAAGAAGTATTTTCACGCGGAGGTGAACCCGGAGAGGGAGCCCTTCACCATCGTCATACCCCCTCCCAACGTCACGGGGTCGCTGCACCTGGGGCACGCCCTCAATAACTCCCTGCAGGACTTCATCATCCGCCGCAGGCGCATGCAGGGATACGAGACGCTGTGGCTGCCGGGCACCGACCACGCAGCCATCGCCACCCACGCGGTGGTTGAGCGCAACCTGGCAAAGGAGGGCACCAACCGCTGGGAGATAGGGCGTGAGGCCTTCCTGGAGCGGGTGTGGCAGTGGGTGGAGAAATACGGCGGCACCATCATCACCCAGCTGAAACGCATGGGGTGCTCCTGCGACTGGGAGCGCGAGCGCTTCACCATGGACGAAGGGTGCTCGCGCGCGGTGCGCGAGGTATTCGTACGCCTCTACGAGGAGGGCCTCATCTACCAGGGGTATTATATCGTGAACTGGTGCCCACGCTGCCTCACGGCCATCTCGGACATCGAGGTGGAGCACGAGGACGTAGAGGGCAAGCTGTGGTTTATACGCTACGACGTCAAGGAGACGGGCGAGCCCATCTACGTGGCCACCACCCGCCCCGAGACCATGCTCGGGGACACGGCGGTAGCGGTGAATCCCCGCGATCACCGCTACCGCGGTCTGGTGGGTAAGACGGTTATCCTGCCGCTGATGGGCCGGGAGATCCCGGTCATCGCCGACGAATTCGTGGACCCGGAGTTCGGGACGGGAATGGTCAAGGTGACCCCGGCGCACGACCCCAATGACTTCGAGATGGGCAGGCGCCATGGGCTGGAGGAGATAAACGTCCTCACCCCCGAGGCGGTGGTCAACGAAAACGGCGGCCCCTACGCCGGGCTCGACCGTTACGAGGCGCGCAACGCCGTGGTGCGCGACCTGGAGAAGATACACTATATCCAGAAAGTGGAAACCCACCTCCATGCCGTCGGGCACTGCTACCGCTGCCACACCGTCATCGAGCCCTACCTTTCCAAGCAGTGGTTCGTGAGCATGAAGGAACTGGCGGAGCCGGCCATCGCGGCGGTGGAGGAGGGGAGGACGAAATTCGTCCCCACGCGTTGGGAGAAGATCTACTTCGAGTGGATGTACAACATACGCGACTGGTGCATATCGCGGCAGCTCTGGTTCGGTCACCGCATTCCCGCCTGGTATTGCGGGGACTGCGGCGAGGTCATCGTCTCGCGCGAGGACCCGGCGGCATGCCCGTGCGGGGGCGCACTGGAGCAGGACCCGGACGTGCTTGATACCTGGTTCTCGTCGGGCCTGTGGCCTTTCTCCACCCTGGGATGGCCGGACGAGGTCCCCGAGACCTCGTACTTCTATCCCACCTCGGTGCTGGTCACCGCCTTCGACATCATCTTTTTCTGGGTGGCGCGCATGATGTTCCTGGGCATCCACTTCATGGGGGATGTGCCCTTCCGCGAGGTCTTCGTGACCGCGCTCATCCGCGACGAGTCGGGAAAGAAGATGAGCAAATCATCGGGGAACGTCATCGACCCCCTGGACATCATCGAGAGATACGGCGCCGACGCCCTGCGCTTCACCCTGGGCCATATCGCCGTGCCCGGGCGCGACGTATTCCTCTCCGAGGAGCGCATCGCCGGCAGCCGCAACTTCTGCAACAAGATCTGGAACGCGTCCCGCTTCGCGCTTATGAACCTGGAGGGTTTCGAGCCGGGCGCGGTGGACGAGAGCAGGCTGGAACATACCCTGGCGGACCGCTGGATACTCTCGGCCTTGAGCGGACTCATCACCACCATGGACGAATACTGCGAGGCATATAATTTCAGCGAGGCCTGCCGCGCCCTCTACGAGTTCTTCTGGAACGACTTCTGCGACTGGTACGTGGAGCTGTCCAAGCTCCGCCTCTACGGGGATGACGAGGCAGGCATGAACACGGCGCGCTTCGTGCTGTGGACCGTGCTGGAGCAGGCCCTGCGCCTGCTGCACCCATTCATGCCCTTCATCACCGAGGAGATCTGGCAGCGCCTGCCGCACGAGGGCGATGCCGTTACCGTAGCCCCCTGGCCGGTCCCGTGCCCCGAGGCGCGCGACGAGAAGGCCGAGGAGGATATGAACACGCTGCGTGAGGTTATCACCTGCATGCGCCGCCTGCGTGCGGAGATGGGCGTGCGCCCCGACGCGCGCCTGGCCGCGCTGGTGGTGCCCCTGGCCGAGGGGCGGCGCGGCCTGCTGTCCGAGCACGCCGAATACGTGACCTCGCAGGCGCGCCTGTCCTCCCTTGAGATAGTGGATGAGGTGGCCGACCCCACCTCCTATGCGCGCGGCCTGGCGGAGGGAGTGGAGGTGTTCATCCCCCTCGTAGGCGGCGATTTCTCCGAGGAGACGGCCAGGATAGAGAGGGAGATCGCCAAGCTGGAGCAGGAATCCCAGCGATTCCAGGCCAAGCTCTCCAACGACCAGTTCCTCTCCAAGGCGCCGGCGGAGGTGGTGCGTAAAGAGAGGCGAAAGCTCGCCGATAACCTGCTCAAGGTGGAGAAGTTGCGGGAGCAGTTGAAGCTCCTCGGCGGATGAGAGGTTGCGGGTGAACTTCAAGGAGACGGAGGAGTACCTGGACCAGGCGGCCCGGCATGGGATCAAGCCCAGCCTGGACCGCATCCGCATCCTCTGCTCCAAGCTGGGCGACCCCCAGCTCGCTTTTCCCTCCATCCATATTACCGGGACCAACGGCAAGACCTCCACCGCACGCATGATCTCATCCATCCTCGAGGTGGGAGGGAGAAAGGTGGCGCGCTATACGTCGCCGCACATGCAATCCGTGACCGAGCGCATGTGTATAAACGGAAGGCCGGTGTCGGAGCGGGACTTCGCGGCCCTGCTGCAGGAGATCCTGCCGCAGGTGAAGGAGACGGACAGGGAGACCGGCGATCCGCTCAGTTATTTCGAGATCACCACGGCCATGGCCTTCGTGCACTTCGCCAAGCGCAAGGTGGACGCAGGGGTCATCGAGGTGGGACTGGGGGGGAGATGGGACGCCACCAACCTGGTGGATTCGCGCGTGCAGCTGATCACCGGCGTGGCCCTCGACCACGTGGTCGAACTGGGCGGGACGGTGGAGAAGATCGCCTTCGAGAAGGCGGGCATCATCAAGGAGGACAGCTACGTCATCTCCGCCGTTAGTGACACAGAAGCCCTGGAAGTCATCTCCCGCACTTGCGAGGAAAAGGGAAGCAGCCTCAAGCTCCTGGGCCGGGATTTCCAGCTGCTGTATAACCTGACCTACGGTATAGAGACCGGCAAGGTCGGGCAGGCCGTGGGCATCCAGGGACTGCTGCGGGAGTACCCGGAAGTCTTCGTACCCCTCCTGGGGGAACATCAGGCGATCAACGCCGCCTGTGCCGTGGCGGTATGCGAGACCTGGGCGGGTTCTCTCTCGGACCTGTCTTCGACGGAGGTGGAGGCCGGCCTGCGGCGGGTCAGGTCCCCGGGACGCCTCGAGGTGGTCTCGCTGGATCCCCTGGTCCTGCTCGATGGGGCCCATAACCCCGATGGGGCGAGCAGGCTGGCTCATGTCATCGCGAACGACCTGGATTATGAGAACCTCATCCTGGTGGTGGGGATACTGCAGGACAAAGACGCGCGCCATATGCTCGAGCTGCTCCTGCCGCTGGCATCCACGGTGGTGGCGACGCAGAGCGGGGATGAGCGTGCCACGCCGGCCCGCAAGCTCGCGTCCATGGTCGAGGAGATGAAACGCGACTGCGTGGTGGTGGAGGATGTGGCCGAGGCGGTGAAGTTCGCGCGCACCCTCGCCGCGGTATCGGACCTGGTGTGCGTGACCGGATCGCTCTATACCGTGGGGGAGGCGCGCACTGCACTGGGATTGCGCCCGGAGTAAGGGGGTGCGGGGGCGGGTTACGGGTGCTCGCTCGCGGCCCGGGCCTCCGGGGTCTCCTCCCGCTTCCGCAGGCGCCCGGCGGCAAGGCTGGTCGTCGTCGCAGGCTCCTGCGAGCACCTTGCCCGCCGGGCTGGCGTCGGTCAAGCAGACGGAAGCATCCTCCGTCC